>Ga0065711_1035040_pt1 | contig 22893 bp, 11 predicted proteins | sample Hoacrofraction12_FD_59098 | JGI IMG/M metagenome (GOLD analysis project Ga0065711, IMG submission 59098) | Hoatzin crop microbial communities from Cojedes, Venezuela - Epithelial fraction 12 v2 (version 2) | ecosystem: Host-associated > Birds > Digestive system > Esophagus > Crop | place... | reverse complement strand
CTCTCCTCTCCTCTCCTCTCCTCTCCTCTTTTTTTCTTTTCTTTTCTCAGGGTGACCTTAAACTAACGTAATCTATGTAGATAAAAAAACCTTATCTTCTACTTAATGAAAAGATAAGATAAACCCACGCAGATCTGAGGTGTATGATACACTGTTATGTGCTTGCAGACCAAAATGTATTGGCAGCAGCCCAAAAGTGTCTTAGAAGATACACAGAAATAAGATAGACAGGTAGAAACAATTATTGATCAAGACCTTTTGTACTAGGAGCTAAAGTTAATAACATTTTATATCAAAATCAAGTGTGGATCCTCAGGGTGAGAGATGTATTCTGAAAATGTTTACTCATACTTTGCTATGCACAGGCTTGTAGGGAAGCAGTTCAAACACCATAGCATGGGAGCAGAAAAATGGAAGATCACAGAAACTTTAGAAACATAAAGTGCTAATCAGTAATTATATGTTCTTTTTTGTTAAGTTAATGTGGCTATACGTGGCCAAATGCAAATAGACTGGATTAGGGTTTTTTTAATTTAAAATTCCTTGGTACACAGAACAACCATTTCAGGAAAGAATGGACAGATTATTATATCTGCAATATACATTTTAGTTATGCTGTTTAATTAACGAGAACAAATGCGGTGTGTGCTCACAGTGTAAAAAGAAGAATCTCAGTTAAGAATGGGTTAGGAAAACAATGTGTAAAGCTGGCATTTTGCAGAACAGAGCTGTGTTTCAGTTGTGTACAGTTATTGCAGCCTCATATGCAGATCTGGAGAGTTGCAGGCATAAGTCTACTCGGACACTTCGCGCATTTTGTTATCTATTTTGTGTATGCAGTTAGACTAAGCAAATGTGGAAGCTAGGAGTATGAGTACCTGGAAGCCTTGAATGACTGCGTCCAGTCTTATACTGCTTGTGGGCAAAGGAAGCTTGAGATTTTATTCTGGACTTGGTCATTAGTTAATGGACAAATATTCTGTCTCTTCTGTGGTCAGACGTGACAGAAGAGGCATAAACCATCCTCAGCTTCTTAGGGATTATCTCAGATGGGGTGAAAACCCTTACAAGTATGGAGCCAGCCTATCCAGCTTGCCAGCTTTCCTTCCCATGGCCCGTAGTGTTGAGACCCACCAGCATTAAGAGCAGGAAGATCTGGCTGCTGTGAAACAGAGGGCACAGGTAACACCATGCTGTGCATGCTAAAGCAGCATTAGCTTGAGGCTATGCAGGGATATCACCTGGAGAGGTTTCAAAATTTCCCTCGTGTTGCTGAGTGCAGCATAACCTGGATGCAGCAGAGAACCTCATTCATTGAAGACACCATGCTGTAAGTTTAGTCTAAAGAAAGGTTTTACCATGAATATTTTGGGTCTAGTCTCTGCCAGCTGAAATAACTTTTCTCCAGATTGACAAAACTGTGAGCAAGGACAAAAAACCCAAGCATACTGGCTGCATTTACACACTGACGCTTTGAACCAAGCTAACAATACTTCTGTTTAGGTGTTAGGAATCATCTGCAACTCCAAACTTACATATTCACAGCGGGAGGTTTGAAAACAATTTCCGAAGGCTGCCATCAGCTGCTTGGTGCTTGAAGGTATCTTTGCACTTTCATAGGCATTCTCACCCCCATTTCAAGTTCATGAACTCTCTGTCTCTGGGTTTGACCAACTGCAGTCATGTTGTGCCTGTATGGACAGGTACACGACAATGTTTCCTTAATGTGCAATTATGACTGGGCTGGGTTTTTTTCAGCCAGGATTATTTTCTTCATTCCATCTCCTACCCTGCAAAGACATGTGTATAATATTTTATTCCCTTTTTTCTTGCAAGCTTTGCTAATTATACTACAAGTAAAGTCCTTAGTCTCTTCTTTCTGTTACATTTGAAAAAGGATGCTTAAAGATGGCATTACCTTTAAGGAAAGATCTCTGGCAGAAGAAATTTCTATTCTCCCAACAACACTCTAGGCTAAGTTTGTTTTGATTGAACACTCTTCAAATGGTGGGTTTTTTTGCCTTTATATAAAAGAATAGCTTTCCTTGGAAGGAAAAAATGATATCTAAAGTCTCTCTCATACTTTGGAGGCTCCCTCAGATACTATAAAGAATATTTCTTGTTTCATAACAAAAAAGGAAATGAAGACGTTCTCGGTTTCCTGGGTGTCTGATCTGCATAACTGAAAACTCTGCGACAAATGGGCATTGGTAAAAAATCCAGAAGTATCTAAGTAAAATAGGATTTCAACTCTTGTGGCAAATAAGAAGAAAGTGGATTACTAAGTCATATACATTCAAAAAATGTGAATTTTACTTTTTTCCTCTGTAACCCTCTTCACAGTTGGTGAATGCGCTGCCCTCTTTCCTAAAAGGTATTTTTAAAATAGACTAACATCAGGTCTTTCACGAACTTCAAGAGGCTCTAAAAATGCCATGAATCTCCCCAAGTAGGGCAGCATTCACTCTTCCAAAAGGGTCCAAAACGCTGTGGTGAACCACAGTTAAAACTCATTATCATGTCATATTAAAATAGCCCCATTTTTCATATTAGGGGTGCAGCTTTTAGTCTTTGAAATTGTGAAGCATGTTGCTGGAATTTCATCTGTCCTGCATCATGTCTGAGTCTGAATTCTTCCTCGCCTTGTCAGACGATGGAAGTTCATACACAGCAGGTTTGATTGCTCTGAGCTGCCCTGCTGAACACAGCCCAGACCATCTAGCTTTTGGAAGATCAGTGATGGACTGAGGTATTTGGCAGTCTGATTCTTGATCATCATTGTAATAACAACATCCCTCCCTTCATTTACAGGTGGGAATGCTACATTTACTTTCCCAGTGTTTTGTGCTGAACAAAGTCCTCTGGGCTAAGCAAGAGACCAGAGGGTATGAAAGCAGCAGACAGACCTCGGGGGGAACCCTCTTCTGCTCAACAGTTATCAAAGCAGGATTTACTGCTGCTGCTGCAGCTTCATGACGCAGAGCTGATTGCAGCAGGGATCCTACGATGATGATGTCTCGCAGGAATAGAGGCAATAAGCTCCATATGAGAAAGTGGTCTTGTGCCTTTAGATCTCAGGAGTAGCGTCTTCAGGTCCTCATATGTGGTTTTACCAACTGAATGGGCTCTGCTACCTTTTAGGTAGGTAAGTAAAGCGAAAGTCTCAAACTTGTTTCTTTTTCCCACTACAAGGTTTTTACACAAGATGAGACAATCTGACTTATGACCTTGGATATTAAAAAAAAAGAAAACTGCATACACGCTTGCTTAATTTGCATATGTGTCTGAACATTTGAGGTAACATACATTAAAGACACATACTGCTTCTTGTCCTGAGCACCTTTGTAGTACGGGATGCTGAGACTACCTAGCCATGAGTTTCTAGTAAGTATTTGTCATGAAGCTGTGGCAATTACTGAAATGACTGTGCATTTTCTCTATTGGTTGTTGGCCCACCAAAATAAAATTACATTTGGCTTCAGATGATTCATTTTCTGTATCTGAATATCAGTTTGCTCTCTGCTGAGACTGATCAGCAAAAAAATACATTTAGCAGGCTAAATGTTAATGTTTTTCTTCTTATTCTGAAAACATCTCATTATAGATAAACAAAAAATCAGAGTGAAATACAGACATGTAAACGCCATTTCACGTTTCTATCTTGTGAGTTTGATTTCTAGGAGTTGGGTACTTACAGGCACCACCAAAGTAATGAGAGGAGCGGTGTGTTTAGAATAGCCCTGATGTGTCCACAAGTCAGGAAGGCACAGAAGGTAAAAGGACTCACAGTAGCTGTAGATGCATGGAAATTCGGACGAGGATGCATGGAAATTCGGACGAGGCAGTCTCCTGTGTACTGGACTTTGTCACTGAGTCTCTCTGAATTCTGTCATTGCTGACTGGTGGCACTAACAATTCAGAAGGCTAGGAAACTGGAGGGGCATCATTTTGTCCAAGATGCTTATCTTCAGTGCCTGCATTTTTTCTGTGCATTATCTATGCTTAGTCCCACAGGCACCTATTTCTTGAAAGCAGATGCAAATCTTCAGCATTAATAATTGTAGATATGCAGTCAGCTTCTCCGCTGAAAATTTGGCTCTTTGTTGTCGGTTGGTGGCTCAAAGGGAGCACCATTTAACTTTGGTTGTGACTTGTGCAGAAAACTTTAAGTATTTCTTGCACAGAGAAGATACCATGGGCTGGTAAATGCAGACTGACTTGTACCAGTCACTATAAAAGGAAATTGTAGCCACAGTCTGTAAGTCTGGTAAATGTGCTGATATCTTTAGTGCTTGTAATGCAGCAAACTATTTAATATGTGCCATATCTGAATCCAATAGCATACAGTATTTAGTCATAATCCCGCCCCCCACTGTTATTGCCTGATACACAGATCCAGTGATCACAAAATGCTATACATTAATATATGAAACAGTTCTATTGGAGATGCTTGGGAACAGAGGGTTTGATTCTTCCTTATTTTGTGGCTATTTAGCACCAGCCTAACCACCCCGGATTCAGAAAGGCTCAAATTCCTCTTTGCATATCCTCTCTGGCATAATGCTGAATGTTTCCTTGATTATATACAGATGGTTATAGCATAACCATTTCATTACATTGTGCGAGATGCACATAGCTTGTCATATAGAACCGCAGACATTTAACAGGTTCAAACCATTTTCCCTTGAGGTTAATATAATGATTCCTGTTGATTTCAATGAGCATCGGACAGGGCCCTTAGTGCAGCTTTTCCCCATATGCTTTAAAATGAATGTTTCTTGCCAATATTTTCAGGTCTATTGTAGCATCCTTCTGCCTCAGGCAAGGAAAAACAACAGGACACAATGACAGCACATTATTGGAAGTAGCATGATAAATTCTAAATAGATATAATTAGCATGTGACCCAAAAGAGACCTGCATATAATTAATATTGAAATATGGTGCATGCATTATATAGGGAAACATATCGTGTATTCAGAGCGGAACGTTTGGAGAACGGAGGTCTGTCTGTAAATGGCTTGTCATTTTTTCATTTTAATCGGAATTGAAATTTCTGCACTTGAAGAAATACAGAATGATCATTAAAAACACTTGGACTTTAGAAATGACACCACCTGCTTCCTTTTCCTCTTTTTTATTGTGACAGTGGGAAAAAATCCTTAAATCTTCAACTGGGGAAATGTGCACTAATGGGGAAACAGAGCTCTGAGGAGCTAGCAGACTGACAAGCTGTTCAGGAGCATGAGGCTTTGCAGCAAATAACATTCACTTCTCTAGTAGTTTTTGGTAGATTATGTCATATCTCGAAGTCCATACTTATTCGAACCCAGCAAAGTGAATGAATAACAGATACATAACGAGCATCCATGAAAAGGGAAAGAACATCTCAGATAGAAGGTGAAGATTAAGAGGGGTAAAGCCACCGGTGAGCTGTGAATGTGTTGCCTTCTGAGTGACATTCAGTTCATATCACACAGCAGCTCATTACGCATTCTGTTTATACCAGAGGGAAACAAATATAAAAGTTAGTCCTTTATATTTCACATTAAATGCAAAGAGTTCAAGGGAACTGAAAGTCTTCATTATGGAATCAGATACCACCCTTTGTATTTTGCTGGGTCCTATTTTAAGTAAACGGAATAATTTTAGTGGGGTTTTAAAAGACTTTATATCAAATATTTAATTAACATTTATTCTGCAACTTTGGAAGCTGAAACTTTGGATCCAGGATATAATTTTTTATCAGAAGGAATAAATATAAAACAGATGTTAAGCCAAGGCAATACATTTCATCTTAATTGTAACTCTAGAGATGACTGCTCATCAAACTGCATTTTTTTTTCTCTCTGTAGCTTTCATTCTCAGCTCTGTAACTGACGCAGAGCACTGTCCAGTGATAGTTTTGGTTATATAAGTTCTTCCAGCTATATTTTTGCACTAAGTTGAATGCCAGTTCAAAGCCACATTTTCGGGTAGTAATCTTCACAAATGGACTGTGTCATGGTTTAGCAGTTGCAAATTCAACATTTTGGATTTTGTGGCAATTCTGGCTGATGAGGTTGTTGCTACAGAAGGTATCTGGCATTTTTGTTCTTAAAATCTCATATGTGTGATTGTATAACAGACTAGAGGATGGCTGGTGTCTGCAGGCAGATTATCTTGCATTGTGACCTTGCTAGATTTCGTTAGTTAAATGAAGTCTGATTTGAAGCAGAGCTGAATAGAAGCTCTTTAAGGTAAACCCAGATTGCTGTGGGAAGCGCTGTCAGTCAGCTACAGTCTAGCACTTTTCTGTGAGTTAGTGCTTGGGACTGATGTGTCTCTGGGTTTTGAACTGTTGCCCAATATAAAATTGAGCTTTCAAATGTGAGTTCATTAAAGATAGCACAACAATGTTCACAGAAGTGGCATAATTTGACCTAATTGTTGCACCATGTTTCATGTGTTCTGAATGATTTCTTCAATTAATAATTATTTTGCATTATTCTTTCCCTCCTCTAAATAGTTGATTAATATTATGATTGAAAAAAATGAAACTCTTCCTTGACTGTGATTTCCAACCAATTAGTCCTGGGCCACAGGTTGCCCATGAAAACTCCTGACATGTCTCATGGCCAGGGGAAATAAAAAAACATCAAGCAAACAGAGGTTATTATACAGCGAATTATAGACTTCTGCACACTATTTCTCAGTATTGTTGCCTCTTCGCAAGCAAAGCTTTGGATGACTATCCTAGAAAAAAGCCGAACTGTGTCATGTGCAGTTTATTTACATAAAATGCTTTTAGAATGAATCTGGTGCACATTCAGAAGGCTGCAGGAGAGGTTACAAACAGAGACATCTAGGGGAAAAAAAAGGAGAGTGAGAAAAGTTCATTGTGCTGGTCAGAATGATAATGGAACTTCTTTTGAAATGTTTATTTAGCATTCAAGCTGCTTGGATCTCCACATTTTCATGCTTTTCATTATATGAAAATTATATGATGAAATGCAAATTTTTTTTTTAATTGCTGCAGAATGTTTTACTATCTTTATTTCCCAGTCTGTTCTGTTATCACTCAGTGCTGAAATCAAAGTGTTCATCTTTGGTAGGCAATGCACAACGTGGACCTTCAGCCCTCAGTGAAGACAGGCGTGTTAATACATGAAGTGAAAGGTTTCCTAGGCCGGTGTCTCACCCACAGCAGAACTGCTGTGTGGTTTTTTGTCATGCTTTGATAAGCGATTAAGCAAATAAAATTATATTTCTGTCCAATCATATTGAAATCAACAGAACCATTGAACTGGACTACTGAACTGGATGACTGGACTGGACTATTCCTGAAGACCACCAAACATCTAGCAATACTCTGTTCTTTATTCCAGAAAATGTGTGGCTACTTCAGATCGTTTACAAAATGTATTGTTAACCGCGAAGTACTGCGGCCTCTCAGTTTCACTGATTTCTCTCGCCATTTCAATAGTACACTCACTTTTCTTCTTTTGTTATTAAATAGTAAGCTCTAAATAAGGATCTCTGTCAGTCAATATTGCAAGTGTTTTTATTTTACCCTTTTCAAACAGTGAATACCGTTTTTAAGTTGTTACAATGTACCGGTTGTATACAAAATAATGCTTCTGATGGTAAAATTGCCAGTTACGCATAGTAATTCCTTCATTGACTGTCAGACCTGTCATGTTGCAGAAAGGTAGGTCAGTTGAATTGGTTATTAATGGCTCTATTCAAAAATAAGCATTTAGGGTTTGTTTCCACACACAAAAAAAAAAAAGACTGGCTGCATCACTTGTCTGTGCAAAGTGAGTAATGTCTTTATCCTTTTTAGCCGATTAATAAACTGTGGTCCCTAGAACAGTAATTTCAGGATCATGCCATTATTTGCTAATTCTTCATTTCTTAAGAAAATATTAAAATTTCAGTTGGCCACAGCAGGACAGGCCCATGCATCATTGAAGAAACCAGTAATTTATGATGCATTTGGAACTCTATATTAAACATTCCAGGCTGTAATGAAGTTTCATATTGAACAAGGTCAGGCCTGATTGTATGATTAAATTATTTGAAAATGTTATTAAAAGTTTGCATGTCTCTTCAGATTTCCAGCATAACTGTTATGCTTTGGGGCACTCCATTAATCAAGCCCCCATAGGCTTTGTTGGGTCATGTTCATTCCATCACCTACTTACGTGGAAACGTAGTGATCAGGTTAAACAAGCTGCACAGGGGTTATAAGGTTTTCACAACTTTTTGTTGGGGTTTTTTCCTTCAAACCTGGAAATCAGATACAAATTAAATATAGTACCTTTCATCAGTCATTGTGGTCATGTCTTATCATGCTCAGGTTGTCACCGTGAAAGCTAACAACTTCTACCTCAACCAGGTAAGTGTAGCTTTCGAGCAGTTACTCTGCTCTTATGCTTCCAATTAATCTTTTTACCAAGTTCTCAAGGTACAGAGCTGTGTGCCTTGCACATGTCAGTAACTCCAGTCCTCACCATGGCAGCATCCAGTCCTTCAGAATGTGATGGATTTATCCCAACGCCACCTCGGAGCGCTGCAACCCCTCTTCGCACGTGGAGAAGCAAACTACTGAGCTGAGAGGTGAGATCTGAGATTTCTCTGGGCTTCAGGGAGGGAGTGGCTGGTTAAATCCAACTCTCCTAAATCTCTTGCTTCAACCTAACTAGTGTTTGGGGAAGTATGTAGAAACATTTTGCATTTTAATGAAGTGCTGTTTGGTAACGGATGACACCTACAAATATGGGGATTGAGCACAGAGGTAACTCAATGGGCTTTTTACCTGTGAGCCGAGACACCAATCTCCACAGCCCCTGAAACATAAACTGGGGTACAATACTTTATGTACTTTTTATGTACAATATTTTATGTACTTTAAATTGAATAGGACTGTTACTGAGTTTGCTGGTTGCAAACCCCCATTAATATCCACATTTCTCGTGTGGAAATCTGAGAAACCGAATCCCTCCTGCAAAATTACACTAAGCCGTCTTTCATCCTGCTACTTAGCAAGGACCTTTGGTCCTTGTTTCTCGCCTCTCTTCCTTAGCTATAGCACTTGTCAGTTTGTATTATGCATACTTGTAAATAACAGAAAATGAAAAAAGATGTTATCCAGGTAGAAGGTCATAGAAGTTTTACGGTGTGGGCTTCGAATAATCTGAAATTATATCTACAGTGTTAAATTTAGTGTGTGTGTATAAATGTATATATGTATTGCATATATTTTTATATTTATTTGTTTATTTATGCAAATATATATATATACCCCATTGTAAACACTTCCTTCTCCAGTAACAGCTAAGCTCCAATACTGGAAGATATAACAGGAGTTTTGCCATTGTTATCACCAGTGTTGGATCTTGCCAAGATGGTAAAATTAAAAACAACTGTCATGTATGTTTTGTTCCCTGAATTTTCTTTCCTTTGCTCTTGGGGTAGAGCTGGCCATCATCCTTGAGAAGTTAAAGCATCTAACGAGGAAAGAGATCCTTAAGTGAACACCATCGTTCGAGTCAATCCTGTAGTGGAGAAGAAGGATGGGAAGGCTGCACGGAAAAAATATAGCAGCTCTGACTTTTCCCAGAAAGCTTGTCAAGAAAAAAAAACAACCTTCAGAGCTGGTATTTTTGCACTACATATTCAGCATTCACAACAAACTCATAATGCCAAAAACCGTGGACTGTAATCTGAATCAATTGAAATGTGGAGCTTTGAAAGCTGAATGGCCGGTTCCCTGCCCTGTTCTCCTCTCTTTGTAAAGGTAATGAAGGTTAACCTGAACTATCAGATAGGGATTCCTTTTGTATAATTGAATTTCTGATGGCTTTAATCCACCTACCGACGGTTTATTGCCTAAGAAGCATGTCAGGGAGCAGAAAGGGAATGCCTGGAGAGTTCAGCAATACCGAGCCAACAGAATGGTTCCAGGTGCTGTGAACAGGAGCAGGCTTCCAGCTGCTGTAACTGTCATCGCAGACCAAAGACTCTGTCTCCAGGTCCCAAGGATGACACACCAGACGCAGCTGAGGTGGATTTGATGTAGTTCTGGATCTACAAGTTTTGTTCTCCTTTTAACACTCTGAACTGTAAAATAATAAATGTGCCTTTGCCGACTGTTATCTGTGGGCCTTGCCAGAGATATGTCATCTGATTATGCATGTAGGTAGCATTTAACATAATCTGCCCTGACACATTCATAAGATAAGACAAAAATAATATTTTATCACCATGCAGCAACAGCCTCATATCAAACTCTAAAGTCTTAATTAGGGATTTCTCTCCAGGTCCCCACTTGTCTGATGACCATATAAATGTCTAAATTAGATAATTAATATAGTCCATACTGCATGATAGTATACAGCAATTTAAAGCCCTAGGCACTGAGCCCAACAAAAACATTTCCCTTTTATATTGCTAGGAATTCAGCTAAATGTGTGCATCTAGAAGTTCCTCTTACAATATTGATTCTACTTTTTAACTTCTTTATAGTTTCTGTAAGGGAATGCTATTGTCTTCATTCTTCATAAATTCTGAGAGATGAAAATACATTGGGTTGCTTATGACACTTGGCATAAATGACATTCTATATTTTATTTCAAATTTACTCAATATTTGGTCTGTAGTTTCCAGATTAATATACTTTAAGATGTACACATTCTACAGTGGGAAAGCCTCCCCAGTGCTTCATTTACATTCCAAATCTATTATCCCTATTTTTCTCAGCAAAAAAGCTTCTTGCAAATTTAAACTGGAGCTTTCAAGTTTCTTATCCATTTCTACCACTATAGGAATTATGTCTAACACTTAAACAAGTCTTTAGTGAATGAGGCAAACACTGAGAAGTAATATCTCAGTCTCCAACTAATATACAGCCATGTTTCCAGAATTTTCCCTTGATTATTCTTTAAGTAGTTGTATTTGTTTTTTTCAAGTAATTACCAAAGATAAAACATTGCTGAAAGTGTTCACAGTCTAACGCATTAGTGTGTGCCTCGTGTCTCCTGAATGAAGTGATTCACAAAATAACTTGAACCACCTTGCAGGTCCAGCCTGGAACAAGATGGATCAGCCATGTGGGAAAGAATTTTGGATTAATTTCCCAGTACAAGGCAAGCAGATAGGTGGTTTTGGAACATCTCTGTGCTTCCTCTGGGAGTGGCAGGAGCAGCGTCTGCCCCAGGCTGTGCATAGCCAGGACAAAGCTCCGGAAAGCCCTAAATTGAACGTTGTCACTCCTTAAACTTAACACATTCAGAGATGGTGATGTCAGAAGCCAGCGTTAATTCTACGTAGCAAGATCCAAAGCCAAATTTATAGGCAACAGAATATAAAGAAAATTAATATGAGAAAGTCAGTAACAATTTGAAACTCTGCTAAAGAACTGCTACTGAATTTGTAGTATCTGCTTAGAGATATAACGGTAAGACTTCATCAGCTCAGAAAGTTTGCTTCTTGTTGTATTTATGTTGACCAAAATACTTGTTAAGGAAAAAGAAGAAAGTACATGAACAGTAGGAAAAGCACAGAGACAAGCAAGATGGCTTGATGCCACAATGCAGTGCTGGCCTTGGGAAATGAATTCTAACAGTTGGAAAACACCATAACGGTCGGCATCACAAGCAGGACATTAATGATGAAATACACTGGTTAAGTTCTGGGAAACCTGAGGATGAACGCAGAGGTGCTGAGTATCCACTCTATGTGATGGTGAAGCCACTGATAAAACCAAAAACTTTCCAGAGAAATTTCAGACCACTATAAATTCATTTTTAAATATGTAAATGGATGTCTGAAAAATGTAAATGAAACATTTCAAAAATTTTGAAATAATTTTAACTAATTCAGATACTTGAGTCAGGAATTTTTTTCAGTTTTCATATTTTTCCTTGTTTGGAATAGCTTATTACTTTAATATGTCAAAAGCTTAGTATGAATGGAGAATAATTCCTAGTATCATCGTACATTTAGTACCATCAAATATTTACCTGTTAGATTGTTGCTTTATGCAAATTCCTGACTTGCTAATATTTTTGGTGGTGCATGGAAAAGAAGTGAATGTCTGAAGACTCTCACTGTTTCTGGATCTGCAGCGGACTCTGTTCATGACTCTCTAATTTTGCATTTCAGCTGCTCTCTCCAGAGGACATTTTGGGCAGCTACTGTGTCTTGTTACGTGTTTGCATCTAGCTATTGTTTGGGGCTCAGAAATTATGTTACAGTATAAATAACTCATATAAAGTTACTTCGGGTGTTGCCATTTCTTCTAAAATTGAAAAGGGTTCCTTCCTCTGTTAAATGTTTACCTATTTTTCAGCTGTTATACTCATTTTTATCATATTTTCTGGTATAAAACTGATCTACCTGTGATACATCTTTCTCTCCTGAGAAATTCACATCTGTCTCTAGCATCTGTCTCTAACTTCATTAAAAAATGTGAGGGGGGAACATTAATTTTATGGATATATTTTTGTCATTGAGTTTCTGTCAATAAATCATTTGCTTTCAAGAAGAGCCTGCAACCTCTACCTATCGGTATTTTTCAGAAGCAGAGCTAATGCACAGCAGCTAAAAATAATCTCATGGAACAAAAATGAAAAATACAGAGGAGTCAATGTTGTGAGTTAACACTGGCATCTTCTGAATATTTTTACCAGAAAAAGACCAAAGAATCAGCAAAGCATCAGCTTGTTTCAGCAAAATTTATAGTAGTAATCAGGTCCTGTACAGCTTTGATACCCTTTCGGCTTTTGACTCTTGATTTAAATCACTTCTCTGTGAATATTGTGAATAAACTGGCACCCTGCACACAAATACAATCCACAAAAGGCACAAATTCTCTCCTCAGAAGTTCCACTTCTTTTTTTAAAGGCATTTTCCTCAGCAGAGCAACTCACACAGGCAGATATTCATTGGGTTTCAGCATCGGGCAATGATTTAGGGTCCTGGGCTCTGATAAAAAATGCCCATTCGCAGATTGTGCCTGGGCCTGGCACCGTCTTCATGGGCATCTGAATACACAGTACTGAATTTGCTCCATCCTGAGCTGAGAAACGCACCAACAGACCAGCTGGGATCCTGGAACATGAGTGATTCTCCGTTGCTCCATCCTTTCTCCCCATCCTTTCTTTGTTTTCTAGGACAGACCAGCGGCAGAGAAAAGGAGTAAGCTGCTTCACAGACTGCGGTTAAACAAATTCTTCCTCCTTCAATAAAATAGTGGGAAAGCTTTGTGACTCCTGAACTCAGTCTCTCCATCCCAGGGGTAGTGCAGTTTCGTCCACCGATCCTTCCCCACGATGTATCACGGCAGGCGCGACTGAGAGGCAACACGTAAGAATGGTTGCTCGGGGCAAGAGCTCGTATGGGTGTCAAAATGTCAAAACAGCTCCTCTGCCTGCTGTATTTACACTTCTCCTGGGACTGAAGTGAGCCGAAGTTGCAAGCTTGCATTCTCCTTCTAAATTTACACCCTATTTTTAAATTGCATCTTTTCTGGAGGGTGGGAGGGAGTAAATCTATATGTAGATATGTACTCCAGGAAGAATATGTTCTACTTTTGTCAGTTGATGTAAAACAGGGCATCTGTTTCAAAAATAAGAATACTAGTTCTGGAATAATTGCAAGTATTAATTAAAAACAAGGGTTTTTTTCCTCGGTTTTATTTGGTAAGTATTTCAGGTTCTAACACCCATAAACTTGGATAAAACAATACTAATAATTAAAAAGGAAAAAAAATACACCAGACAAAGCTTTTAAAAAATTAGAATTGTTTTCTCTAATCCTTCACTTCAGATGCTGTATGCCAGGGGTCAACTTTTGGGTTTCTTGAATCATTTGGATTGGCCTGTTCTTCCTCCTGATTTATCCAGTGCTGCAAAAGGATTAAATCAGCGTAATGGACACTTGTTAAATGTCTGCATCAGTCTAATCAGCTTGACAGTGTTCTGGTTTATTCCTCCTTGTAAATTATGGTATCACGCAGATGCTATACTGTACATAGCACCACTTAGTGGCAGAAGTCTACTTCAAATACTCCCTTCCGAAATCAAATCTGAGAAACTGTGCTCCTCGTCAAACCAAACCAAACGGTCCCTTTTCCCTCCTCCCTGAGTTTTCACATTCAGAGCCTCACAACGCTGCGGTGAGTCTCTCCCCGCACAACAGCCCTTTGGCTCTGAGCAAAACGATGCCAGCGCATCCCTTTCCGGTCTCTGTTCTCCCACTCCCCTTGTGCGTGTTCCTCGTCTGACTCTGTCCACAAAGGCGGACGGGTATCTTTTGCCTGTGTTAGTGGCTGACCAAAGCTTTTGACCTCAAGTTATCTGTCACGCGTAAATAAAAAGGCGCTACCCTAACTGCTATTGTACTCAGTTATCAGCACAATGAATAGAAAAGAAAATAGGAAAACAGCACAAAGCAGGCTGCGGATGAATCCCTGCTCTCAGTAGCTGGAGCACACCAAAACAATTCGGACAGGTAATTTTTTGCAGGACATTGATGTCAGGATGTTTATCATATCATATTGGAAGAATTTCTTTACTGTATTGAATTTTAACAATGGTAGCATGAACTTTCTAACTTTGGGGCTATAAAGAGAAGTAATCAGTGTTTAGGGATAAAGGTGCCTACAACATCAATGCCTGCAAAATTAAAACAGATATATACCCCTTTTCTGACCAAACCTCACTGAACCTTCCACAGGGGTTTTGTGCTGTCATACCACAAACCCTGCCTGGATGAGAAGAAAGGGTGCTTGATCAAGACACATGAAGTAAAATTTGCCATTTATTTCCAAAATGCATACTGGACAGGCAACAGCTGGCTACAAACTTCGGGTTTAACGACACCATCTCTTGTGCCATCGCACTAATTTTATTTTTCTGAGTATTTCTTTACAGTTCTTACAGAAATTATTTTTTTCAAGCCATATTCTAAGTGAAGAGGAAAACAGTAATGGTAGAGAAGGTAAATCCCGTTCTTACTGTAAAGCTCCTCATAAGCTTTTGCAGTTTCTTTCAAAAGCCCTATCAGTTGTTGTATTCCTGATCGCGTGCATTAGTTATTCCAACCTAGTACTGAGAAACAATTTTTTCGATCAGTTATGTGTCCAAAATGCATATGCAATTGCACATCTGAGTTGTGTGCACAATTACGGAGATTCCATGCGTGCATTGGGTAATTTCTCACATAAATGCACTTAATTAGTCATCTATGCATGAGTTTTCCTATTTGCATACATACTTACGGCAATTTTGCATGCAAATTAAGCACTTTATATATATGTATGTAAAAGTTTGACTCTCATCGTGTTTACTAAACAGAAGCTTATGTTAGATACGGAAGAAAATAATTGAGTTGTCTGACAGCGTACAATACAATGTGGTAGCTTGCATATGGATTATTGTGGTGTCCGCATCCTGACGAGGTTTTCACAGAAAGGTTATTAGATTTATCTCTCATAAAATACTGAAGGATCAGCTGTGTAAATGACCATTCTGTTGAAACTTCTGGATACGTAAAGTACAGGTTACCGGATTTAGCCTGTAATTTGCACCAGATACAATTTCTTTTTGTTGTTAAAACCCTATAATAAAAATGTCCCATCTAAATCCTCCCAGGCTACAGCAAAACCCGTGACATGATTTTGCCATTTCCTACTGATGGATTAGCACGATCAGAATCACTGAAATAATGTCACTTATAATCAGCTTTATTAAACCACAAGTCTGCCTGTAGCTGGTAACAGATGATGGCGCAGGAATATCCCCCACGGTATTTCTCTCTCAAAGAGATCGGAAACGCACACTTACCCACTGCCAAGCAGAGTTACTTTTTAGCTGGGGTTTACCCAGTCTTGGATGAACCAATATTTTTAGTGCTTATACAGGTGTCCTAGACACAGTCTGACTCGGAAGCCTGTGTGCAGTTGGGAACAGACTAGCTGATGTGAGACTACAGGATCTATTGGCCAGAGTTAATTGGATAACCACAGATAATCTTGTTAGATGAATGCATGAACTTGAAAAATTAATCTTTGGAGTTCAGATATTTCTAAACACTGGCAAAAGGCAGCAGTTGCCCTGTATACAGAATGCTCTGGGCTCATGCAAGAGCCCCACCAACATCAAAAAATAGCATGTATCAGTTGAACAGTAGAGTCAGGTGAAAAGTACCCATGGTAGTTACTAAAATCTTAACCTGTGTAACTCTACTCCTTCTCTTCCTTTCTGTTTATGCATGTGTTGAGGACTTTGTTTTCATTATTCTTGGCCTACAGTCAGTCCATATTATTCAGCTGACCATGCATATAATGTTCCTAAATAGTTCCCTTTCTTTTATCTCTAGGCTTTATTTCACTTAGGCATGCAATATTATTAGTAGAACTCCTCCACATCGTATTATTATCCTCATTTATAGCTGTATCAGTGATTCAGATATTCAAATAAATTTCATATACGTCTTTAATTTCACCGAAGTTGTATGGAGACAAACACTGTACATTTCTCACTACCTTTTTTAATTGGAAATATGCTGAATCTGTTCGAATGTGTAGTATTTGCTCCTAAAGTAATCCCTTACAAGAGCACATCTCTTCCTCTCTCTCCCCTGTCTCCAAGTTTTCTGATCTTTTCAGTTCTACTATTCAAATCCATTGGCTGTCAAAGCTGTCTCATGTAAAGTGCTTTGTCTTCCAGGTGGTTTTTGACCAAAAATGCTGACAGTTCCAGAAAATGACTTCACATTAAAAGGGAACTGGGGCTTTCTCTGAGGAGCTCTGCCTCAGCATTCAGCATGCACACACACAACTTAGAGTATCTGCTGTGTACTAAAACTGTTCGATATATTCAGGAGGAAAAAAATATTTGGGAGGCATACAAACAAGCTGGGTGCCACAAATGGCAGAGAGAGCTCAGAATATAACTTCTATTTATGCTTTACCAATCTGTGCAGAAGAAAACATATACTTTTTTTCTGATGAAGAAGAAAAGCATGTATTGTCACTAATATAAAAAAGCCTGATCTGGATCTCACATTTTTGCTAGATAGAAGAGTATTTATTTCTTAATATTGCTGCTTGTACCAGTGTAACTTATTTTGAGATCTGGACTGCAATCAGTTATATTAATGTGAACAGTATATATTAATGTGTAGACAGAGCCATGTCCACCAAAAGAGGAAAGAAAGGCAATGGCAAAACGATGAGGAGAACTGCTGCTATAAACAATAAAACCAGCAAAAGCTGCAAGTCTGAAAAATCCTCATTCTCCTTTGACAGTCCCTACAAGAAACTAGGGAAGTAAAGCTTAATTATGTTGATATTCATTTGGAGTTTTCTGGTGTGTGAAGAGTAAAAATTACAGAACTGTCAAGCTTCATAGGTTAGATCCTGCCCCCTTCCCCTGATACCTTGTTGAATCTGTAAGTGTGAGCATAGCCAGTGGTATAGGAGATCACAGGGACGGGACTTGTTAGAAAGAGCATCTCCTCCTCAGCTGCTGAGGAGGGTGCATGGAGAGGGTGGGGAGGAAATCACTTGGTTTACCTTACTTCGATAAGATTCTTCTCAGATTGCTGTTACCGTGCAAAGCCTACTGTAAATGCAACCATTTTAGATGATGACTACTTTAGGCAACTCTTTGTTTCTGAGGTGATGGCACAATCATGCTTAAACACACGCTTGTATGAAGAGCGCCTTAAAAGCAGTAAGCTTGTAGAGGCTTTTGGGAACTGGACATCTGTGGCCTTCCTCCCACTTGTAAAATGGCACGATGGCTATTCATCTTTTTTTCTTGACTCGATCTGGTGAGGTTTCATTGTTTCCGTGAATACAGGGCGCTGCACGATGGAGCAGCCTGGGGAGCTGACTGCCTGCTGCGCTAGGGCTCTCCTGCAGTGTACTCGCCTTGGTGACTTTCTGTGTCCGGGGTGCACAGCTTTGCCCGTGACCAGAGAGGTCACTTCTCTGAAGCTGTGACAAGGGGCATATTGACATAAATAAGCACTCACTGCATCTTCTGAGAACAAACCTAGTTCTGCTTTTTTATTACCATTGCTTTAAACTGCAGTCCAGTTTATAATACAAAACTGTTAAACCACTCAGTCTGCTTTTCTTTCTTCATTTTCGCAAGAATACAATAAAAGAATCAAAAAAAGAAGTAGAAATTATACTGGTTTGCATAGGTCAATTTTGTTTTACAATATTTTAATAAGAGTTACAGTAGTATAAGGTGTGTTACTTCACCTAAGGTGAAAGAGACATAGAATTGGGATTTTTAAATTGATTTTAATATAGCCATTGCTGGCATGCTGCCATTAATGCTTGCATAGTTCAGTGAGGAGACCAAAGCGCGTCTCATAATTGGAGGTCAGACTACACTGAAGTCGGCCTCCCTTGGTCAGTGTAATTAACTGAGCAGGAATGCTTTGTATAGGGCCTCTGAAGTTGTATTTCCCTCATTGCCATGCACATTACCAACTCAGGAGGAGAATCGATAGGAGCCTCAATGTACTGATGAGCAGATAGTGTAAAAGAGAGAAAGTTCAAATTCCTTGGCATTGCAGCATGTCTAGCAGCACTGAAAATGTGACTTCAAATGAGCCGTTTACCCAGGAAGATAGTTGTACCTTTCTCACCATTCCAGCATACAGGTAGCACATGCAGGGTGGTGCAGAATCAGCTTAGAGTAATGCATATTCCATTCCTGTTCCGTGCTGCTTTTTCCTGTGGATTCTTTCTTCCAGTCACTTCTGTGCCACATCACTTTGTCTTTAGACTTCGTATCATAAGTAAACCAGAATTTTCAGCTGTGCCTAACCATTCATGTAGTTCCAGTGATTTGCTGTTGCTTTAAAAAAAAAAATCACATAAATGCACCAAATTCTGACTTTTACTGTTAGTTATTTTCCCTCTGTGGTACTGCTCTTCCTACTTTGGAGCATTTTGTTTCCCATGCTGGCTTTTGTCTAGGTCTGGTAGGTGCTCATGTCTTTTCCCAATCATTAACTTCTCCACAGCTTTGCTTTACCTTTCACTTTACTGTTCAGTTCCATCTTGTCCCTTCTTCCCTACACATCTTCTAAAAAGATCCCAAATATGGAGTAAATCTGAAGGCATTTCTCATTCACTTCAGTTTTGAACTGCTGACATAAACTCATAATTTGCCGTTATCTATCAATCCAGAATCATGATTATTTCCCTGATTCTGTATTTATCCTTCCTTTTTGCTACTACTTTTGACATGAACCAAAATTAGTAATAATGACTTTCTAAATCACCAGTCAGCTAGCTGTCTCCTAGAAGAAGCAAAAACCATCAGACCATACAGAAGAAACTTAAGGGGTGGTCTGCATGCTGTATTAATTTCATTTCTCCCTGTTTGTCACATTTTTTTAATAAAACTACTTTTTATCCTTAGCAGCCAGGCCATAACTGTTTACTCGAGTTCAGCGAAACATTTACTTATCAGAGAATTAGACGGGTTAAGCCATCAGGAATATTTCCCAAATAAGGCATTCAGATATCAGCCCTAAGCTAGGAAGGCAAAAGTCTCTCGAGACTTTGTTTTCTCACCTCCTGTCCATTTAATTTGTTATTCCCATGCTTTCATGTATTTGATGGCTGCTTGACAATTTTATTGTATGTTGTACTGTCCCTCAGTGATCACACCTCCCTCTCTCTCATTTTCTATCCGTGGCAACACAGCTCACATCTGATACTCATCTTCACCACGAAGGGTTCTATTGTCCCCTTGATATGTACGTGTAACTCCCACCGCTGTCAATAGGAATTACATGTGTGCATCAAGGAGAGAAAAATCCCTTGTGTACTCCACGCTCCTCATTATCTTGGCACAGTCAGTTCTGTAGATGTCTCATCTACGAGCCTTTTATCCTCTTGAGTGCTGTGCAGTATAGCAAAGTTGGCTCTTAGGATCAGCAGTTTTGCTCTTGAGGTGTTTAGCAAGTTGATTTACTGTGCATGTGTACGCTCTTAAATGTCTTCATCCAGCCAAATCCACATCTTGTAGCATTCATCTGTTAGACGGTTGAGCTTCCTACTTCCTTTTTATGCAAGAATATCAATTCATAACCAGTCTCCCAGCAGACTCAAAGTGAAGCAAGAGTCTAAAGCTAACCCTCCCAAATAACATATGTTCAGGCCCAGCTCAGATCCATACGCTTAAAAGCAATAGTTTGTGAAAAATCCAGTAGGCACAAAAATGTGAATGGTATATTTTAATTTTCCTTAAAGATCTGAAGAGAGATATTTTATGAGCACTTCATGTTAAGTGCTTCTAAACAAGGAGGTAGTTGAAATAGTAGCTAATCAGTTAGCAAACCTTTAAGTCCTTCCAAAATTAATCAGAGTGTCAAGAGTTGAAGGAAAACAGTAGAGTGAAAACAACCACACATGTAAATCAGAGATTTCCATTGTCTGAGCATGGGATTTGTATTCTCCTCAGATGCTTCTGGAAACACCTCCATTTGGGAGGGCACCCAGCATCTCACACAGGACACTGTCATTAGAAACGTAACTGGAAAGCACACGCACTCTGTTTTCAGACTTGTTCAGGTACAGAGTCAGTTACCAGTGCTTAGAAAAGAGGGATGGCAAACTAGTTTGGGAAAAAAATCAATTTGCCATCAGATTAGAAATCAACTGTAAACATGTTGAAGAATTCTATTTTTTTTTTCACTACTGCTCTGCCTTTTCTTCACAATCTGTTGTGGTGTCAGACCTATTTTGACAATACTTGTAGAACTTGTCATATTAACAGAGTTATCAAACAGAGTGAGCCCATGCATAGCAACAGCTGTAGTCCAGCAGAGTCAAAGTAACTGGCCACAGGTATTCACAGGGAAATATCCACACTGGCTGCACAAATCCAAAATATCTCCAGACGTCTCCAGAGTACCCTATTTTTATTTAAATAGTAAAAACCACAGCTGCCCTTCAACTTTGAACAATCTACTCCAAACTTTGGAATTTAGGATAAAAATAAAAGGAACAAATTTAGATTTTATATGTACATATAAGGATTTATTTTTGCTGCAATAGTGTCACTTCATTATTTCTGCTTTTGTGGAAGTGCTTCACAAAAAAGGGTATACACAAAATTTAATACAATGATGAGATTTATTTGGTGTTACATAACGGACTCAGACATACTTGTTTAAAAACAAAATAAACCCCATAATCCACTAAGACTGTAAATTGGTGGGGTAGGAACAATCTTTTCATTATTCGTGTCTACAGAGCTTAATACAATGAGGTCTCAGTTCCTCGCTAACATCTCTAGGTGTTAACACAATGCTATTAAATCTACTCAATAGCAAAAGATGCAGTCAGTGGATTTATGTGTCTCATTCCTTTGGAAATGTGTGAATCTAAGAGAATAGTTTAATGGCCAGATTTTTCAGCTGCAATGTCTGATTTTGCACGTACATCAGATAGTATGCATCTATTTATGCAAATCATTGTTGGATTTATATGCACAAAATATACATGCCTGAGAACTCCTATTTGTGGTGTTAAGCTGCATTCAGAAAGGAAAAAGATTACATTTGGATGCCAGGGTCATGCTGTAGGAAAATAGCAGGAGCCATACTTAGCACTCGAAACCGCTGCTTTCCATTTTCAGTTTGCTGTGAAAACTAAACTTTACTCAAGTTTCGCTTTCTGGCCCTGTTTTGATCCGCCTTTATTTTTACACCAGAAACCCTCTAGTTTAGCAGAGTTAGCTTTATCTGCTACTGACGTGAACGTGGACTAGGCCTGACATGCCTCTTTTCCTCTCAGAAATGCAGGGCCAGGCTCAGCCTGGCTCACGTACGGGGCTCAGGAGCTAATTCAGGCAATACCCATTTTTCGACCTGCTCCTGAAACTGCCGTTCTCCCGCATTATCCTCTCCTCAGGAAGGCACCTGCGGTACGCTCCCCTCCTCCGGCCCAAGGCTGGACGCAAGCGCAGAGGTGACCCGAGGTGCTGGCCCACCCGCAGCCCCATCCCCTGCCTGCCCACAGCCCACCCAGCCCCAAACCCCGCAGCCCTGCACCCCCCGGTCCCGCGGCGGCCGCCCTGCGAGGCCTTTCCCTCCCAAACACGGCCGCAGCCACCAGAAGCCTTTGCGGGCGAAGGAGCGGCTCCCTGTCACCGCGGGGCTCTAATTTCCTCCGGTGCCATTGTTTTCTCTCTCCAGGTGTGCTAGTTTTTCTCCTCCGCATACGAGTTCTTCCCTCCCTGCTAACTCTTCCCTGTGGATGCGCTACTCCCCCCTCGCGCTGCCTTTTCTTCAGGGCCCGGAATGCGCTCTCCTCCCTGGGGACGCTCACCGTCCCCGGACGCGTTACCTATTCCTGCAGACACGCTAGTTTTACCTCACTGGACAGGCTTGCTTTTCACCTGGACGTGCTAGTTTTTTGCCCGCTGGGTACATCTTTCCGCTGGATATACCAGTTTTCCCCGGGTATGCTACTTTTTCTTAGTGGATACGCTAATTTTTCCCCAGTGGATATGCTACTTTTCCCTCCGTGGACGCATCCCTCCCCTGGATGTGTGTTTTTTTCCCCTGAATACGTTACTGTTTGGTCTTTGGACACGGAAGTTTGTTCTCTGGACAGCCGAGCCCCGGCTCCCGCGGCTCCCCTGCGCGGCCGCGGAGCTCCGCACGCTGCCGGAGACGAGGAGCTGACGGCCCCGCCATACCCCTCCTCCCCAGCCCGCCTTCCCTCCCTCCCTGCGGCGGGGCGGTGCCTGTCTCTTTAAGGCGGCGCGTGCCCGTGCGCCGGGGGGCGGGGCCTGGCGGGGGCGCGCGGCGGGCGCTTCACCTGCAGCCCAGAGCGGGCGGCGATCAGCGGCGGGAGCGGGAGCGA
>Ga0065711_1005497_pt1 | contig 22893 bp, 16 predicted proteins | sample Hoacrofraction12_FD_59098 | JGI IMG/M metagenome (GOLD analysis project Ga0065711, IMG submission 59098) | Hoatzin crop microbial communities from Cojedes, Venezuela - Epithelial fraction 12 v2 (version 2) | ecosystem: Host-associated > Birds > Digestive system > Esophagus > Crop | place... | reverse complement strand
GAGATATTCAAGACCCGCCTGGACAAGGTCCTCTGCCGCCTGCTGTAGGTGACCCTGCTTCGGCAGGAGGGTTGGACTAGATGACCCACAGAGGTCCCTTCCAACCCCTACCATTCTGTGATTCTGTGATTCTGTGATCTGTTACATGATATTCCCAGGCATAGTGGTGAGGCTGACAGGTCAGTAGTTCTCAGGGTCCTCCTTTCTACCCTTTGTAAAAATGGGTGCAATGTTTCCCTTTTCCCAGTCTCTGGGCACTTCACCTGACTGCCGTGACTTCTCAAATATCATGGAGAGTGGCTTGGCAACTACATCAGCCAATTCCCTCAGGACTCTGAAATGGATCTCGTCAGGTCCCATAGACTTAACGTACGTTCAGGTTCCTCAGGTGGTCACAAACCTGATTTTCTCTACCAGTGGGAGTGACTTTGCTCCCCCAGTCCCTGCCTTGAGGTCCATCCCCTCCAGAGTTCTGGGAAGAGAGATTGCCGCTGAAGACTGAGGCAAAAAACTTGTTGAGTACCTCAGTCTCCTCCTTGTCCGTCATTACCAGTTTGCCTGTCTTGCTCATCAGGAGCGGTATGCTTTCTTAACCTCCCTCTTCTGGCTGACATACCTGTAGAAACCCTTCTTATTATTGTTTGCATCCCTTGCCAAATTTAGCTCCATCTACCCCTTGACCTTCCTGACACTGTCCCTACACAACCGGGCACTGTCCCTGTACTCTTCCCAGGACACCTGTCCCTGCTTCCACTGCCTGTGCATTTTCTTCCTGCCCTTTATTTTGACCAGCCGGTCTTGACTCAGCCATGCCAATCTCTTGCCGCCTTTTCCTGATCTCTTACGCCTGGAGATCAAGAGCGCTTGTGCTCTATGGAAAGCGTTCTTACAGATCTGCCAGTGCCATTCTGATCCCTTGTCCCTGAGGGCAGTTTCCCAGGGGGTCCTGCTGACTAACTCCTTGAACGACTCGAATTTTGCCTTCCTAAAACTCAGGGTCCTGACGTTACTTTTTGCCTGACCCATGTCCCTTAGGACTGTGACCTCCGTGAGTGCCTGGTCACTGCAGCCCAGGATGTCTCCGATCTTAACGTCACACATTAGCTCTCTTGCGTTGGTGACCATCAGGTCCAGTATCATATCACCTCTGGTAGGGCTGTCTATTACCTGGTTTAAGAAGTTGTCCTCAGTGCACTCCAGGAGTCTCCTGGATTGCCTAAAGCTCGCCGTGCAACTTTTCCAGCAGATGTCAGGGTCTGGGTGTTGGGACGGAAGCAATACTTACTCGCCTTCTGCAACTTAAACATACGCTTTTCTTAAAAATCCTTGGCAATATCAGGCTTCAGTTTTGGCTAAGAGCAAATTTCACTGGTTAGGACAGGTGTTAGGTGACAAGCATTTGCTGACAATGTGAGCTTCACATAAACCTTTAATATACTTTGGCATATCCACATGACTCTGCTGCATCACATTTCTTAAGAACGTTCGGTTCAAATAGCCCATCAATTCACTGGCATTTTGGCAACTCCAGAAACAGGTATTACAGAGTTTTTTAAACTAAATATTTTCATCCATTTAATTTTTTTTTTTTTAATAGTAGTGTTCAACACTGCTTGCCCATACTGGAGTGTTCATGTCTCTGGTTATTTTATTCCAGCTAAAAATTTGCTTTGGTTAATCTCTAAATTTTCTTCTTATTGGCATGTCTGCAGTAAGTTTATCCTGTCCAATACCTTAATGAAAGGAATCGGGTAGGACATTAATCCCATGCTGGGCTGCAAATCTTTGCCAATCCCTGGGCAGAAATGTTAACAAGATGGTTTTTCAAGATCTGTTATTCTTTGGTAGAACAGAATGGAATAGTTCAGTTGGAAGGGACCTACAATGATAATCTAGTCGAACTTACTATGGTATTCAAGAATGATTCCTGTTATTATGACACTTTGATGCTTCCTGTGTCCCCATGAAATCTCTCCACTGGGTTTTGGTGATTTTTTTCTTTACGCGTGAACCTGACCATAGTGATTTTCTTACCCTTTCTAGTTGGATTCTTTAATGATAATTTGCAGTTCTTACAGAGTCTAATAATATGTAACCAATTTGTACTGACTATTATTTAAAATCAGATTAAATTTTATTTTAACAGAAGAAATGAAATTGAAAAGACTTCTGGTTTGTGGTCCTGCTTTTGAATAATTTCATGTGTCTTGAGAGGATATGATTAAAACCTCTGCTATTAAGGGAAGAATAAGTATACCAGAATCACTGAGTATAGCATTTGCAGTTGTGTTTAGATTTTGCCCCTTGAATGTGTTGACTTCCTTTGCTTTTTTCTAACTGGGGTTAATATTAGAAGATAGTTTTAATTTCTTGGTCTGGACTGTTTTAACTGTTTTAAATCAGCATAAGTCACTTCAAGTCAGTGCAGCCAAGCAGTTCTCTGGGTTCAAAAAAGAACTTACAAAAAGCATGTCTCTTTTTGGAAGATATTTAAATGGAAAATACTCTGCTTCATCAGATATGAAAAAGAGGTATATTTAATAAAGTAATCTTTTGTTACAAATATAGTATTTGTTATTGTGACTTCTTGCTGACTTCTTTAGAGAATAATTCTGTATTCTTTGTCCAATTTCCTCATTATTTTGCTTGATTAAAAAGTATTTGTGTTTTGAACTTTTCCATTTTTGTGCCCTACAATACTGTACATTGTGCAGCTCTCAACTTTAAGTGACCAAAAATAGCACTCCCTTTTCTTGATATTTTCTTGGGCATCCCGTAACAACACACATGGTCTCTGTGACAGTTCATTTTGTTTCCCACGTATCACAGAATCACAGAATCACAGAATGGTAGGGATTGGAAGGGACCTCTGTGGGTCATCTAGTCCAACCCTCCTGCCGAAGCAGGGTCACCTAGAACAGGCGGCACAGGACCTTGTCCAGGCGGGTCCTGAATATCTCCAGAGAAGGAGACTCCACAGCCTCCCTGGGCAGCCTGTTCCAATGCTCCATCACCCTCAGAGTGAAGAAGTTCTTCCTCATGTTCAGACGGAACTTCCTGTGCTTCAGTTCGTGCCCGCTGCCCCTTGTCCTGTCGCTGGGCACCACTGAAAAGAGTTTGGCCCCATCCTCCTGACACCCACCCTTCAGATATTTGTAAGCATTTATAAGGTCCCCTCTCAGCCTTCTCTTCTTCAGGCTAAACAAGCCCAGCACCCTCAGCCCCTCCTCGTAGGAGAGATGCTCCAGTCCCCTCATCATCCTCGTAGCCCTCCGCTGGACTCTCTCCAGTAGCTCCTCATCTTTCTTGAAGCGGGGAGCCCAGAACTGGACGGAGTACTCCAGATGAGGCCTCACTAAGGCAGAGTAGAGGAGGAAGAGAACCTACCACGACCTGCTAGCCACACTGTTCTTAATGCACCCCCGAATACCATTGGCCTTGGCAACCAGGGCACACTGCTGGCTCATGGTCAACCTGTCGTCCACCAGCACTCCCAGGTCCCTCTCTGCAGAGCTGATCTCCAGCAGGTCCACCCCAAGCCTGTACTGGTGCATGGGGTTATTCCTCCCCAGATGCAGGACCCTGCACTTGCCCTTGTTGAACTCCATCAGGTTGGTCTCCACCCAACTTTACAGCCTGTCCAGGTCTCGCTGGATGGCAGCACAGCCTTCCGGTGTACCCTCCACTCCTCCCATTTTTGTGTCATCAGCAAACTTGCTGAGGGTACACTCTAACTCTTCATCCAGGTCATTGATGAAGAAGTTGAACAAGGCTGCACCCAGTACTGACACCTGAGGGACACCACTAGTTACAGGCCTCCAACTAGACTCTGTGCAACTGACGACAACCCTCTGAGTTCTGCCATTCAGCCAGTTCTTAATCCACCTCAACGTCCACTCATCCAGCCCACACTTCCTGAGCTTCCCTATGAGCATGTAATGGGAGACAGTGTTGAAAGCCTTGCTGAAGTCGAGGTAGATAACATCCACGGCTCTCCCCTCATCTACCCAGCCAGTCACACCATCATAGAAAGCTATCAGATTGGCCAAGCATGATTTCCCCTTAGTGAATCCATGCTGACTACTCCTGATAACCTTCTTTTCCTCCACTTGCTTGATGATGACATCCAGAAGGAGCTGCTCCATCAGCTTTCCAGGGGTGGAGGTGAGGCTGACTGGCCTGTAGTTCCCTGGCTCCCCCTTCTTGCCCTTTATGAAGACTGGAGTGACACTGGCTTTTATCCAGTCCTCAGGCATTTCTCCTGTTCTCCAGGACCTTTGAAAGATGATGGAGAGTGGCTTGGCAATGAGATCTGCCAGCTCCCTCAGCACTCATGAGTGCATCCCATTGAGGCCCATTCATCTGTGGGTGTCCAGTTTGCTTAAATGATCTCTCACCCGATCCTCCTCGACCAAGGGAAGGTCTTCCTTTCTCCAGGCTTTCTCTCTTACCTCCAGGGACTGGGATTTCTGAGGGCTGGCCTTAGCAGTAAAGACTGAAGCAAAGAAGGCATTCAGTAACTCCGCCTTCTCTGTACCCTCTGTCACCAGAGCAGACACCTCATTCAGCAGCGGTCCCACATTATCCCTAGTCACCCATTTGCTGCTGATGTAGTTGAAGAAGCCCTTCTTGTTGTTTTTGACATCACTTGCCAGATTTAATTCCACGTGCACCTTAGCCTTCCTCGTTGCTTCCCTGCATGCTCTGACAACATTCTTGTATTCCTCCCAAGTGGCCTGTCCCTCCTTCCACGTTCTGTATACCTTTCTTTTCCATTTGAGTTTCACTAGTAGCTCCTTTCTTGTCCGTGCGGGTCTCCTGCCTCCTTTGCTAGATTTCTTACTCCTGAAGAAAGTAATGAGTGGGATGCACCGATCCTGATCATGGAAGAAGAGATGCTTAATAGAAACCAGCTCTCTTGGATCCCCCTACCTTCTAGAGCCCTAACCCATGGAATTCCTCCAAGTAAGTCCTTGAAGAGGCCAAAGTTAGCTCTCCTGAAGTCCAAGGCTGTGATCCTACTTATTGCCCTGCTTCCTCCATACAGGATCCTGAACTCCACCATCTCATGGTCACTGCAGCCAAGGCTGCCCCCAGCCTTCACATCATCAACCAGTCTTACTTAATTTGTCAGGATAAGGTCCAGCAGCATGCCTCTCCTCATTAGCTCCTCCACCACCTGTGTCAAAAAGTTACCATCAGTGCTCTGCAGGAAGCTCCTGGACTTGTGTGCCTTGCTGTGTGGTCATTCCAGCAGACATCAGGGTGGTTGAAGTCTCCCATGAGAACGAGGGCCTGTGATCATGCGGCTCCTTTCAGCTGTCTGCAGAAGGCCTTGTCGACTCCCTCCTCCTGGTCAGGTGGCCTGTAGTAAACAGCCACAACAGTGTCACCCACGTGAGCCTGCCCCTTAATTCTTACCCATAAGCTCTCAACTCGTTCTTCATCTGCCCCCAGGCAGCACTCGATATGTTCCAGTTGCTCCCTCACAGTTGAGAAATAAGACAACATATGCTTTATCTTATTACCACTTTCTTTCATTCTTGTTTATCTTCCGTATCATTCTGCATTTCCTTGTGTCCCGTGCTATGCATTACCTATATTCGTGAAGCTGTCTAAGCTCTCTCTTGAAAATCTAGTGCTGGGTGATACAATTCAAATCTTGGTATTGATGCAAAAAAGGAAATACAATGCTATTAAATTGATTTTAATAGTGAAGTAAGATGCACAACATTCATTCAGTCTGAACATATAGCAAAAGCAATTGATTTGAGAGAATGCATGAACTAAATCTCAGGATGCCATTGATTCTGTGTGTTTCCTGTTTTTACATGATTTGTTATTTTTCTAAGATACTGCAAGAAGAATTATTTTAATAACATTGTCTGTTTTGTTGGCATTTGATGTTCACTAATGTTTTGTTGCTGTGGGTGTTCTACTTTGCAGCTTTTCCCACAGTGAACTGAATTCATTTGCAGTGTTATCAGACTGCAAATGAGTGCGAAACAGAACTAGTACTTAGCTTACATTCAGGGCAAAAAGGCGTTTTGTAAGGCCCTTGACACTGCTCCCCACAGCATCCTCCTGGAGATACTGGCTGCTCATGCTTTGAGTGGGTGTAGACTTCGCTGGGTAAAGAACTGGCTGAATGGCCGAGTGCAGAGAGTGGTGGTGAATGAAGTTAAATCCAGCTGCTGGTCAGTCATGAGTGGTGTTCCCCAGGGCTCAGTGTTGGGTCCTGTCTTGTTTAACATCTTTATCAATGGTCTGGATGAGGGGACTGAGTGCTCCCTCAGTAAGTTTGCAGATGACACCAAGCTGGGCAGGAGTGTTGATGTGATTGAGAGTAGGAAGGCTCTGCAGAGGGACTTGGACAGGCTGGATCGATGGGCCAAGGCCAACTGTCTGAGGTTCAACAAGGCCAAGTGCTGGGTCCTGCACTTGGGTCACAACAATGCCATGCAATGCTACAGGCTTGGGGAAGAGTGGCTGGAAAGCTGCCCGGCAGAAAAGGACCATGGAGTGTTGGCTGACAGCTGGCTGAACAGGAGCCAGCAGTGTGCCCAGGTGGCCAAGAAGGCCAACAGCATCCTGGCTTGGATCAGGAGTAGTGTGGCCAGCAGGAGTAGGGAGGTGATCATGCCCCTGTACTCGGCACTGGTGAGGCCGCACCTCGAGTACTGTGTTCAGGTTTGGGCCTCTCACTACAAGAAGGACATTGAGGTGCTGGAGCACGTCCAGAGAAGAGCAACAAGGCTGGTGAAGGGTCTAGAGAACAAGTCTTATGAGGAGCGGCTGGGGGAGCTGGGGCTGTTTAGTCTGGAGAAGAGGAGGCTGAGGGGGAGACCTTATCGCTCTCTACAACTACCTGAAAGGAGGTTGTAGTGAGGCAGGTGTTGGTCTCTTCTCCAAAGCAGCTCGCGATAGGATGAGAGGCAATGGCTTCAAGTTGCATCAGTGGGGGTTTAGATTGGATATCAGGAAAAATTTCTTTACTGAAAGAGTGGTCAGGCATTGGAACAGGCTGCCAAGGGAGGTGGTTGAGTCACCATCCCTGGAGGTGTTCAAAAAATGTGCACATGTGGTGCTTCAGAACATGGTTTATAAGGCATGGTGGTGTTGGGGTGACAGTTGGAGCTGATGATCTTAGAGGTCTTTTCCAACCTTAATAATGATTCTGTGGAAACTAGTGGGTACTTTTCATTTAGTTTTGGCAATTTAGGACAGGTGATTTTCTTATTCTATTCCAAATCTCCTGCTGTCACATGTATTTGAAACAGATTTTCCACTATATCCTCTGTAAGGACATCTCTTTTCTTCTGAAATCTTCTCATGGTGCCACTGATAAGTCTTCATAGCACTTACAAGCAGAGAAGATATAAAATTTCCTTTTTTAATTTCTTTTTGGCAAGGCCACTGTTTGAAAAATAATTCGATTTTTTTGAAATTAAATCCTAGATTGGTGGGGGTTTTTTAAATTTTTTTTTTTTTTTGCGTATGTTGCTCATGAATCAAATAACATGGTGGACACAGTAACAGATTAGGTCCTTAATAATACCATTTTGAATCATGTCCTGTACTTTGTGGAGGACTAACTCAAGAGTTATTTCTGCTCTTGTGGGTTTCCTGGCTGAATTCAGTGGAATAATGAATTACAGTATTATGAATTTTTGCCTTAGCAATGCAGCTCTGTGGAGTTCACCTGTTTTGCATTATTGTTCACTTCTTGCTTTCAGGTTTCCTGGTCTCCCACATTATCTCACATTCACTGTCATCATCCTAGTCCCACTTTCAGTATTACAGTCTTAAAACTCCTGTGCTTTGCTACTTAAATGTGGAATCCCAATCCAAACTGATACCATTTTCCTTATTAATGTAGTGAACTTGTTTGATTCAGCTGTTTTAGCGTTTAACACTCCCTGTTGGAGGGAAGAATAGTTTTTCCTATGTTTTATGTACTGAAGTACAGCATTCCACTTCTTATTTTTCTTCCACCATATTTTTGTATGCGTACAATGTTATTAAACTAATTTAAAAACAGTCATTCTGCTTCCCCCATTTTTCTTTTTTTTTTGCTCTTGTGTGTTTTCATAGATTTGATAGTATTTTTTGAGTTACTACACCGTATTTAAATGGCACTTATTAGTTAACTAACCAATAAACTGAATTCTCTCATATCTACAAAACAGTTCAGATATCTTCTTTTAACTTCTTTACTTGCCCTTCACTTCCACCAGGACCATATAAACTGTATGAAATTAGTGTCTTAGAATTGAGTGTGTCTAAGACAAAATTACCCCATATTTGATTGCTGTAGGTTTAAAAAGAAAAGCAGAACCAAAAATTAAAGGGAAGCAATTAGATCAGAATTCTAAAGCTTGAGTGGAGACCCACATAAGTATGAACATGAAATGTCTATGAATTGATATATTTTGTGGGAAGAGGCTGCAATTTTCATCATGCATAGTAGAGACAAATTAATATTATTTTTGTACATGCACTAAGAAATGTAATTATGCAATAGATCATGCATGTTTCTACATTTTTTTCCTGGTATCTTGACTTGCTATTCTACACAGAAACTGAGGAGACTATGAAAGAATAGGATTTCCAATATTAAATAATAGAAGGTCTGCACAAAATGTTGAAGGGAAATTCAGGGATATTTTTGCTTAATATTTACGAATTTCCTACTTTAATCCTCCTCTGATTTTCTAGGTATTGTAGCAACCATTTCCTCTGAGAGTGTGAGAATACTTGCTTTAAATGACACAGTGATTTTCATGCTTAGTGTTATTTAGCATACTTAGCAGTACTTTAGATCTGAAGTAATGAAAAACCACACAGTCACTGTTTTGTTATTTTAAACTCGGGAAAGACAACTTAGATTTTAGCCTGGTGCTGGATGCATGAAACTCCCCTTTCTCATTACATTCATATAGAAAGTTTCCTTTTATATATCACTCTTTGGATTGATTACAGACTTCCAGAAATTATTTTGCTTTGTTTCTTTACTGAATGAAAAGATAAGGGCATCAAGAGAAGGATTTTTAGTTGTGTTTTGTGGTCTGTTTCATAACAAAAGAGAACATAAATACAAGACAGTATATCTGGACAGAGATAGAAAAAAACAAATGACATGACTTTTCATTATAAATAGATGTCCAATTACAATGCAATAGCCCTGCTTCTGTCAAAACCAGAATTTATGTAATTACACATTCAAAAAATCTGTATGTCATTACCATAATGAAGAAGTCATCATTTCTGTTCTAAAGCACTTCAGGAAATAAAATTAAGAGTCTGTCAGCACATTCAATTCATCTATCTTTCACGTAAAATTGTACCCTATGTTTAGTAAAGAAATAGTGATTTTTTTAAGTTTCTACATGCAGATTTCATAACAGAAAGTGAATATTGGTGTTCTTTTCTATTATAAGAATTTCTCAAAAACAAGAGCATTGTTCCAGTTACTCCTCGGAATTAATATTGTAACTGTTTATCTCCCACCTAGCTACCTCTGTTTCTTTTCACAGGTCCCTGACCTTGGCCTGATTGAGAAGGGAAGTTAAACTGCAGGCTCTTACTATTTCTTTCCACACATCAGTGAGATGATATTAGGAATATTAAATGGATTAATAGCTTGACTAATATTTAATTGATAAATGGTACCAGGTATGCCATTTTACAGTAAACAGTTTAATTAATAATATGAAATTATTTTTACTGTTATGTTATACTATGATTAGAAGGAAAGATTTTGAATTGTTTTTACAGATTATAAAAGCAGGCATCAGTGTATTGTGTGCCTCATGTTAGAATTTGTTTTCTTTGGTTACAATTAGTAAATATTAGTAAACACGAACTTTCAGGCTGATTCTGCCCTCCATGCTCACTGAGCTGCTCCTTCTAAACCCATATTTACTCTCTCTCATCTTTTCCCAGCCTTCAAATCATAAAGAACAGGGCTGCCGTTTCACCCCCAGGTATGTGCATTCCACATACCAGGTTATGAACTTGATTAGAGAAGCAAAATAGAACAGAATGTGGAAGCTGTCAAAAATTACTAATAAATGCTGAAAGCAAAAAAAAGATTGCTTTTAAATTGGGCATGTAGGGTAGGTATTCTGTAGATACGCTCACAATATATTTGTCTTAGAGACCTTAATATACATCCGAAGATCCCAGTGAGTATAATCAACAATGAAATGTGATATCAGAGGGAGACAGAAGGATAGCTGATCTGTTTTATCAGGCAATATTGCCTAACAGTCATTTCTTTAATTTTCATTTGAACTTCCCTTTCTGTCTTCTGTGTTTTTTCAAGAGTGTCCCACACAAACCATAAAAAGTGTGCTGGCCTTACTATTTGTATTTATTTACTACTACAGTTTATACTTCTTTCATCCATCCTCATCTTTCATTCCTATTTTATTAAAAGAATGTGTTACCTCATGTCTCATTCAGACTTTAGGTCTAAGTTCATCAAAATGAACGGGATTCTCCCATTATTTTTACGCTAGTCAGGGGGGAAGAGTGACAAAAGGCTGGGTATCATACTTGGACATGGATGAAATCTTCAGTCTCCAAAGATATGCCCCTGAGGGTGTTTGTAGTTGTATGTGATGAGGATGCTTAATTAGTATCTCTCTGTATTTTTTTTCTGATTTTTTGCTGTTTGTCTGTCAACTCCATCCCACTTGTTACTGTGATTGCAATTCTTCTGACTAAGCATGGATGCTTACAACTCGTTCTTCATCCGCCCACAGGCGGAGCTTGATACATTCCGGTTGCTCCCTCACATAAAGAGCAACTCCACCACCTCGCCTTGTTGGCCATTCATTCCTGAAGTATCTTGTGCATTTGCTTTTGTTCACCTCTTAGTAAATTTTGTTGTAAACTGGCTAAAGACTCCTATGAGAAATAAATGAATAAATACATTTGTTATGCTTAGTCATCATCTAGATAGGCTTATAGTATTTTGTTGAGCACATTACTTTAATTTATTCTCAGGGGTTTTTTCCAAATTATTTGTTCCCTTCAAGAAAAAGCAGAGGTAGATCTTTCCTCAATGATGCCCACTTTTTCTATATTTTATGTATAAGTAGCAGATTTCAGACTCCCAGCTGATGACTAAAATTACAAAAGCCACAAGAGATAACTGCAAATCGATGAAAATATTTTTCCTGTGATTATGATGACTGCTGGTGCATTTTGTTTCAGAAATGATGTGATTGTAAAACTGTTTCCATTGCTTTTTTGGAGGATTTTTATGTTTGCGTATTAAACTCTGTAAATGTCAACAAAGAAACAAATATTTCTGATCACAACCATGGTAAAATAAAAACAGTTCTTTCCCACACACTGCTCAGCTGACATGGAAAATTCCTTCCTCAATGGAGTCTTTAAATGTGAAGGTATTCTTTTATATACTAGTCCAGCTGTTTCTATTTTGACATGACTTCAGTAGGTTAATAGTAATTCAGAAATGTTTGTTTCCATTGCAAAGAAATAATTTTTTTCTACATTTGGTGGAGAATACAGGATTTTCATTGGGTGCTAGTTCCATGCATAAGCTTTTGATTGAGCAAGCTTTTTTAGTGCATCTTATTTGCTTAAAGTTGTACATTTGTGATGTCTAATTCCAGTTTCACCACTGTAGTAGCAAAATAGAGAACACTATAAAATTAGGTAACAGTGACTACATCTTATAAAATATTTATAAATAACTATCTTCAGTTATCAAAGAAGACATATATGTCTTTTATTTCTGGTGTTATCTCTGGGCCCTATTTATGGTCGTAGACATTGCACAAATTCTATGTGTTTTTTACAGTTATAACTTTTTAGCCTAGCTAAGACTGTGGTCTGAAAAAAAAATTGTGTTGTTCATTTTGCTGTAGCCTTTTGCACTGTAATTTCTGGGTTCTATAGTGGTCTTGCTCTGTGACTCAAACAGGAAATTTGGCTGCAATGATACTAGTTAGTTAGAGCTGGTTCCAACTGATTCCACTTCTTATCTACCCAGAAACTGCATGCATGTTACTTAATTCATGGAAAATGCATTTATTTTAGTGGTTGTGAGAGAGGCATGATGAATCAGTTAACCAGAACCAAAACATATGGAGGGTAGGGGGTGGGGCAGAGGTGGGGAGAAAAGAGAATAGTCCTTTTCTAGCAATGAAAGAAAACTCCAAGGTTTAAGTGTCAGTAATTTCTGCTTCATTTAAAATATTTTAATTTCTTTATTTTGCTTTTTTTTCTAAGAACAAGTACACTTTGGTTTTGGAATTAAATAACATACAGAAATGAAGAATTTAAAGACATACATGGATACAGTGTTAATTTCTTTGCATAATCAAAAATATATGCAAGAGTATTAGAGGTGGTTGAAGTCTGCTGTGACAGGATATATTCTTGCTGAGAATACTTTCTGCTCTCACATCTTTTTTTTGCAAGGACTGTACTTATGAACGCAGAGAAGAGATTTTTCATTCTGTTTCTCTCATTGTGGATTGCAGGGCTATTGTGTATCCAACAGCTAAAATGAGGATTGGTGGAAGCAGTTATTTGGACATCACATCCTCCTAGCCTTTTCTATCCCTGAGATTCTTCCATCCCAAGGCCTGCTTTTTTGCTCCTAGTCATTTCTTTTATACCCATAGTTTTGATGTTCTCATACTTTAGACTCATGGTCAACTGATTACTAGGACATACTGTTGTACTCTCAGTAGCTGTACCTGCCTGCTCAAAAGCTGAGGAGAACTCAACAGAAGTTTCTTTTTTGACAGGGGTTTTAGAAAATGTGGCCAAGCTGCACCTTACCTCTCTGCAGAGGAATGCTGAAACAGAAAAATACGACAAGACTTAAAATGTAAATGATATACAGTAGCCCAGGGGCCTCTGCCACAAGCTTTCCCTGCAAAAGCACATTCTCTGCAAAACAGGCTTTACAGAAAACATTGACCTGTCTTCGTCTTGTTTCTGGCATGACAGAAAAATGAAAGTGCCAGAAGAGCTTACCCATTAGAGCTGCTATCTTGTCTCTCATGCATAGCAGCTATGCTCAGCAGCAATTCCTGTGATTTGGACCCACTTAGACTGCCTGCAAGGAGTGAGATTGCCCACTGGACTCAAATAACAGAAGCTGTAAGGGAGGGTAAATAGCAGCAGGAGAGGAAAAGAAGCAAGCTTGAAATGTCTTCAGTGCACAGTCTGGCACATAGAGGGTATACATACTCTTACAAAGTTGTGCTCGGAGAAGTAAGTTCATCACACGGAAATTTAAGTAGATAGGAAGGGACTTAAGTTTAAGCAAAACTCAAAAGTTCAGCATTTAATTTTAATTAAGTAATTTCATGATTGATTGGAATTGAAATCCAAGCTTCTCTCTATGTTGATGAGAAGATCATTGCATGTATCATGATGCTCTGGAGATATTATCATTAACTGGTAATGGCTTATTAATGGCTGAGGAAGGTTGGATGATAGTAGCTGTCTTCTTTTTCATCTAAGTATCAAGATAATAACTCAGTTTCCTTTTTCAAAACAGCATTTCATCTAATCAAGTGTGAATGAAAACCGTCATGATAGAAAGTTCTGACGTAAGAATTCATGTAAATTCATGTTTCTGAGTTATTCCTTCTTAGGCAAATGAAGTTATTTTTGATGGACGTAGCATATTAATCACACAGAATTGCTTTATAGGCCCCATTAAGTAGGGGTTCTGAGATCAGTAAGAGCCGGTAGGTCACAGTCTTTCAATTCAAAAAGCTTGCTTTGGTTCACGCAACCTTTTAACCCACCCATGAATGTCAAATTGACTGTCCAAACTGGCACTCTGGGGATTGAACAGCCAGTGACCTAAAGACTGTCCATCACATAATGGACAGAGTTTACTGGCTGCATATATAACTATGCAAAATGTCGCTTCTTTAAATGTCCTGGGATCCTGCAGAACTTGGAAATGATACAGCTCCGGTGTATTCAGCTTTTCATTCTGAGTGTTCACTGGTTGGCTGTTCTGGTCACTTTCTCTAATTTTCCCTGTCTGTCATGTTTTCCCTTAATTCAGCAGTTGTTTTACTTCTCTGAGCTATTATGCTATTTTCTTTCTCTCCTTCAATCTTGTTTAAGAATACATAAATCACTGTGCCAGCTACTCATTGTCTTGTTACATTTCGGGTTCAGTTTAGGTTACTTTTATACACTGCCAGCTGCTTGGCCTACAAAAGGCCAGATGGCAAAATCAGCTTTCGCTGTGGATTAGATTGTCTATAATTAATTGTCTTTCTGTGACAGTTCTTCACTAGGGTAGAAACTGTCACCTAACTTCCTCCAATTTCCATGTACATCTACAACTCATTTCTTGGTTTTGTTCCTCTTTTTCTTTTGATAGTGCTGTATTGTTAATGTGCATGGTTATTCTTATTTTGGCTATATCAAGGTATTTGAATTTGATGAACAATTGAACACCCAAATAAAAGTATAAAAATAGTCTACAAATGAGAAAAGTACAATGAAAAGTCAAAATCAAAACTTCCCTTTTTATTTTTTTATTTCGCATTTCGGTTGAACATATCTCATGATCTTGGATTTGTAATCTTTCTACGTGCTTTTCTATTTTAACACACTAAACTAGTTCTGATTTCTAATACACAATCTGGATTAGACTCTGCATTAGTAATTTTAAAGGCATTTTTCTATTTCTGTGTTTTCCAGCTGTAATCAGAAGTTACTTTAACAAAACTGCACATCAGTCTCAGGCAACTATTTATATTCTTTTTGAACTGGGGTGTGTGGGGTGTGTATCCAAACAAAGATGGCTTTATTGAAGTTTTGACTCCACTGAGAAAGTCTTTAACCTTTGAAGTAATCTTACTGAAACCAAAGCTCCCTGATGTTTATCTTAATTAGTTAATACGTGTTGAATCACATGTTGTCTAGCATTCATCAGCTAATATGTGGGGTTGGGATCCTGTAAAAATCACCAGCTCTCCTGATGTTAAAAGGCAGCAAAATTTCTTTCAAATCCCTGATGTTCACTTCCTTGTCTCATGTGATATCATCACGTCTAAGTGTCATTTGAGACCGCCTGCAATTTTACCTTTAACATTAAGCCAAAAGAAAAGAAGTTCTGAATTCCTCAATAAATCGTAAAGACCCAAAACAAAATCCAATTCCAAATCTTTGGCCCTTTAAAAAATATCATAAAATTCAGCTCTTAGAGACACAATGATGTAGGTAAAGAAGTCCAGATACCAGTTGTATCAACACTGCATCTGTTAATAGGCTGACCAACACCTTTGCATTTGTTATACATTTAGCATTTCCCTCAGCCATTCCTGTCATTTTATTTAGTACCCTAGCAGGGTTCATACTTAATAAGCAGGCTATTCAGGAAACTGTGTTTTTGTAGAGAAATTAATCAGATTTTCTTTAAATAAAAGTAAATAATTGCTTCTTTCCTGGAGCATTGTTTTGGTGCTTGGAATGATTTTAAAGGAAGCTGAGGATGGCTCAGATCCTTTTTAACATTTTGCTCACCTTACTGTTGGAAAGTGTAGGCTTATAATCTGTATATGTGTGTTACGTGACTAAAATTAGATGGGATTAATCAGACTCTTCCTTTTCTTTATCCAATGAACAGTGTGGTATGTTTGTCAGATACAAAGAATTTTTAGGGGGTAATAAGGATGTACTAGTAATAGATTAGCAGATAATGATCCTTCAATTGTAAATGAGATCAGAAGTAACATAATGCAAAGTTTTTCTTATGGTGATATGCATGTATGTGCATGTTTGCATGCGTACTGTATTTGCTGTGTGTGTCTTGAGCAGTGCACAGCTCATTCTTTAATCAGATTATTAGTTCAATCGTATTAGAGTACTTTATACTCTGAGGGTATTCCCTTAATCCCATTCCTTTAGCATGCAGAAAATATGACAAATAGCAGTAATGAACATTAGGCTCAAGAAATAGTCCCTTCCTTTCAGCCCCCACCTCTGCAGTTTTAGAATTGAAGAGGCTTTGCCTGATCTTACAGGGGGGAAAAACCAAAACCAAAACCAGTGACACTTTTAAAATTCACACACTTTTCTCTGATGCCCTCTTAATTGTTTAGATCCATTTTACCAAATAACTATTTGGACAGCTAGGAAGGTTGCATTGCTGAAATATGTAAAACAACAGGCAGTGAAGTATCATGTCTTATAGATTATCATACATTATTAGCATATGCAGCTTTAATGTCGTATAAAACACCACTTACAGTTTACTAGACATAATGTAAATTTACAAAAGTAAAATACTTGTTTATTCTTAGAATCATAGAACCATAGAATGGTTTGCGTTGGAAGGGACTTTTACAAGTCATCAAGTACAACTCCTCTGCAGTGAGCAGGGACATCTTCAACTCAGTCAGGCTGCTCACAGCCCCGTCCAACCTGGCCTTTCCAGGGATGGGGCATCGACCACCTCTCTAGGCAATCTGTTCCAGTGTTTCACCACCCTCATCATAAAAAATGTCATCCTTACATGCAGTCAGAATCTACCCTCTTTTAGTTTAAAGCCATTACCCCTTGTCCTGTCACAACAGGCCCTGCTAAAAAGCCTATCCCCGTCTTTCTTATAAGCCCCCTGAAAGGCCACAATCGGGTGTCCACAGAGCCTTCTCTTCTCCGGGATGAACAGCCCCAACTCTCTCAGCCTTTCCTCACAGCAGAGGTGCTCCAGCCCTTGGATCATCTTTGTGGCCTCCCCTGGCCCCGCTCCAACAGCTCCATGTCCTTCCTGTGCTGAGGGCTCCGGAGCTGGATGCAGGACTCCAGGGGTGGGCTCTCACCAGAGCGGAGCAAAGGGGCAGAATCCTCTCCCTTGACCTGCTGGCCACGCTGCCTTGGATGCAGCCCAGGATGTGGTCAGTCTTCTGGGCTGTGAGTGCACATTAATAAGCAGCTTAAGAAGTAAACAAATGAAAGAAGATTGGTGTGGTGGAGCTGCAATGGCAGACAATCCAAAATAGCCTTTAAAAATTGAAATCATGTTGTGAAAAAAGTAGGGCACAACACAACAAGAAAGGATGGAAACTTATGAATTTAGGTAGGAAAAAATAACCACACAGCAATAGGATGGGGAACAACTAAATACTAATTCTGTAAAAAGAAAAGGATCCATAGAATACAGCAGATCACAGGGTGGACGAGAGTTAAGCCTATTGAATACTGTTTGATGTGTTTCTCTTCAGTATCTGAATATGAAATTTACGTGCACATTGAAACCATGCTTTGTTTGCAGAAAGAAGACTCTGTGTTTTGCCATATGTTTCAGTTATTCTTTGCAGAGAAACACATTTTATCTGAGTTAGACATATGGCTATTTCCTCGTTTATTTATTCGTGAGAAGAGCAAGTATTATGTCAGATACAAAGAGGAGTACAGTTTGTAAGATGTGTATTTTTCCTTCTAGTCTTCAGCAATGGTAATGACTAAATTGAAGTGCTTAATTCATTTTTGGGGTGTTTTGGTTCAGGAAGGGGTAGAACAATTTCAGAGAATCTAAGAGAAAGCAGAAAGCTTTCTCAGAAATCCAGAGAAATCTATGACAAGGGAAAAACCTGAAGTCTTTGATCTTGAACAGATAGGAGGACTAGAGTAGAGGGATATAATAACAATTTTCAAATACTTAAAAGCCACTGCAAAAAGAAACTGGTTAATCTGTTCTCTGTCTGTGGTACACAGAGCAAACAGTAATAGTTCCAAATCATAGAACAGGTGATTTAGGTGAGAGATTTGGAAGACTTTCATATAAGAGTTTAGGAGATGTTATGGAGAAGGCAGATTTTTTTTAAAATTTCTAGGTTTCTTGGCAGATTGTGGAAATCCATCACTGAATCATTTAAAGTAGGTTACAAAAATGTCCTTCAAGAAGGAGAAAGTGCTTTGGTATTGAAAATAGAGCAGATGCTGTCAGGGTGTTTCTGACCCTATTTTGCAGTGATTCTAAGGGTTAAGTTCCACATTCAACAACAGCATTGGCATAAGACCTTTCCATTTTTCTGTATTTGAAGGTATGTAATGTTTTCATTCAGTTTTCATTTCCCTACATTAAATTACATGTTCTTCAGTTATTCTTCACTGATTAAGAAAAGCCCCACTGCTTTTCCCCTGCTCATTTCAAGTTACAGTGCATTGCTTCTCTTTTGTTTTGACACAATTAACTGTGGAGTGAGACTATGAACTGAACTGAGAGCTAACAAACTCTTATTTTGTGGAAGGTTTGATCAAATTTGAAAGTTTTCTTGAGGTGGACCAGTTCCTAGATCCAGTTCACAATAGATGCTGCAAAATAAATAAGCAGATGTATCTAAAGAAGCATCAGAGGAGAGGAAACAAGCAGTGTAGCTCATGATGAAAGACATCAAAATGAGCACTGTCAACATGAAAATGTACATGGGTCGGTGGGGTCAGGGTCACACCCTCATCCTCCCAAGCCATTTAAAAAATTCTATCTATATGTTTCCATATGCTAGTGACCTGGTTTCAGCTCGGATAGAGTTAATTTTATGCCCAGTAGCTGTTGTCGTTTGGATTTAGTGTAAGAAGAATGTTGATAACACACTGATGATTTAGTTGTTGCTAAGAAATCAAGGACCTTTTTTCAGTTTCCCATGTTCAGCTAACAAGCAGGTGTGCAAGAGTTGGGAGGGAGCATGGCCAGGCAGGTAGCCCAAGCTGGCCAGTGGAAATACTCCATACCACAGATGTCATGCTCAGTATCTAAATGGGGGTTCACTGGGGGCAGGGATCTGTGAGCTCCGTGAGTTCTGCGAGTTCCACAACCGCTGCTTGGGGACAGGCTGCGCAATCAGTTGTCTAGTGGTGAGAAGAATTGGATTGTGTATTGCTTGTTTTGCATATTCATATTATTAATAATAATAGTTATGAATTTCCTTTGTTGTCTTATTAAACTGTCTTTATCTCAACCTACAAGTTTTACTTTTTTATCCATTCTTCTTCCCATCCAGTTGCATAGGTGGGGCAGGAGTGAGTGAGCAGCTGCGTGATCCTAGTTGCTGGTGAGCGGCTGTCTGGTGCTTAGCTGCTGGCTGCTGGGTTAAACCATGACAGCTAGCTATCAAGCATCGGTTATTGCTATTCTGATATAGTATTAGTTAATTTTTTATCCTAAGGATGTCATAAACATCAATACCTTTGAGCCATACAAAAACAATGGGATTGAAATTCCAGCTGAGGCAACTCTGGAGAATTAGCTGCTAGTATTTTTGAACAGAATAAAATGGAACAGAACAGAACAGAACAGAACAGTTCAGCTGGAAGGGACCTACAACAATCATCTAGTCCAACTGCCTGACCACTTCAGGTCTGACCAGAAGTTCGAGCATGGTATTAGGGGCATTGACCAAATGCCTCTGAAACATTGACAGGCTTGGGGCATCGACCACCTCTCTGGGAAGCCTGTTCCAGGGTTTGACCACCCTCTTGGGAAAGAAATGCTTCCCAGTGTCCAGTCTGAACCTCCCTTGATGCAGCTTTGAACCGTTCCCACGTGTCCTGTCACTGGGTCCCAGGGAGAAGAGCTCGGCACCTCCCTCCCCACGTCCCCTCCTCATGAAGCTGCAGAGAGCAATGAGGTCGCCCCTCAGCCCACTTCTCTCCAAATTAGACAAGCCCAGAGTTCTCAGCCACCCCTCACAGGACATTCCTTCCAGCCCCCTCACCAGCCTTGTTGCCCTCCTCTGGACACACTCGAAGACTTTCACATCCTTCTTAAACGTTGGGGCCCAGAACTGCCCACAGCACTCGAGGTGAGGCCGCACCAACGCTGACTGCAGCAGGGTGATCCCCTCTTCTTCCCGGCCGGTGATGCTGTGCCTGATGCACCTCAGGATGGGGTTTGCCCTCCGGGCTGCCCGGGCACGCTGCTGGCTCCTGCTGAGCCTGCTGCCGGCCAGCACCCCCAGATCCTTTCTGCAGGGCCGCTCTCCAGCCACTCCTCTCCCAGTCTGTCCTTGTGTCTGGCGTTACTCCGTCCCAGGTGCAGAATCCGGCATTTGTTCTTGTTAAATTTCATACCACTAATTGTTGCCCAATGCTCCAATCTATCTAGGTTTCTCTGTCTTTATAAAGAAATGTATCTCTGCTTCGTAATTGCTTCAGCAGTCATTTACTTCAACAGTCCACCTCTGGATGAGAATAACTTTTATGTTTGAAAAAAATAAGAAGAGTATATTTATATGTTCACCTTAAGTGTTATAATATTATTACAAGTAATCCTCACTTTGTTAATAAAAAAACCAAGAAATGGTCATCTGTCTAACTCAGATAAACTACACTTATCTGCTAATAGTAACTGATGCATATGGTGGGTGAGGAAACAAAAGCAACGTATACTTACTGAATGCAAAGCCTGTTTTTATAACAGAAATATAATCTTGATTCAGTTATTTGAGATCATAGAATCTTAGAATGGTTTGGGTTGGAAGGGACCTTATAGATCATCTTGTTCCACCCCCACTGCCATGAGCAGGGACACCTTCCACTAGACCAGGTTCCTCAAAGCCCCATCCAGTCTGGCATTGAACACTTCCAGGGAGGGGGCAGCCACAGCTTCTCTGGGAAGCCTGTGCCAGTGTCTCATCACCCTCAGAGTGAAGAATTTCTTTCTTAAATCTAATCTGAATCAATCCTCTTTCAGTTCATAGCTATTAGCCCTTGTCCTGTCACTACATGCCCTTGTAAAAAGTCCATCTCCAGATTTCTTGTAGGCCCCCTCAGGTACTGGAAGGCTGATATGGTTGGCTTTCTGGGGTGCAAGCGTACATTGCTGTCTCATGCCTGACTTCTCATCCACCAGCACCCCAAGTCCTTCTTGGCAGGGCTGCTCTCAATCCATTCACTGTTCAGCCTGTATTTGTGCTTGGGATTGCCCTGACCCATTTGCAGGACCTTCCATTTGACCGTGCTGAACTTCATGAGGTTTGCATGGGCCCACCTCTCAAGCCTATTAAGGTCCCAATACTGACCCCTGAGGAACACCACTCTTCACTGGTCTCCACTTGGACATCGAGCCGTTGACGGCAACTCTGAGTGCAACCATCCAGCCAATTCCTTATCCACCAAGTGGTCCATCCACCAAATCCATGTCTTTCCAATTTAGAGACAAGGGTGTTGTATGGGACAGTGTCAAATACTTTCCACAAGTCCAGGTAGATGACGTCAGTTGCTCTTCCCTTATCCGCCAACACTGTAACCCCTTCGTAGAACACCACTAAATTTGTCAGGCACAATTTGCCCTTAGTGATGCCATGTTGGCTGTCACCAATCACTTCCTTATTTTCCATGTGCCTTTCCATGTGGAGATAAAACACCTCAAACAGTATTGAAGACATTGGCCGTTTTACCATTTCCAAGCTACAGCCTTGCAAAGACAATGCAGATATATAACACAGATCGAGTGTGATCAATCATACTGAAGTTTCAGTTGACACAAAACTAGGCCTGGTAAAACAGAACTGTCCTATCTTATATTGGTAGTAGATAAGGAAATAACATGCTTGGAGAGATTGCCTAGATCTGTACCTTATTCCTTCATGTTTTGAGTGACATGCGTTGTTACAGCATGATTCACATCTTCTGTTATAAAACACTAGTATTGTAGTTAACATTTTGTAATAAAAGAAATTGACGGATCATTTAAGCCTTGCTCACAGATGCTGCAATATTTCTAAGTTTCTAATCCCAAAGTACTGTGGTACAAGCAGCTACTTTTTGCAATTGTGATTAAGAATTAGACGCTCTCTCCTCTTTGAATCACTTTCAGTAGCACGTTAATTTGTTCAGTTATATTCTTTAAAGAGTTTCAGAAATACACATAATTCCTAAATATAACAAATTGTTTTAAAGTTGCAATTTTTGTTAACTCCAGCTTCCTTTTTTATTACATCATAGCCAAGCACAGAGCTGTAGATGATGTTTGAGAGCCAGAACTTGTGGTAGAAAGAGATGCTAGAAGAACTGAATATCTAGAAATTAATGAAAGGAGAAAATCATACAAAGTCCAATGAAGAGAAGAGTCCTAAAAACCAGTGGGATAAGAATAGACTATGAGAGCAGAGATAAAAAAAACCATATTGTGAAAGAAGGAGGCCGGTCAGCCTCACGTCCATCCCAGGAAAGGTGATGGAGCAGCTTATCCTGGAGGTCATAAACAAGCAAGTGGAGGAAAAGAAGGTTATCAGGAGTAGTCAGCATGGATTCACTAAGGGGAAATCATGCCTGACCAATGTCATAGCTTTCTACGATGGCATGACTGGCAGGGTAGATGAAGGGAGAGCCGTGGATGTTGTCTACCTCGACTTCAGCAAGGCTTTCAACACTGTCTCCCATTACATGCTCATAGGGAAGCTCAGGAAGTGTGGGCTGGATGAGTGGTCGGTGAGGTGGATTGAGAACTGGCTGAATGGCAGAACTCAGAGGGTTGTCGTCAGCAGCACAGAGTATAGTTGGAGGCCGGTAACGAGTGGTGTCCCCCAGGGGTCAGTACTGGGCCCCGCCTTGTTCAACTTCTTCATCAACGACCTGGATGAAGAGTTAGAATGTACCCTCAGCAAGTTTGCTGACAACACCAAACTGGGAGGTGTGGTAGACACACCGGAAGGCTGTGCTGCCATTCAGCGTGACCTGGACAGGCTGGAAAGTTGGGCAGAGAGGAACCTGATGAGGTTCAACAAAGGCAAATGCAGGGTCCTTGCACATGGGGAGGAACAACCCCATGCACCAGTACAGGCTTGGGGCGGACCTGCTGGAGAGCAGCTCTGCGGAGAGGGACCTGGGTGTCCTAGTGGACGACAGGTTAACCATGAGCCAGCAGTG
>Ga0065711_1035039_pt1 | contig 22895 bp, 12 predicted proteins | sample Hoacrofraction12_FD_59098 | JGI IMG/M metagenome (GOLD analysis project Ga0065711, IMG submission 59098) | Hoatzin crop microbial communities from Cojedes, Venezuela - Epithelial fraction 12 v2 (version 2) | ecosystem: Host-associated > Birds > Digestive system > Esophagus > Crop | place... | reverse complement strand
AGCAGCAACATTTAGGGATTCTTTTTTTTTTTTTTTTTTCCAAACAGCACAGAATAAAGTTTTGAAAGATAAAAACATGAAGGAATAATATTATTATGTTTTTGTTCTCTGGAGAAAAAAAATAAACAAACAAATAAAACTCCAAAAGCCCCTCCTTGGCAGGTAGGCTTCTTTGTATTTATTTTTTCTTCACATATGGTGAAAGGTTATTTTTAATGCTGACTACACACTAAACAAAGAGGGAGACAGATACACAAGAGATATATCCAAAATAGTTCATTGCTTGGCTTTACTGTAAATGAGATCACCAGCAGTGCCCCAGAGTTGATTTGTGCCCTGTTTTGGGTAGTTCATGTTTGTTTCTAGCATAACACTTTTCAAAAGCAAAAAATAAGGACAAATTCTATAAGCTTAAAATACAACCTAGGCAAAAACATTTAACAAAATACAAAGAACTGCTGAGGTAGAGTTTAACTTGTAATCCCCAATTTTGGACAGTTTCCCACATGCTCCTTTCTTCAGAGTTTTCAGTAACTCTCTTACACCCTATTCCCATTCTCCCCTGGTTTTCCCAGCTTTGTATTCTTTTCCTCATACTTATTTTTTGCTTCCCAAAAAAAGCCACTTTCTGTTTGCTTCTTTGAAAATTAAAAAAAAAAATTCTGTAGAATCACTACTCGGGCAGATAAGAAACCATTGCATATTTTCAAGAGGAAATTGCATATTCAGCACATTGAAAAACAGAATCAAGTGTACGCATCACTTCTAGTAAAAGCAGAAGAGGTTTCCAGGAATATTTTTCAAATTGTAGGGATTTGTCCAGTACTTGCTTGCTCTGAATGAGCTTGTAAAGAACAACAATACAACAGCCATAGTTGATAGGTAACATCAGCAGGACGTTCTGCAAGACCTACCTCATACCACTTTTTATTTCACTCTGCACACTCTATATTGTGCTTGTACCTTTGAAGTACACAAATTAGGGCAAGCTCTACTGAAGAAAATAACACATTTGGAAGAAAACTATAAAACCCATATGCAAACCCTTCATGCTTCTATGAAGAAAAGCAAACCACAAGGTCAGCCTGAGGAGAAAACAAGGGCATTTAAAAAAAGGAAGGAAAGAAACTGTATCTGCACCACAGCAAAAAAAAGACAGCAACAAATAAAACCAACAAAAGTTACCTGAAGGACTTCGGTCCGTACCTCACTAACTATTTCACCTTTACCTCCTTTTCTGAACCCATGTAATCTCCCCTTCATGCATTTTCCTGTTTCTGAGGTCCTTATTTGCTAATCACCTGTGTCTCCAGAGCAGCTTGGCTGATTTGGCTCTGACAGCTATTAGTCGCCAGGCAACACCCAGCGCTAGATTTCACACAAATGTCTGTATTTTCTCATTTATCCTTTCTCTTTTTTTCGGGGGGGGGGAAGAATCATAGATTCAGCATGCTGCAGACATGAACAGAAGGAAGCACGTCAAATAAGAGAAGAGAGCACATCTATCACACTTAATTTTTATCACATTTATGAATATTCGTAAGAGGAACATCTAAGCCAGAAACAGAGATGGTATTTTGGAGAGAAGAAACAAATGCAGCTGCTGATTAGCTTCATAAAGACACAGATGAAAACTGTCACAGCTTTGACTGATTGCAAGAAATGGTGTTTAACGTGTCCCAGCAGCCATTCTTCAAGCAACGTAATACAAATCCTGGAATATCTGTTTGGCAGAACAAACCCTAAAATGACTTGCATCGTCACTGTGAAAATGTTGCACAAGCAGATTTATGGGATTAACAAAACATCACATAAACACTACTAAATGCAATTGAGCTGACCTTCTAAAGAGAACAGCGAAGGCTCAGCACTCCAGTGACCCTCTCCACAAAGCAGGGCTGTCATGCTTCCTGTTAAAGATACCTCATTAATGCTTATGTGAACATATAACAGCCACGCCAAGACTGCAGGAGCGCAAAAGACCCTAAGTGAGTAAAGAAAGAGAAAGGTCCTTGAAGCTGTATTTGTGTTCAACAGCAACAAGAAAACCCTTGAGTATTAAACTTCATGGAAATCCCAGCATGACAGCCTACTCAGAAAGCCAGCCCTATGGAGGGGGAATTCTGCTGAATTGGCCCCTTGACTTTGATAGCTGAGAGAAAAAAATCTAAGTGACAGAAAGAACAAGAGCTAATTGTTAGAGCCACTGTAGGTTTCTTCTATGTTTCTTAAATTTTTTTTGCTCTGTCTGTAACTGCTTCCAAGGTTGTAATCAAGGGTTCGATCCTTTTTTACTATACAATCAATTTGCTTTCTAAAGTTTACTTTCTTATTTGAACTTGCCTGGTCTTTTGTGACCCAGTTGTGGCTCTGGCAAGCTGGGATACATAGTTTCTCCAGAGGACAACAATATCCAGTGAAAGGAGATCCCACAAAGAATCTGCAGAATGACCCATCAGGAAGACTGGGTGCTCTGAAGACTGGTATTATCAAGATATAGCACACAGAAAAAAAATATCTGCTGACATATTATTCAGTGACCTGCAATAGGGGAAGAGATGGTTTAAGACATGAGGGAATCCCACATTGTCACATCTTGACATAAGTAGAACCCAGGATTAGTGATCTGTAACGTTTTAAGAAAATGTGACTTTCATCCAGCAATCTGAATTTCAATATTTGCATATTCTCTAATATCTAGTTCCTGAGACTATATTGGCAGTGCTGTGTGTGTTGGTTTAAAGAGCTGTATGATTATTAGCAGCTATACCTGATTACATGCCAATTAATACAGGAGCTCCCACAGAGTTAACATGAAGGTTTTCCTTTCCTCGGCTGTTCATTTTTATCTATGACTTTGAGAAAAATCTATTAATCATCCCATGAATGTTCTCTCTGTGCTAATAAAGTCATTTATTATGGTTATTAGGCTGCTATAAATCCCAGAGAACTTTGACAGATCTTACTATTTTAGATAGGAGCTTTATAAGAAACATTTGGCCAATTGTTTGTAGGGATTATATGCTCTGTCTCTAAAGCACACGTCCCCAGAAGCACCAGGCTCACCACCTGTATTCATTCTCTAGTATGCTACTCAAAATATCCTTCTGTCTCCCTGGTTTCCTATATCAGTACGCAGCCTGGTGGACATTAATAACCGTAGAGGAACATAAGCGTACTGACTGGGAACCGAATCCAGAGACCAGAAGCAGGTGGATTAGCTATGAGGGGAAGGTCTGCGGGTGTTCCCAGGTCACACAAGGCAACCAGAAGCTTCATGCTTCAGCAGGGAAGGGCACCCTGGCACCAGAACCAGGCAGCCACCAAGGCCACCTCTGAGATTCATTCCAGTAATGTGCTCAGCAGACACCTCCTATGCATCCCAGCAGGTCCATGCTCCTTCCTGTGCTTAGAGCAAAACAAAACAAAACCCTTTGGCTGTGATTTTTCAAAGGTCCTAAACAGGCTTGTGATCATGAGTTGTCTTAGCTTAAGCCAGTCTGCTGCTTTTGAAAACTCTCCTTCTTGTCCTTAGTACACTTCGTGTAAAATATTAGTGCATAAATATTCTGGGAAGTAATGCTGTCTTATAGTGAATGCATGAAACAAAGAGAAATACCACCTAGAAATAACACTGATTTAAAATTGTAAACTACTTGTCCTCAGACAGATGGCTTGTGGTATGAGCTACTCTATACTTAAAAACATAGCTTTCTCCTTTGCTACTCTCAGTTTGGGTGACTTTTCTGGTCTCTCCTTGCAAAGCTCTTTTACCAGGGCAGTGATTTGCGGTTCATATAAGCCATCAGGCTCCTGCAATATGACCTTATAGTATAGATAATCTCATTTAACATACTTACTAATTACAGCACAATTCTATGAAATAGGGTGGAAAGTTTTACTGGTCTATGAGGCCATATTACTACTCTCGAACCATAAATGTATTTGTCATCTCCTAAAGATCAGCCATATCGTCTGTAGCACACATGGACAATGTATTTGCTGTTAATCCCCTGGTTATTAATCTGTCTTGTGGTAGTAGCCATGGTTCAGAACCCAAGCAGAGAAAATCAAGGCTTGAACTTCATACAGCCAGAGATGTTTGTTTTTACAGGTGACACACCCATGGCCAGCTGTTTCCAAATATGGCATTATTCAATGAAGTGTAGAAAACAGCCAGACTACACAATTCAAAAATAATAACCTTTTTGTAAGATGCACTGTCTCTATGAGTGAATATATTAGTGTTATTAATAATAGACTGATACTAGTGCAAAGCTGTGCTGTCACATGCCACACAACAGCTGTATGCATAACTCCATTGATTATTACATTACAAGGATGTTGCAGCCTTGTGCTGACAGTGAGTGAAGCAGGTATGGGATTTAATGCACTTAAATGAGTAAAAAATATTTTTAAATCATCCCTTAATTTAATATATGCACTTTCTTCACTGTGGCAATTACCCACAGGTCCACAAAGAACACTCTGGGCTTCAGGCTATCAGACAGTTTGTTCAGAATTATTCTTATGGGTGACAGCTCTTCATGGTTTCCAAAACAGGCTTGTTCACTACATTGCTTTCTGCTAACAGGATTTCTGTGAGACACCCCTTTCACGTATTTCTTGGGGGAAGTCTTTGAACCATGAAAAATGCCAGAAAACTGATACAAGAGTGATTTCACCATCATAGGTAAAGCAAATATGCAGAAAGTGCATTTTGTTCTGACACTGTCTGCAGTTCTTTAATCAAGGAAAACATTTGCTCAGCCAGGAACGAATGAACGGGAGCTGAAGGGGAAAAAAGACCCATTCAGAATTACTAACCCAATTTTTCAGCTTAATTTCTAACAAAAAGTGAAAATGAATAATCATCACCTCATATAAATCTGTGGACTCAGTGATTCTCACTTAAGTAGGGTTACAGAAGTTTATGCTAGCTGAAAATTACGCCTGTTATGTTTATCTGAATGTGCAGCCTTCCAGAAACTTGTTTCAGATTTCCGAATAGGCTGTGTAACCTGCTGTGCTAAGGGCATCCAAATGTTCCAGTTGGATTATCCTCAGAATTAGCAAACAGACCCTTTGTCAGAGTAGGCCAAATATCAGTCTCAGGTCACTGTGTTGCTAACACATGAGATGTCTGAAATGTTGAGCTGGAGTGTGAAGTTTACAAATTTAAGATTCCAACGGCCCCATTTTTTGCTGTTTTAAGTCTCAAAACCTTAAGCAGTGAGGGATTTGGCCCCTTATTCTGTCATTCTCATGTAAGTTCTGTGTTTCTTCAGGTAGCCTGTCAAGCCAGCTGGTTTCCAGGGGCTGTGTCAGCAATTTATCTTACTTTACTGTGCAGTATGCTGAGAAGATAAGGCAATGGGTAACAGCAGCATCAGAAACACCACAAATGTTAAGCATATTTTCACTGCAATCTCATTGCCATTGGCTTTTTCCTGTGCCGTTCTACAGAACTCATAAAACTGTTCTTAAATATTGACCCATTTTATGTACTTAGTTATCCTCTTGGCTCATTTTATTCCAAAATGATCAATAATGTATTTACCTGGCAAAATGTTTCCTCAAACATTTTCTAACTGACCAGAAAAAGATCAATGTTGAAAGGTTTGCTCTCCATATTACATCTCTAACTAATTTTTTTTTTATTCAGAAAAACACGCAGAAAGGTTTGGTCTTATCTAGCAACCAAGCTTGTAAAAGATTGTGCTTCTTGAAATTGTGGCTGAAAGCTGAAATGGGTCAGGAGTGTTCCACTGAAATACATTTACACTGGAAAAGGGATTCTTGGAATGAAAAGCTATGCTCTTTCAAAAATGTTTGGGTTTCTTTTAGGAAGCGAGATCAAAATATTTTGCCTCAGGTTAAATAAACCTTAATTGCAATATTTGGTTTTTGAGACAGAGTCAAAATATTAGTATCATTCTGGTACTAACATGCAACTGTCTGGCAAAACACCTCAGGCTGCAGAGAGGAACTACACTTCCCACAGGTCACTACAACAATTCAGTAACATAAGCCAGGATAAAAAGTTTTGGTGTGGTTCTACAAACAGAAATTATGTTTTATTTGAAAAACATTAAAACACTTCAGGGTAAAGTCCTGAAAGGCAGTATTTGGACATTCCCATCTGAAGATTTTTTGAACTTTGGTTCTGGATCTAAGTTTAAAGTTTGTCATGTTTTAGAGTAGATTTATTTTCAAATGCAATAATCTTCTACAGTTAAATAAATTCTAATTTTTTAGGTTTTCTCGTAACTATATCGGTTTATCATAATCCCACAAACTAAACTAGTTTAAACACTAGGTAAACTGGTGTGACGGTCTGTAAAACCTATTTACACTGTTTTAAAAAACCTGATGGGATTAAGTGCAATGTTTTGTTGCTAGAGAAAAAAAAGAAATCTATCCATTGTTTTACCTGGCAAGAGTCTTTCAGTTTCTAAATAACATCATCTTCTGCAAAACCACAAGCTTCATACCCTAGTATTTATTTACATTTCATGAAGGATATGAGACCAGAAACGAAAATGTGTTGTTCTTACCGCAGTGTCCTTACTGAGGTGAGAGGGGTTGTTCAGTCAGCGCTTTGAACTTCCTTTTCTGCAGATAAAGGACCCTGATAATAAAAATAACATATTCAAAGACACGGTTAAGGTCTGTGCTTAGGCTGTCCAAGAAGTTTTTATTGAGCAACTCAACTCTATAAACACAGAGGGAAAGCAGGAGAGAGGGAATAACACTGGTCACTCCCAAGTCTGCCACACCAAGCGCCTCAATAAAAGCAGGTACCATCACCTGGGATTTCTTAGTTATTAACTACTAGGAAAAGCTATATCACTCAAAAATAGCAAACCCCACTGCTTCAGTGTGGGAGGATATGACCCAAGTGGCGATGGCTTTGGAGACGGTGAGACAACATGAAGTGACGTGAAGGGAGGAGGAGGCAGCCATTTTCTGTCAGGCTGGCAGCCCTCCATGGCAAGGCCTGCCCAACCCCCCTGCATGGCAGCTACCCCTTTCACTCTCTCTGCTGTCCCTATTTCCACTTCCCTCTCAGCTCTGTTACACCGGGTGTGACGGCAGGCAGCAAAACACCTCAGAGAACTGGCGAAAACCACCTCCCAGGCTGAGGACATGTCCCTGACGAAGGCCAACTGTCCTGAGGAAAGGCAGTCAGGTCACTGCTCAGTGCTGAGGGGAGCTGGGCTTGGTTAGATGGACTCCTTCACCTCAGAGGTTGCAAGGTGAAGGCCCAGGCTTTAAAAGAGGGCAAGGACATTGCAAGCTCTCAGTTTTAGCTGACAAACCTGGGGCACCCTGGAAAGGGCAGAGCAGCTATGCTCTGAAGAAATGGCTTTATAAACATGGTCTTGAATCAGAGGCTTTGAAATTTAAGCAATCACAAGAAAAAAATTTTGTGGAAATACAGTATATATCTGCATCCCTCCTCCTCACCTCTGTGACTTGCTAATGCTGTTGAGCATTCACCTCTCGGTCCCCATGCGCTGTAATTGCTCTTCAAAGGCCATCTCTCATGGATTAAGTACTGGATTGCCGTGCTGCATTTCTGCTGAGAAATAAATCCTTTTTCTACTCGTTTGGGCTGGACCGCCATCTGTAGATAGTGTATGGTGGAAATTATCTGGGGTTACAGCTCATGGTGAAACAGAAATGATTGGTCAGGCCCAGCATCCCTCTTATAATGGGAAACATCTCACTTCCCTCTATAAACTGTAGCGTGGCTTATCCAGTGCAAGGATACCTGCAAGTCCTGCACAGTGTCCCCACAAAGCCACACTTACGGGATGTAATCCAAAAGAGCCAAAGGTCTGATTTTAAGAGAGATCAGTTTGACTGCATTTCAATCCTTTTGTAGATGTTCTGATCCAGAATGAAAGCTGGTATTATTTATTTTACATCTTTTCGCTCTGCTTCACTTCCCAAGCTACAGCCATTTAAATTCAGAATAAAAGTCTATATGGAAAATTGTAATTGACAGCATCAAACAATAGGGCAGGGGCAGATACATCACACAGATTTCTTCTATAACTTCAGGGTTTTTGATTTTGAAATTTTATTTAAATACCATCTCAACATTTTGTTTCCATCCTTCCTGATGCATCTTTGCTTATTATCCTTTTATTAGCTTTCTCACTTTGATTTTGAGTCCCTCACTCCAGCATACTAAGCACTCCAAAATGATTTCTACCTTTTTCTCACTGTAGTATTGCTGTTACCAGCAACTGCCTCCTCATTTTACTCTGCACTAAAAGACAGGAAAGGTTTAGCCCCTGGGTAAGCTTTCTGGCGCCTCACTCAAATAACTAGTGCCACTAACACAATAAAATTTTATATCATTTTTATTGGATCCCTCCTAGAGAATTATAGGAGAAGTGCTGGCTTGCAGAGCAGATATGTGAAGCTGCAGACAGAACTGCATCTGTTTCCTTTTGCCACAAATTGTTCTGTATTGTCCCCTGTTGACTAGGAAATTTAACATACTGTCACTGTAGATCACATTTGTAATAAAATAGTTGTTAAACATAAACACATTATCCCATTCTACCTCCCCCCCCTTTTTTAACAACATACTGACTTTATTTCCTGTACATCTCTCTCCTCACCCTCAAAATAGACTTTTCTTCTGGCCCTGGTATTCCCTGGAGCTGGGCCAACTCCAGAAGTTTGAAGCTGCCTTTTACAGAAGTCCTGAGAGTGAAACAGAATACAGAGGAGGTGGGGAAATGTCAGTAAGAACCTGCTGCTTCTCACTACATCAAAAAATATTTGCCACTATATTTCTTGATGTGTTTTTTAATCCAATAACTGTTTCCTAGGAGCAGAAGTAAGTCACTGTCCAGATCCAGATAAGGAATTGAAGAGAAAAGCTCTGTCTCATAGTCACAGAAAGGTGCCAGCAGCTTTTAATCTCCAGGCTGGGGTGATGCCCAGCTTTTGCCACAGCTACAAGTGCTTTGCAGCCTTGTACTTCCCTGGGTCACTGCAGCCACTCTGGGTTTCAGGCTGTTGAGTAAAGCAGCTCCCAGTTGCTGATTAACACAGAAAACAAAGTCGTCCGAGACCGCGTTGCCATTTGCAGGCAAAGACAAGCTTACGTTGCTCATTTGCTTAGCTGAGGGAAGATGATATGTTAATATAACACATATCTTCCGAGGTAACACACTTATCTTTGAGAAATACATGTTTTCTGAGGGATGGGGCACACCAGCTGCAGCTACTCTACTTCTTCATGTATGGCTGCACAGTGTGGTCTGCATCTTGCAGAAAAGCAAGACTCCTCTGCCTGCACCATCTTGCATAGACATGGTGCAAAATCCTACAGGACTGCCTGGGGCCATGGCTGTACATCTTTCCCAACAACAGTGTCACCTTCTGCCATCCTGGCAGAGAGGCACTGCTGTACCACTCAAATACTTGAGTAGGGTGCCAAGCTGGGAATGCAGTTGACACACAAAATAATGAGGTGAAGCTGATGGGATTATGACTGAAAATCACATCAGTAATAAAAATGACAGGGGTAGTCACAAGCCCTTTAAGGGGCTCTGTCTTATTTGCATTTTCTTATGCTGTTCAGAAAACTTAATGAAGTTTAGCTTCTGTCATTAAGATAAACTATCTCTGTGGTGGTGCTGTTACTTGTTCTAATTAAAAGTCAGCCTCCAAGTGTTTCAAGCTTGTCTACACTTGAAAATTAATTCGGTTTGAGGTAGCATAAAAATTTAAATTGCAGCAGCTATTCCACCTAAATTAAGATACTTATTTTGGAATATGAGTGCCTTTGAACTTGGCTCAAACCGAAACAGATAGAGCAGTTGCTTCTTTGCCCTGTACTGAGCTAAGAGATCTCTGCATAGGAAGTGATTTAGGGATACCTCTTGCTAAGTATCCCCATGCACAGATAAGCCTTCAGATGGCTGAACAACAGCAGCCTTCCTTTCTGTATGCTTCTCTCTGTGTTGTGCCTCACCAGCTGAGCTAAAGCTGCAAGCAACAGATGATACGTTTCTGCAAACAATGTGCTGAGCTAAATTGATATAGGTTATAGTTATTAAATTTTTAAGGATCTGTAGTGTTTCTGCAAGGCTGTTGTTACAGTATAAAGCCTAAATAAGAAAATTTAAACCTGGACTAAAACCTTTCTAAGAAAAATAAAGTATTTAAAAAATAATTTATAAACAATGAAGTTCGGAATAGATAAAAAAGACTGAACATTTGAGATCATATTTCTTTATGTGCATTAGGTAGATAATTATCAACCAGTTTAAGAAACAGCTAGAAAATGAACACTAAGGAATATAACAAACTCCTGTTACAGTTAAGGGTGGTTTGGCAATTACACTCAAAGAGCCCACAATATCGAAGACATTTGGAAAGTACCTGAACAGCACAAAACAAAGTTCTCAGTCTTCCTTCCTTTCACATCCTGCTCTCCCAGCCATGTGTTTAAGACTGAGTGCTTTCCTAATTCTTGCTAGCAGAATAGAAGCAGCAGTTTAACAACATCAGGGCTGCAGAAACACATCCAAGACAAGGGCTAGAGAGGACATGGAACAGAGCAACATAACAAGACCAGTTTGACCCCATTTTCTAATGTGGATGACATGCGCAGGGTATAAAGATGCCACGTAAAAGGGAAGGCTGTGCCCACTTATAGGAAAGTAAGTGGGGAAAAATAAATGTTATTTCAGGTGATGTTCTCCAGATTGCTTTGTACAGGGCTCACAGAGCACAGTTCCAGGTTAGCCCTTAGGTTTTTGGCATCTCCAGTTGCGAAAGCCAGTGAGATTGGAAGTTTTATTCAGGGTCTTAAATGAAGAATCATTTACTACCTGTGTGAGGGAAAGCATCATAGCAGTTCCCTCACTCATTTTAAGCACAGATTTTGGAGAATGTTGAGGGAAAATGGTAAATGGAGACCCATGCCTAGCAAAAACTGTTCTTCATGTGAAAAGAAATAATTTGGCAGTCCTTGCAAGGATGTCCGGTCATTCTGCTTCACCTGTCTGATCAGGTGAAAATAAAAGCATTTTTCCTCTGCGACCCGGAAAAGAAAATTATGATTGCAGTGTGAATGGAAATAGACTTTCCTTGCTGTTAAATACAAAACACTTTAATGATCATCTACTCTCTGCAAAATTACAGCCCAATTTCCTACTTGGCTGCCTTCTATTTTTGGAGGGAGTACTCCAGCATTTTTTGTTAGAGGTCTGCAATGGATTCCCCCCAAGCAATTGGTTGGTGGTTCAAATGATGCCACCTTCCTACGACACAGATGGAAACCTCTGCTCTGGAGGGTACACTGGTAAAACGAGAGCTGCCCTCCACTCACTCATTACAGAGCGGTATTCCCAAAGTAGTAAAGAGAGTTATCAAATATTAATAAACAAAGCCCTAGAAATACAACAATAAGACAACCTCCCCTGTATATCCCATTCTTTACTTCTGTTCTGTCCTTTCCTTAATTTTCTTACACTTTTCTCAAACAAGATATTTATTACTCTGGATGGTCTTGTATGTCCTCACTCAAAATGCAGCCACAAAAGATTCCCATGTCGTGAAATTAATTGGGTTGAGGAACACCACATATTATTGCCCAAAGGAAAATATCTAAGAGGACTCTGACACATGCAAGTACATAGGTGTGTACATGAATGTACAAGTACATGTCCAAACACATACACAGAGCAGGACCACACAGTCGCTTTCCAACCTGACCTGAAGGAAAATATGATGTGTAATTGGCAGTGGCCATCCAGCTGGGATGAGGTGTTCCTGCTGCTAGTATCCAACCACTCGCTTGAAAATGGAACTACTTGGCAGTGGAAACGCTCCACAGCTGGAAAACACAAACAAGTCAAAGCACATAAACAATCCCAAAATTAGGTTTAAATCGGAGAATAAATATCAAACGTCATTTGAAAAGCATACTAAAATTGGCTGGTGTCTAAGAGAGCATTTGGTAGCTCAGCATTTCTATGCTACTCTTCAGAAATTAAGGAGAGAACCAGAGAAACAGTCTTAGATGAAGCAATAAATAATGGACACTTTCAATACATAATTTGCATTTGAATTAACTAGGCTGGCTAAATTAATTCATCTATTATGAAAGGAGAATTTTACTGTCTATATTTTCAGGCTCCCTACTGTGCTAAGTTAAATGGGCATTGAGCTAGGGACTATTGGCTTCATAGAAATTGCTACCAAATTAGTTTCTTCCCAGTTATTATCTAGTTCACAGTCACAGTTTGGAAGCCTAATGCTGATAGAAAAAATCATCCCAGGGCCTTGTGTTCTCTCCACTGTTCATGTTGTTGAGGGTGTACAGCTATGATGGCACTTCTGGGTAATATGGGACTCACTCAAATGTTTTTGTCTGAAACATTTTTCCAGGCCTCTCTCCTCGCAAGTGTTAAATCACATAGCCAAGGTTATTTTGCACTAAATATAAATTTAAAAGACCTGGAAGGCTGAGGGATGATTTCTTTCCAACATTATTTGAATTGCTCCTTTAAAATTAGTTGAAATTTTCTCAAAATAGCTGGTTGATGCAGTATATGACAGTAGGTTATTAATTACATAGCTTATAGCACCAAGAGCTATCTGGAAGCAGACATAAGCTTGGACATTTATGGAGTAGTCAATATATTACATTGTTCTTAATAATGCATTAACATTATGTTTTCAGCTACACACGTTATATTTTCATGAACTGCACCATCACAATTCTCTCTTTCCTGAAACTTGTACAAACTCTCAGTCACATTTAACAGAGATTTTACAGCTTAAGTCTGGATACTTTAGCCAGATAATTTGTTTGGTTTGCAATAGTGGTGCACATATTTATCATGTACCAGATATAACTAAGGTGTCCTGTGGGATAGGTCATCCCTATGCTTTTATTAAGTACCAATCCCTTGTGGTCTACATAGACAAACAGGAAGCACCCCACTGCGCTTCTACAGGTCATGCATGAATGGCAGTTTTTCTTCCATGAGATACAAATTCAGCTCATGCAATAAAACTATAGCACTTTCTCCCCCCAGCCCTCCCCGCAAGTGCTTCCAGCACTGTAACTTCACGGCAGCTCAAAAATGCTGAAAGCATTTGAAGAAAGAGAAAAGAGAAGTATTGTCATCTCCCTGTTGCAAACAAACACTGGCAGAGGAGGGAACCCATCTCGTAATTCAAACCACATTCAGGGTCACATTACTCTGTCCACACTGCTTCAGGAAAGACATCACAGCAAACGCAAAGTCTGCCTCAGGCTTCCCAAGGGACATGTTGCGGGCTAAGGGACAGGATCTGAGCAGCAATGCTTTGACGGGAGCTTGGTTCACCGGCACAACCTATTTAAATTACTGACACTCTCTTCTGATGTCTGGAGAAAACTTGTTCTGGTTAGGGAACAGGAACAAGAAAATGATGGACAGCTACCTGGCAGCACTACCCTTTGCTAGCAAGGCTTTTAAAACCTTGTCTGGAGCCACAGAGAGGAGAGAGAGGCTTGTACCAGGTACCTCAATTCATGCAGCCGGGTTGGGACAGGATGGATTTTGGCAGAATAGTCATACTCTCCCAGATGAGCTACCTTGTAAAGCAGAAGGTGTGCCTGTAGTTCACACTTCTCTGAGCTTTGTGCCCCACACCCAGGTCAAGCTCTCCCCAGGGAAAAATTATGCTTTCCAGCATCACCTTTTTTTTTCACCTTTAATTTTTTCATAATAGATAAAAAAAAATGATGGCAGTCCTTGTGGTGCCAGAATATTATTCTGTCAGCTGATTAATTTTCCTCACTCCACCTGGACCATAACAGTGGTGCAGGGAGGCGGAGGGCAGTAACTCAGTGCTACACTCCTTGCAACAGGACTATGATCCACTGTCAGGAGAGGTCTGGCACCAAGAGCAGTCAGAAACAATTAAGCTCTTTCTTTAGACTGCCATGACAAAGCAAGCTGCACGAATCCACGCCTACTAGTGCCGCCCAGATAGTTTCCACTGTCCTTCCTCACTGTCTATTGATTTCTTCCATGCAGAAAGCAAACCATGTTGCAGCAGAAAATCACAGTTACAGAAAGTCCAAAGAGACTGTCTCTTCCCCTGTCTGCTTATGACATTGAGAAGATAGGACCAGGCTTTGTGACAGTCCGTCCTTGCCACCTGTGTCACTTCAATATCAAACTGGATATTGTGTACATGTATTTTCAGCGTTAAACATAAGAGGCAAGATGTGTTGTCCTGTAAGTCACATCCTTCAAGATCTAAAGCTATTTACAGAATTGCAAAGGTTTCTTCCGTTGCTTTTAGTTCCAGAGGAGATTAAAAAATTTACATCTAAACAGAGTGAATTTGAACACCGTAACAGAATGGGACTTAAAATATTGATTTTCTTATTAGTGGAAAGTTACAGCACAAAGCATCCACAGCATGCAGAGCAAGGATAGATTGACATCCTTTAGAGCAGTTAACACACTGGAGCCTTACAGGATAACTTTAAAAATTATTCGCTAAATGAGGAGCATAAAAATGACCTGGGTGAATACAATCAAGCTACCTGAAATGATTGTCAAATTATTGACTCTTGCAATAGCCATCTTTAAACTGAGAGTGAACTCTGACAGCACTTGAGTGGAAAACGAGTGGAGCAGATTGCCAGTAAAGGGAGCGTTGCCTTCCCAGCTGGAGGCTGATGGCGATAAAAGGGATATTTAGACACATCATTGCTACAAGTCTGCATTTTTAAACTTTTGCAAGCTGATACAAATCAGAGAGTCCCTTCAGGAAGCATTCTCGAGTACCGGGCAATCCAATATCAAAGATAAGAAAGAATAAAAGTATCTCCCAAATCACAATTATGAGGACAGGCTTTCTTTAAGATTCATGAAACTATTGAAATTTTCAAAGATTCAATATATAATGTATATTAAATATTATTTATGCATTCCTTGAGCCTTCTAATTGAGGTAAAAAGATTCTGCATTTCCTAAGCTAATGTGAATAAGGTAGTTTCCTTCCATATTAGAAGCATTTCAGAAAATTAACTTTGTATCTCTGAAAAGGTCATTTATTTGGGATGAGTGACAGGTGCCACAAACTTACAAGATGTCATTTGTATGTCAGTTCAGCTCAACTGAACACAAAGCAAATCAGTTCAGCCTGGTCATTTACAATTACCTGCTGGAGCAGGATATATCACTTATGCATTTATTATTATTAACAATGCCACAGAAGCACTAAATTCAACAACAATTTTCATTAGTGTGAGGTCGTACAGAGCTCTTCCTTCCTACATGTTTCCTTCTCCAGGAACTTACGACATGATCATTAAAGTATAATAATTTTATTATTATTTGTACTGTGATAACAATTAACCTGCGATTATGAATGAAGAATAAATAACAAGGTCCGGTGCTAGATTAACAGGAACAAATTTTAGTTGTAGAGAAAAAAAAGGCTCAAGGGGATACGTTTCTAGGAACTGGAAGCCTTGCACATGCACACAGGACTTGAATCTGGGGGCCTAGCTCCTTTCTTTCTTTCTATTTCCTTGAAAGTGGTTTGAGTTTTTTAATACAGAATACACATATTCTGAATGAATTGTTTCACCAGCTGTAATCACCCATGGTTATAAAAACCTTCAGCACTGACTGCTACACTGTGTCACTTAAAGGGCTTAAAAGCTATATCACATCAATCTATGGCTGAAATATACATCTTGGCTTCTAAATTAAGTTTTTGTTCATTTGTCATTCTTTCACTAAACCGTTTAATAGAAAATTACATATACTTCTTGATAAACTGATGTGCTATTCTCGGAGCTGATTAACATTATTCCGGATTTGGTTTTTCTCCCCACTTTCTGGTATCATATATTTGGGGGAATACTGGCTATTTTAACCCAGATGTTTTCTAATCTGTTTGATAAAATGTGAACAACAGACGCTTGTAAATGGGATACACACTCAATATAAACTTCAATACATATTTAAGTACTTACATTATGTTTATAAAACATTAAGAGAAACGGGAGAAATGCTAGAGAGTACGAAAAGACTGATGGCAAACAAGTGAAAACTTCAGACAAATTAGGCTAGTATTTTCAATATGTATAAAATAATCAATCACAAAGTCAGGAAGACGTGAAGTAACCGATCATTGCAAGAGAATTTAGAGCCTCCCTGTACGGGTAAAGTGTCTACCAACCTGCAGCATAATTGTGTAGTTACATAGTAATAGTGTTGCCAGCTGTATTTTTGTATGTGATGGCAGAAGTGTTCTGGCTTAATAAAATGAAAATTAAATTATGATTTAATAAGACAAACAATTAAAAATAAAGATCAATCACAAAGACAGAAACATTACATGACATATTCAATAAATTAAAAGGCTGACCTCAATGGACTTGTTGCTAGCAGGCAAATTCGACAGTGTGTGTCAGACTATGATTTCCCTGACGCCCTTCCGGAGCGTCAGAAACTACCAGAATTCCCAAGTAGTTCTCTAACCATATAACTTGCCTGGATGTTATTCAGCAAAAGACATGTTTAAAGAACAAAGAATGTAATTCTATACAATGCAGAATGCACTTTGTCTTATTTTGTAAGGTCCCTGCTGAAGTCCTGGCTCTTGAAGTAGCGTAGTCAAAATCAATTCACACCTCCATTCATCGTGCCTCGGGTGAACAGATGCAGCCTTTGCGTCACATCCATAAGAGCTGCTTCCATTATTCTCCAATCCCCTCAAAACAAGCATAATTCAATTGACTTTCTCTACACCTCTGAGAAGGTTACAAGGGACAAAGCTGCTCAAAATGAAAGAAAGCAGCACCCTCCCTATAGAGCTCTGAAAGTGCTAGGAATGGGGAGAAGCTGGAGTTAATAGAGGATGCTCATACGCAGGGGTCTCTGGAGGCTGCAAAGATTTGTCTTCCTAAAACTCTGGCAACAGTAATGACAAAGGAACTTGCGTTTAGTTTTGCAGTCTTTCCCAGTTACGACTGTTGGGGTTGATGTAGCTTGAGAGTTAGCACGACTAGGCCGCTTAAGCAAAACAGCTAGCATAACTGAACAGGACGCTGGAAAGGACAGCTAAGAATAACAATTGAGAAAGTTCTGATAGTGCACATGATGTGGGTTAGCAAAAACAAGATGTGTTCAAGGACATGGAGGCGGCCTGTTGCTATTAGTGTTAGTGCATAGTTACCAATCATAAGGGAATGTGGGGTGCGTGAACAGCACGTGATTTATGTCTGTAGCCTATCCGAATAAGCGTGATCACGTGTGCAGATATGAAAAATGTATATAACCACGCAAGCAGAGCAATAAATCGAATCGACTATGCATTGTATCAATGTGTGAGAGTCGTTCCTGTCCCTGCATGGATGCTGAAACTCGGCATACGACAATGGTGACTCCCTGTACTTATTCATTTTTATCATTTAATTGACACAACGCAGAGTGGACTTCTTCAGGAGCCAGTTTCTTATTTTACTCACTGTTAGATGCTCCTAAACGACAAAGAGCTCTTGAGTGACCCCAGGATCCTTCTATTTTTACTTTCTTTACTGGAAACAATGAACATTTTCTTTAATATAATTTTACCATTAAAAATAATGGGTTCACCAGAAAATTTCAAGCTACGGGGAAAACTCCACTTGTGATTATTTTTATTTTCCTATCAAGAAAATCTAAATGAAATATAGCATTTTCAAGTCCAGGCTTTGAAATGAAGCATTTTGAATTTAATACTACTGTTCTTTGGGAGAATAAAGCCCCAAACCAAACACATCTCTTTTCTGAATCATGTTGTTTCACTGTTTAGATTTCAGCATTTACTTTGCATGGGACAAAACACTATTATCATTCTTATTTATATGACAGCCTGTCATCAAACTATGAATATATCCAGATGGACCTAATCGACTGTATGTACAAGGACTACGTGTTCCCAAATATCCTGTTTATTCTGTCACAATATAAGAAGAGAAAAGAAAGAGTTCTCACCTTTCTTTCTTAAAATTTTATGTAGGCTGTCATAAAATTTCTGAAGCATTTTAGATACAGTATTTCATACATATAGTGAGCGATGGGAGGCAGAAATATTGACCCAGGAATGTATAGACTAAGTAATTTCATCAAAAACCAGTATGAACCTCATGAATGGTTTCTGCAATCGATCCTTTTAGCTGTTCAGTGCCATGATCTATCAGGCTTAAGGGATTTTACCTGCAACACCTGTAGGTAGACTTTTTCCAATATATACTTTCAGGCCCGAACTCAGTTAAAAAAGCTCAAAAAATTAAGATCACAACATCTTAGGTTTTAGTACATCACCTGAAGACAACAGTGGCCTCCAATCTAGCTTCTTCCGTAATTCAAAGAAGCTTTACCCTGTGGCCATGGTTTTGGCCTGGTAAAAACCTGCGGGCTTAGTCTAGTCTTTACAAGCTTTGTGACCAAGGCCTGAAACTACGATATTCCTCAGGATGCAATGTCGGGTTTCCTTCTTCTCTTCTGAAAATGTGAATTCAAGCAGGAGCGAAACTCCGTAGAAGTTGATTGCTAAGGAAAAAACCACCACCATAGATCATCAGGCACATTGGCTGATATCCTCCTGACATTTCATTCGTATCTTCCTTATTGTCCCTTAGTGAAATCAGCGTCCTTCACATTCAGATTAGGCTAGACCTGATGATCTCCTAGTCTGACATTGAAGAGAGCACAAACGCTCCAGGCTCAGGATAGCCCTCTCCTGCTGAGGAGAAGACCCTAAAAAGCATATGGAGGGTGCGCTGGGTGTTGGAAGCCAAAACTCAGCCTCCTCATTTTCCATATTGGTTGTTAAACTTATCCTAATCTACATCTCTTCAAATATTTTTTCCCAAAAGAAACTCCAGCTTGGGTGTGTGTCTGAAAAGATGATATAATGTTTCACAGGTGTTAGTAAAATAATTTTGCAGATGACATTGGAAAAAACCCAAATGTTTCTTAGATGTTTTCAAGAGTTCCTATCTCCACGTTTTTCCAACAGTGGTAGGGCACTTACTATTTTTATATCACCCACTGGATTTTAAGAAGAATGAGTTAAACATTTTATAGTCTTTTAAAGAAAAAAAGTAAATGATAGCCTCAGCTCTCCTATGAAAGAGCACTAGTAACGAGTCAGAGGCACTGTCACCCAGACTGTGGAGAGTGGAGAAGAGAGATGTTAGCACAGGGACTCTACCTACAGATCTCCCCAAACACCTTGCACTCTTCAGACAAATAACATGCAATGAGACAAGGGCTAAATTCACAATTACATATATATTTTATTGTTATAGTTTAGCTGCAGCCGGCAACAAAAGTGCCACGCGGCAGCTCCTCCCCCCACTGGGGTGCGAAGGAGAATGGAAAGAAACAGGCAGAAACTGGTGGGTCAGGATAAGGGCAGTTTAACAGAACAGCAAACAAAGAGAACAGTAACAACGATACAGATAAGGAGAAAACACAACACGAAACAGCAGAACGCACAGAGCCGCCCTCTCCACTGCGCGCTCCTGAGCTGCGACTCCTTTGCACCGCCCCGCTCCCCCCAGCCAGCACCCAGCATAATAGCACATGGTATGGAATACCCTGCTCTGTTTGGCCAGGTTGGGTCAGCCCGCCCAGCTGTGTCCCCTCCTGGTTCCTGGTGAAAATTAACCCTGTCCTGGACAAACCCAGGACATTATATTGTCATAATTAGCTGCAATAGTTATACTTCACTCTAAAACAGCTATGAATAGATAGAGTAAATGCCTGGGACTGCCACCTGCTCCCTAAGCCATAATTAACTGTCTGATTATGAAATGTATATATATTTATCTAATTAGTTTTAATAGTGCTGCTTTTGCTGGCACTGCACCAAAAGTAAGGTAAAGAAACACATCCTACCGCTTGATGGATAGAGGCTGGAGATGTGAACAGCTCTCACAGGGACCTGCTCTGGAGGCCAGTACGGTCACGGTGGGGGTGTGAGAAGGGTGCACAGGTGCACCCAAAACAGGTAGCTGCTGCCCACCAGAAGGTTTTGCAAGACAATGCCCAGGGCATCACTAAGCCAGCCCCTCTGTCTGTCACAGTGCAGGGCACAAAGCTCAGCTTGTCTTGGATCTCAGTCTACACATGGAAAGTCTCTGCTGAAGGAACAGATGGCTCAGAATTTCCCCATCCCTCTTTATACACTTAGTGATTTTGCAGGGTGATATCCTATCTGCCAGCTTCTCTCCTGTGAACCAATAATATACACTATTTACATTTCTGAATGTTTGATATTTCTGACTTTTAAAGCCTGTACGTCCTCCCTGGAAGCAGTGAGGTCCATCCATGAATTAGAACATTAATGTGAACTTTCTAAAACATACTGCTGGGGCTCTGGGCATCTCTGTGCTTGTCTTGAACCAGACCTTTGGTAACTGGAGTTTATTCCCACAGGAGAATATCCACGCATTGTGCTGAGGTGCTGTGGCAGCTTGCAGAGTTTTGATAGTCCTCCCTAACCATGTCCAGAAGCCCTGCCCGTCTCTGCGTCTCACCCAGGGATTACAGCTTCCCCCTTTGCACTGCCACGTTGATGCCATTGCGACCCATTGCCTGTTGCCAGGTCATTTATACAAGAGAAGAGTCCTTCATCCCAGGCAATGATTTCACCAAATCCATCCTCAAAGCCTGGTAAATGAAGTGTGACAGACTCGTTCTCACTTAATGCCTGTGGTGGTGCTAGATGACAGCAGTGACACTGATGTGACTCTCCCACAGCAGAGCAGGTACATATGCCTATGTCTATTTTTCAGCCTTCTTCCTCTCCACCACTTCCCAAGGATAACTACCTGTGAATGCTACTTCTTCCAGCCTGTGGGGGTTAAAAAAAAAAATAAAAAATCTTCAGAAGTCCCTTTATTTCAGCAGATGGACTGAAATCCCCCGAGCCCCAGAGAGCCCACATAGCTGTGTCTTCGTGTGTTGCTGAGGGTGGAAAAACTCTGACTGCAGTTCCCTTGCTTCTCTGGGGAGCCGAAGACTCCTTGCAAGTCTGAATGAAATATTATTGCTCTGATATTATGGTTATATGCTGTACAAAGCTATCTATATTGCAAATGACAAGTGGGAGGAGATGGAGATCACAGCTTTTTTGGAGGAGATGAGGGAATGTAATTTTTCAAATGAGACCAGTAAAATTAGACAGCCCTCTTTAGAGCCTGTTTCTTGAATGTTGCTCACAGCCTCTCTCAGCCTCTTAACAAGACAACAACTGCTGGAATAACAGAATACAAATTTCTGTTGTTCCAGTAAATAACCTTGGACAGGCTTAATTCTCATCCATCCCAGAGAACCCACCAGCAGTGAGCCAAACAAGACTGTTTTATCCCATAAGATTAAGACATGTAGCAAGCTAAAAAAAATTTAGTTACGGAAAAACCATGCCATCACCCTGGGCCTGTGTTTCTGCTGAGGAACACACAAAGCCCCGTTGCTTCAGCCACAAGCATCCTGCTCCCCATTCTTACCTTTATTTGTGAAATCAGGATGTCATTCTGTAAGACTTGTCATTCTGTTGCCATAATGATGGTAACAGATCAGATGTCATTCTGTAAGACGCAACTTTACTGGTCTAGTAGCTTTGCTTCTCTGAGTCGTTACATCTGACTCCTGATGGCCTCTCTCCAGAAAAGCACTTAAATATATGTCTGTAGTCAAGGGAACATGCTCTTTGTGGCTTCACAGGAACTTTGCACACATTGGGATTCACAGAGCTGTGTATTCCTGTGATCCCAACAGCCAACCTTTTGCAGACCCATGCAAAATGCTTGGGCTTCCTTTGCATGCGCTGGCATTGAGTCGCTTTTCTTTCTCTGCCAGATAGTAGGACGGAGTCCTCTCCTCTGCCTACTCATTTTGCCACATGACCTGTGAGCAACCATCTGCCTTATAAAGCCACATTATGTTTAGTGAGGACAGAAAGTACTCAGAGTGCCAACCAATGCTAAGACATTTCCGTTTGCCTCTTTTGCAGCGGATCTGAGTGCACGTTTCTGTAGAGAGAACAACCAACCCTCCATCACTGCACACACCTCAAATAAACACCCAGCTTACTCACAGACTAGAGATTTTTACTGTAATCCATCTCCAAGTTTCATTTTCACATTCTGTAGTCTTCTCTAAATGGAAAAGTTCAGAAACAGTAGAAGCACCGACATTTATATGACCAGAGTAGCAACAAGCTAACGATACATTAATTACGACAGATGATGAGCTTTGCCATGCTCAGAAAGAGCCCACCTTGAAGGCAAGGGCAAATGTCGTTGAGTGGGTAGGTAAAGCAGCCTTGGTGCTATTAAAGCTCAGCACCACACGAGTTTCTTTTATACACTTGTAAAGTGGCTCAAAGCTCGGCAGGAGGAAGGGGAAAGTGTATTTGATGGCTGGAGCAGAAAGATTGGTGGGAAGGCATGCGCTCTACTGATGAGCAATTCCATCAGTACTGCTGCTGCAATAAAATCGGTAGCACAGCAGCAAAAATTAGCCGAGATTGGCGTCCATAGCGAATGAAAAGCTTTGCCGGAAGAAGAAGATTGGGTCCAGTGTAAATGGAGAACCTATTTTGCAGAACTGCAGCTCTCAGCTTTTCTTTCTGTCCTGGGTTTGGCCAGGACAGGGTTAATTTTCACTGGACTCCAGGAAGCGGCACAGCCTGGGGGTCGGGGCTGACCCCACCTGGCCAAACAGAGCCCGGTATTCCATACCATGTGCCGTCACGCTGGGTTCCAGTGGGGGGGGAGGGCGGTGCGGCGGGGAACTCACTCGCGGTTTGGGGGGTGCGGCGCCGGTCCTGTTCGGGAGAGC
>Ga0065711_1035038_pt1 | contig 22895 bp, 13 predicted proteins | sample Hoacrofraction12_FD_59098 | JGI IMG/M metagenome (GOLD analysis project Ga0065711, IMG submission 59098) | Hoatzin crop microbial communities from Cojedes, Venezuela - Epithelial fraction 12 v2 (version 2) | ecosystem: Host-associated > Birds > Digestive system > Esophagus > Crop | place... | reverse complement strand
TGCTCACAGCTTTATTTTGGACTATTTTAGATGGCATAGAATTGTCAGAAAAAGTCGTCACCCTGCTTTTCATGTCTTATGCCTTTTCTAGAATAAATGTGAGTGTTGAGCACCAGAGGTCCTAGCAGCGTAGAACCTCACTAAGTCCTGCAGATTGGCTCCCCTTGTTGTGAAACCTGGTCATTTATTCCTTGTTCTGTCTCCTAGCCTTAACCAGTTATTAAGCCACAAGACAACCTTCTCCCTTGTTCAAGAACAGCTTAATTTTTTCATAGGTTCCCACATTTGGAAATCCAAATGAGCCATATTACTCAGATCACCATCCCGCAGAGCTCAGTGACACCCTCAGAGAACTTGATTTGTGAGACATGACTTCCACCCATAGATGCAATATTTGACTCTTCTCCATTACACCTTCTTCCCTAATGTGTTTAATATTCTTTTTTTTTTTTCGGAATATTTATCAGTTTGCCTTATACAGAATCACACTTGTCTGTATTTATTTCTTCAATGAGCTGTCTCCTGAAACCGCTATTTCATTTTGCATCACGTTTATTGCTTCTCTTCTTTTGACATGGGCGGATATAAACAAGCACGTTGGCTCTGCACCACGGCTAACTGTTCAGCAATTTCCTCTTTGGATTTCCATAGAGCTCTTGGGTGAATACCAGCTGGTCTTGTTCACTTTATCAGTTTGTTTGAAAATCTTTTCTACTGATGCTTCAATTTGAGGTATCTCTTCAGACACGCTCCCAGTAAGGAAAAGCTGTAGTGTGGGATGCATCCGCAGTATTTATTTGAGCTTGCTATCACGAGCTAACACGTCTTGAGTGCTCATCTATCACATATTGATCATCTATTAGTGTGAACAGCTGTCTGGCAAACTACTTGCCTTGGAAGTGTTTGGAGCAGTTTTTATTATTAGCTTTCAGAGCTTTATGAAATTGTTCTTCAGGAGCTTTTTTTAATAGCTTTATATTATTTTTTAACATTGGCTTACCTATGTGCATGTTTTTTCTGTACACCCATTTTGAACTTCTTTCCCATATTTTACTTCAAATAGACTTTATTCTGTTATTCATTCTATTAACATTTAGCGTTGAAAATGCACTGTTTAAACAAACTCTGCGAGTCCTGAAATCATTTAACTCCTAACTTTCCATTTCAAATTCCTTTCAGCACAACTCTTCAGTTTTGTGTTATTGCCTGTCAGCATCCTATAAGTTGAGAAAAAGCTCCATTATTTAACATATGAGAGATATGACTGGTAACCTATATGTCAGTTTACTGCAGGACTTGGTTTAGTACTAGTCAGTAAATGTATTCCTAGGTTCAACATGATATAAAATATAACCCCTGCCAAAACTCAGGCCAGTTCTGCAATACAATTTCTCCACCTTGGCCTCCTAACATGTTTCACAGCACATAAATGAATACACTGTGGACATTATCAACATTCTGACAGTATGGTCTGTGAACTTCTTACTCATATACTGATAAAGGTCCTGGTGAGTGGTGTATCAAAAAGAAACAGGGAAAGAGAAATTAGTGATGGGCTGGAGTACAGCAGTCATCTTGTGATACAGAGTTCAAAGTCTCTCTATAAAGCCCAGAAAGTTTGAGCTGCTGAAGAACTGGGGTTTGACCAGATTTTTTTTAATCCATTGTCAGATATGAATCTGCCTCAGAGTGAGAGTTTGCCTTCAGACTTGTGTTTGGGTATCCTGCTATCTTGGATGTGAATTGTTCAGTGTTGAGAATGGGGCACATCCATCCAGCTGGGTGCCATGAGGACAGTGCGAAGAGGTTCATTCTCAATTTCCATGTCTGTGGTTTGACACTTTCTCTTTTGGCTCATCATAGGAGCTGGCTGAAGATGGATTGGCTTGTTTTTGTTGTTAAATTCACTCCTGTCGCAACAGCCTGGTGAAGACACTCATAGCAGATCTGTGTCAATGCACCAGCCAGGCCTTTCTTCTCCACCATGGAAGGTTTTCTCAAGAGGGCAGAGGTACTGCCCAGCCAGGGCCATCCTCCAGTCTGCACCCAGAGGTGCACACCATGTCAGAGGACAGAGCTGTCGGCCATACTCTTAAATCACAAGTACACTCCATTGGATGGGTTTGGTCTGGGCCAAGTGAGTTTTCTCAGACAATTCCTGGGCGCACTGTGGGGATAGCCTGGGACAGGGATGATTCCCAAATGGGCCATGTGCAGGTGAGTACCATGGGGTTTTCCTTCCTTTCCTTTCTTTTTTTTTTTCTTTGGTGGGTGTGAGCAGAATTTAGCCATCCGGACCCATATTATGCTATGACAATTGACCTCATAGCTAGAAAATGGCCTTTATCTGTTTTGTTTATCATTATGCATGCATCTGGGGTCTTCACTGCTGTTCTTGAATCATCTTGGGTGTAAGTTTGAGCAAGTCTCCTTTCTTCCTCCAGCCTGCTGTACCATTAGCCTCATAGATTCTCAGCTGGGTCTGTATCTGGGAGAAAAGATAACCCAGCATGCTGGCTATTGAACAGTCAATGACATTGCTAGCCAGCTATGTCCTTTAACCAGGTTTCTGGTTGTTAAGAGGTCTCAGAAAGGTGGTCAGGGTCAGGCAGGGGTTAAAAGAAGTGAACAAGGACAGCTGCGGTCAATAGATGCGAATTTGAAGAATACAGTGGTCCAGATAAGTGAGATGAATGCCAGAAATTTGTCCAAAATACATCTAGGAACTCTTTCAAGAAGAAAATAAAAGTTTAGCCTGGGATTACATTGAAGATTAGGATGAGCAGTGACACAGGAGAGGATCTAGAACAAGGACTAGGCAGAATGGGAATGAGGTCAGTCAGATGTGGGTCAGGGATCAGGGCTCAAGCATAGCAGAGATCATGCTCAGGAGATACAACCACAACCTGGAAGGATGGTGAGGAGCAGAGAGCAATAGAAAAGACTCCTTGAATAGTGACTTGTTGAGGCAAATCTCCCACCAAACCTACAAGAAAACTCTCAGGTGCTTGGACACATTTTGTTTTTTTCCTGGCTGCAGAACACAAAATTCAGACAGAAGTCAGCACTGGTATGGAAAACTTTTTGGGATATAGCCGGGGAGCACAGAGGAGACAGTGACACAGAGACTGCAGGTCCTATGAGTAACTCTGAAAATTAGCTGTGAGCATCCCTGGTAGCACTTGACTATGTTTGTGAAACACAGTGATATTCATGGTATCAGTGGCGTTGCTCAAAACAAAATTAGCAATGGAGCTAACACACAAGAGTTTGGGTAATATCTTAGTGACATTTCTTAGCTTCTCTAAATGTAATTAAACCAACATTTTCCTAAGTGTCCAGATGTTTTCTTGGAATGTGTTCACTGTTAGTTGAGTGCTTGTTCAAAGGAGGAGCATCTTCTAGCAAAACTTTAGAAAGCATGTTTCTAAATACTTTCTTGCACTTTTAGGTGTGATCCGAAACCATCTTTCAATTTGTTTTCAGAGGCTTTTGGATTAAACCTCATATGCAGATTTGTCAGTGCTCTCAGATGAAAAATAGTGAAGGATATGAAGTGCCAGATGGTGGTAAATGAAATTTATTGGGTTTGGAGGTAACACAGAAACCCTAAGATGAATGGACCCAGAGATTCTGGCTGCTGAAGTGTGAATGCCCATCTGTACTGAACATCAAGGTGGCTCAAATAAAGGTCAGGGACCCACATTAGCATTCTCTGTTCCACTGGTGGCTTATAAAATATTTTAAGATGCATTGAGTGGGCTGTGTAGGAACAGACTGACTAGTTTAGCAGATGTCACCACTAGAAGAATGTCTGCCATGATCTGGTGTCTTGTCCTTTGATAGCTGTCCAAAAAGCAGGCAGGAAATTGCACTGCTGAAAAATAAATTGGATATTAACACAACAGAAAGAGATGATAATGTTTCTCTTTGCGATAGTGGGCTGAGTTGATCGGAAAGCTAACCTTAGCCACCCTGAAATGGGAGCCTATTGAAACATGCAGTGTGGACCTGAAATGAGTTTTCATGTGGACATTTTTATGCTTGTACTTTCCACCCACCTTTCAGCAGAGCCAAACATGATGCACAGTTAAACAAGACATTGAGGCCCTTTAGTTTTATCATTCACCCTAACTTACAACCATTTTACTGCTACCGTTTGCTCCTAATGCCATTCAGAGCCCCTGATAAACACCTGAGAGACTAATTTGCTTTCAAATCTGCAGGTACGTATCTTCATAACTATTAAACATGGTCACAATGAAAGTGGAAATGGAATGGGAGGAAAGCCATAGAGCCATTTCGAGGATCTATTGCTGAGCTAACCTGGAAGGGAGGGTAAAAAACGTTTCTCTTTTTAAAGGTCCAGATGAGAGTGTTCCAACGGATATCTAAAAGGGTTAATGTACACTGAACTGAGCTAAGCAAAAGAGTGTTTCAAGGGCTGTTCCAAAATGTTTACCTCTCAAATGTTTTCTGACAGAAAATACTGTTATGGATTAAGCAAATTTTTGAGAAGTGTCTGTTTTCAGTACGAGATTTCAGATATTTACTGAAGCTTTTCAGCTAAAAGCAGAAAGTTTATTTTCAGCTGTTTCATTTTTTTCAAGCAAAAATTAGAATTTTGGTGAGAGAAGAAGAAAATTGCCTGAGAGAATGACTGCTCCTTTCCCCTGTCACCTATCCTACCTTCAAACATTGGCCATCCCACACAGCTACACCCGAGTGTAGGGCACGGGGTCCCAACCATGTGGTGAGACTGTGAGCCCGCATCATCCAGCCCAGCACGCAACGGAGTTTGGGTACGTGTCTCCTTGCATGGCCTGGTTGCAGCACTCAGAGCAATTGTTTGATCATTTGGTTCCACAAACAATCTTGCTCCCTCCGCAGGAGGAATTACCCTTTTTTCCATCAGTTGATTTTGGATCTTCCCACTGTGAAGGCATCCAAGCAGCGAAGAGCTTGTTAATCCCGTTAGCACAGAGCCGTTCTGAATAAACTGACTCACAAGGTAGTGGCTGTTCCTGCTGAAAGCCTCCGCATAAAAAGGAGAGGTTTAACTTGTCCTCCCGGGGTTGATGCACAGCCTCTGTTTTGCTGCTGAATTCCCATGTGTCGAGGAGGGACCTTCCTTCATGCTTCTGCTCCAGAGGCTGAGACGGCAGCACTGCTTGGCTCTGCGGCGTCCAATTGTCTTGGCCACCGACATGTTGGCTCTCCAGGGGAAGCTGGTAGAATTGATGTGGGAAGCTCAAACCTGAAGTCATCCTTCTCTGCTTGCCAGAATGAATCATTAAATCATCTGCTTTTACAGGCTGTGGCCAGCTATAAGCACCCGTGGAAAGGGAGAATTCACTCTCCTTCTGCCTCTGTGCAGCCACACGGGGCCAAATCCTAGACTGGTGCCACTCCAGTGGTTTTACACCAAGGATATTCACTCTTTTCAAAGCTAAGCTAAAAATTTTGGGTTTTTTTCCTCAAAGATCGTCTCAATCAAATTCTCTTGAAGATATTTTATAAAGTACTTTTTGGGAGGGGTCAAGAACACTTCTTGCTGTATCAGAGCATCTACCAAGACATTACTCCCACTAGCCCACCCTAGCCACATCGGGTGAGAAGGACAGAAAGAACAAGAAGGAGGTATCTGCATGCAAGGCGATCTCCCCTTTTAGTATAGCGGATCATTACTTCCTGGCACCCGATGGTCTGCCAGGAAACGTCCTGTGCCCATTGAATATGAAGCTGGGCTACCACAGCTGGCTACGGGTGAGCTAAAACTGTCAGACCTGGTTTTGGTTTCTGTTGGGTGATCCTTCTGGCAGTGGGAAGAAGAACTTGTTGAGAAGATGATTTTGTTTAGGTTGAACAACTTTCGTAAGCGCGAGTTCCTTCAGCAAAGCCAAAGGTGGTGGCAAGTGTCATCTGGCAAGCAGAGCCTTTGGTTGATTCTCTCATGTAATTTCCTTTTTTGGGTGGAAACTAAGTGGTGTTTCTTTTTTTCTCAGTTACTGACTTGAGACAGCCTTCTTTAATGCCAAACTGCAAAGGTGGAAAGACACAACAGCAACAAAACATACAAATGACGCAGCAGGCTCCAAAATACAGAAAAATGACTCGAGGTGTAGAATAATCACAATTGGCACATGACTTATTGATTACACCCATCATATGATCAGCCCTTAGCTAGTTATAGATATTAAACTAGAAGTATTAGTGAAACCAGATGGGTTGCAACCAGTCCAGAATGTGGTAAGCCTGCGGCCTGAAATAAAGAGGGAAGAAGCACAATGATTTGGCATTAAAAATCATCTTTGTGCTAGAACCAAGAACTGATGAGGAAAAAGACAAAAAGTCACAGAGCCGGCTGCGCTGTGCACGTGATGCCTGGGAAACATTTTTCTGTGTCCCAAGGCATCGAGATCTGTTTCCCAAGAGTCTGCGGTCCATGTTGGATATTTCATCTTGATGCTAACTAGCTCTGTTAATTAGTCAGATTGTGCTTATTTTGGGTCAGCAGTGAAAGAAAAGAGAGAATGTGAAGACTATCACCCGTTGCACGTTTCTTGCAAAGGGGTTGGATGTGGCAGGACTTTTTCTCAAGGCGTGCAGGTATTGTGCAGGTCTGGTGCTTTGGTTAGTGCAGAGGGAGTGAGGAAGGAGGTAAATGCAGCTTTCTCCATCAGTGCCTCCTTCCCTGCCCCCTTCAGATGCTATCCCCCATGTTTGAGCAGGTTTTAGCCCCCTAATGCTAAGTGCCTGCTGCAGCTCTTGCCTCTGGACACCTTATATGTCCTCAAACACACCCCAGCGACTTCACATCTTGCGTTAGTCCTCCTCAAGTTAGCTCCTCTCCAAGAAATCTGTGCTGGTCTCTTCTCCTCTTGGACGACCCCAAACATTCATTAACTGCATTAAGAGACCCTGAGAGCTCCATCGGCTCAAGGGGCTGGTCCATGAGCATCAGGAGCACCGGGCATCCCATGAGCAGCGACCGGGGGTGGCAGGACGTGGCTCCTGCTGTGGAGCCAGTATTAGGTGCATTAGCATTTGCATCAATCCCGGCTGCAGAAGAGCCCCGGGGTTGTCAGCGGGCGGCTGATTTATGGCCCAGCTCGGGAACGGAGCGGTCAGCGATACGGCATGCATCAGAGCGATGTCGCCGGCTGTTAATAGCCGGGCAGCTCAGGGTCGCGCAGGTGCACCCCGAGCCCTGTGTGACAACCCGCAGCCCGCGCAGCTGAAAAAATATGCCCGGCATCTGGCGCTGTCCTCGCGTCTGGGCCTCCGGGCTGGCACGCCAGCCCCGCGCAGCCGGTGCCTCCTGTCGCGGCCGGAGCTGGATCCTTACACAAACACACAGAGGCAGCCGGAGTGGAGCTGTGCCAGGGACGGATTTGGCCCTGTCGTGCAAAGCAGCTCTCGGTCGTGCCTCCAGCCTTGTCTGTGAGGTCCTCACCAACCTCTCCCATGCCTGTATCTTGCCTCCTTCCAGCTTCTTTCGCCCAGCCAAACGGTGCGTCACTATCCTTTCCCACCTGGTCCTCTGGAGATGCTGTGCTCTCCAGCTTTGGCACCCAGGCAGGTCCCTCTGCCTGCTCTTGTCCCCCTCCAGTCCTACTGAATGGCTCATGGAGATGCTGGGGCTTGCAGGCTTGCTGAGGACTGGTTGCATCCATCCTGCTCGAGCCATCACGGCGAAATTACCTGGTGACTTCTAATCAGTCCATATTGTGTGATTGAGCTCCTGGGTTCGATGGCCTCAGGCTATGCTCTTACTTTGGAGGATTTTTGAGGGCTGTATACTTTTGTGGCAATACATGGATACAAATGACTAATAATAGGAAAGCATGTGCTGGGTCTGTGTCCACTCCTTTCTGTCCCAAAAAGGAACGGGCTCTCTCCAAGAGCCCTAACCTTGTCTTGAAGGCCAGGACAACATGCTTTGCTGATGAGGTGGCCTGAATTTCATCACCCTCATATCACTTTTGGTTCTTGGCAGACGTGACGGTCCGTTGCTTATAATACCACTTACCTCTTTAAAAGGGCTGTTCATCCCAAGGAGCTTTAAAAAGAAGCCAAGATCATTATTTCCATGTTCCAGATGGGGAAACTGAGGTACTGGAAGTAGAACCGATTTTCCCAAGTTACACAGCGGCGCTGAGACAGGAGCTCAGGGAAGGGCTCAGTCCTGCCCATCTCCAGTGGCCAACCTGCCTTGTGCTGCAGCCCTGGAGCACAGGGTTGGGTGGGAGAGCTCAATGAAACAATTGTCCTTCAGAGTGATCGATTGTGTCCATGCTTTCTTTCCTTGCTTCCCATCAATGCTCCTCTTGAGCCACACTGAAGGTGTTCCTAGGAGGAGGCGCTTGTGGGCCAGCAATTAGGTGTGGTAATTGAACAGACAACTGCAGCATCTAAAACAGTTGTGTGGGCTGGACACTCTGATGTGATCCTTTTTACAAGGATTAATTGTCTAGAAAAAAAGTTGGGGAAATATTTTTTTCCCCAAGACATTGTGAGGAACTTGGGCATTTTATTAAATAATAGAGATTCTTTACAATAAATACAAATAATTTTCACTGCTTTGCCATGCATGTACTTTGCGAGAAAGGAAGAGTCTATTTCTCCCCACAAGACTACAAAAAGCACAGCAAGGAAAAGAAAAGGTTGCAATATCCATCTTACAGTAGAAGGATCTGGGGCAGGAGGATTCTTCTCAAGATCATGCAAGAAACTACTGACTGACCTGGGAATGCAATTCATTTTAACTAAAGCCCTTGTCCAGTGATTTAATGACAAGCTCTTGTTCCAAGTATGAATCTTTTAAGATGAAAAGGGATGTAGAAAAAGAGAACAATGGAGAGCTGGGATGTTGAGCGCATTTTGGACATTTCTCCCCTGCAGCTGGATCAAGATCCAAACCCAGGAAGAAAATGTAAAAAGAAAGGCGTCAATGAAGAGACAAGAGTGACAGAGCTAAAATCATCTTTGCCGGAGCAATGGTTCTGAAAGCCAGAAATGGAAAAAAAGAGCTGCATTTCAGGTGGGGAGTGAATCCTGAGCTGAAGTTGCAGTTCAAAACCTGGTGGTCTTTGGACTTGGGTGGGCTGGTGGCTGTGCCACCCGGCACCATAACATGGCAGTGCAAGGGCAGCTGCCAGGTCAGGGGACAGCAGCAGAGCACAGGTACAGACCCCGCTTAGGACACCCCTCGGGGATCCCTACCTGCTGATCACAGCTGGGATCTGCCTCCAAAGATCCATAGCTTCTCTCCAATTGCTTCTACAAATTGATCAGATTTGCCCACGTGGAAAATCACCTGTCCTCCGTCTGCAACAGCAGTCTCCTTGGGTGGCTTTGCGCTCTGGAGTGGTGACATTGTAGTGGAAGATGGATGGGTGCTGGTGATGGGCATCATGATGCCGCGTTTAACTGTGAAAATGCTTCTGAACAGTATTGGGCCCCGCGGGTTTGGGGTCGTAGGTACACCTTGGTCCCCGTGTTTGTTTTCACGAGCGCTCCCCTCCCTCTCACACATCGGGTTTTACCCTTATGGATGGAGGAGGCAACAACAAGGGCGATATTACTGCTCCTTTTTACCTCTGGAGAAGCACAGCCGACATCAGCCCATCATATGCTGGTAACTCTGCTGCGTTCAGCTGCTGGCCGAACACCGATTTCCCTCGTTAGCAAAAAGGGCAAATCCCTAACGATGGTGGTTGCTGCGAGTTGGGCCACCAGCTTGCTCAGAGCCACCCCAGCCGGGACGCCCCCTCTCCCGGGTGATCTGAGCTCTGCGTGCAGGCTGGCACTCTGCGCAAATGATATAGCAGTGAAAAACTACAGACGTGCAGGCAAAAACACCTGTGGGGTGTTTGCCTCCCCCTGTGTTGCGGGGAGTTAATGGATATTTTTCATCAGGGGAAATTTTTCTTTTTGTCTTTTACCTAGTTTCTCCACTCCTATAAACAAATTAACCCAGAAAAAAATATCCCATTACCCCCCAAAAGTATGAACAAAATTTTCTTCTCTAGTGTTTGATACTTGTTACTGGAGGAAAAAATATTTTTGTTTGCTGGAGGGTATTTTCGGAGGCATGGGCACTGCTGTCCCTTGCCCCATCCCTTCCCTGGGGCTGCCCGCTCTCCCGACAGAGCCGGGACGGGACATTGCATCTCCTGCCTTGTGCGTGGAGGCAGGATTCAGCCTCGTCCATCGAAAAGCAACTTCTTCTGCCAGATGTCACTGCTGCGTGGCCGAGCAGACCACGGGGGTGTTCCTGCAGGAACGTGCTTTTCAGAAATACCGTTCTCCAGCTCCCCGACCCCAAAACTGCTGGGGCTCTGTTTGCCTGGGAAGAAAAAAAAAAACGGGAAAAAAAGCGCAACATACACACAGAAGGAAAAAAAAAAAAAATCTGAAGGCATCCAGTTGCTCCCGGGCAAATTGCCAGTGATTGAGTGACCTGCTGCTTCCCCAATATTGCATTCCGCTGGCATGTCTGTAGCCCTGGCTGACGCCAGCCATCTAACTCACCCCCAAAGCAAACATTTCCAGTTGGCACTGCTGCCTTGTTTTTCTGAAGAACCGATTCATGCCTCCCTTAAAAAGTTTTACTATATCCAATCTTTTTTTTTTTTTTTCTTTTGCTTGGTGCGTGGAGCCACCGGGGAGCGGCTGCTGCTTCAGGGATTTCTCCTTAAAATAAAAAAAAAAAAAGAGAAAAGTGGGGGATTTTTTTCCACCTCCCTTTTTAGCGAGCATGATAAATCCATTCAGAGTGCTCCTTGTGCGCCAGTGTGGAAACCTTCTGCTAAAAGAGTTATTCTGTTCTCATTCATAGATAATTGCTCCCCGAGGGGCCGGGGAGAGAGCGAGGAGGAGAGACCGATAATCCGGGAGGACATGGATACAAATATCAGGCTGCGGCGCTGAGTGCCTGCTTAATTTATTGGGAATGATCAGTTACTCAGCACTTTGCAGGATTAGACCCGCTGTAATTCTGTTATTTAAGGAGAGACGAAGTCGAACGACAACAACAACCCACCCGGGGCCGTTGCGGAGATGGGCGGCCTGTGAGAGGAGCACATGCTGGTTTATTTTTTACACTATGGAAAGAATGAGCTTTTAGGACACAAAGTCCTCACGGCTGGCGAGGGGGTGGCAGAAGGGGGGCGAGGGGACAGCCTGGCTCCTCACTGGCTGCCCTGACGGACAGACCCAGGTTAGGTTTGCTGCCCGGCCAGCTGGGATGCTGTATGGCAGCAGAGGGGCTCCCCCGAGAAGGGCATGGCTTCCCTGCCAGACGCACTGCCAGCATCCTCACCATCCATGATGGCACCCAGGTCACCCAGGTGGGTGACAGTCCGGACCACCACCAGTGCCCACCGGCTCCTGCTCGGCCCCCAGAGTGTTAATTTTCTATTGATTGTATCTAATTGCACAGTGCACCAGCCCCACATCTGATGGGCTGGCCCTGGACTTCATGCAAAAGTGAGAATTCAGCCTCCTGCCCCCTTCAAATCTTCCTAGGATTCGTCCTGCATCTGCAAAATGGGGGTAAATTACCCAGCAGGATGCCAAGAAGCTTGAACAGGGTAAAAGCAGGCGTCTTCTCTTTCTTGTCCTGATGGACCGCTTCTTTCGTTGTGAAATCCCTGTGGTATTTGACACATTTCTCTGAATTTTCACTGACCATTAGAAGAAAAACCCTCTGGGAAGCCAAGGGCTTGGAAAGAAATGTTTAGGCTTTTCTGGCCCGAGTGAAAGTTGCAGTGACATTAAAATATCGTAGGCTTTACTGCACAAAGTTTCTTTCTTTGGGGAAAATGAATATATTTATCTGACTGTCCATTAAAGCATCTATCACCCAAACAGAAAGAGCCTGAACATGGCTTTCTGTTTTCTCACAGGGTGGTCCAACAAGGGCTCTCTCTGTAGTCATTTGGGCTATTTATTTCTCCCGGATCCTTGGGTATGCTTCTCACCTGACTTTCTCTCTCTGTTTGAACACCCATTCAGCTGTGGAAAGAAAAACCACCAGCTTATAGAAAACATGGTTCCTCCTTGGACAACATCTTCCTTTGTCAAACTAGCAGCTACCACTATGTCCATTTTACAGGTGGGGAAACTGAGGCAGCATGGATGAAATAACTTGCCTAAGGAAAATTTGATTGGATAAGGGAGTCACAGAGTGCTGTCAATCTTTGGTTAATGCAGTTGTTGCAGTAAGAGAACCGAGAGCTTCTTTAGGGCTTCTCCACATATCAAATTATTTCAGAACAGAAGAGGTTTCTTTGTGGAAGGAGGATGTGAGAACTTTGATGATGCAGGACTAAACGAACACTTCTAATTCTCTTGAATTTATTGCTCAGTAGGATTAATGGTGATTTTAAATCTGGAGGTTGCCACCCTCAGTCAAGGATACCATCCCAGGGAAGTTTTCCCTTCGAAGATCAGTAATTGCTCCCCTCCTCCCCTCCTTGTGCATTATTGAGTGATTTTTGGCCAAAATGACCCTGTGCTCATTTCATAGTAGCAGCTAGAAGAAAAACTGACAGCTATGAGGTAGTAAAGACAAACGGTGAAAGGGAGATTTAGGAAAGCGGGTCTCAGGCTGTGCTTATGAGGAGTGATGACAGCAAACCCATTTCTCCAGCAGAACGAAACCTGAAGGGGAATACTTTGCTCTTTCAGACCGCTAATGTAAATGAAAGGCACACAGAGGGATGTTGGTGGGTTAACAATCAATTAAAAGCAAGTTTCCTGCCCTGTGTGATATTAGAAGGCTGTGGGTTATATAAAACGAGACAGGGATGAGGCACCATGGTGAGTTTCTCCAGCAACGCAAAGACTTCAAGCACATTTCTTAGCTGGGACAACCAGCACAGCGGTGGGGTTTCCCTTCTGGTTTGCAGTTTCACCCTCTGTGAGCACTTCAGGGGTACATTTAAATTCATACAAACAATTGATTCGATTTCAGCTAAAAGAAAAATGATGAGAAAGTTTCCACTGGTCTTTTAAATAGCCTTAAACTATGGGCCTAACGTGATCTGACTCTGTGCCTTCAATGTCTTACTGGTGCTGAAGATGCAACAGAAATAAATATCTGTTCCCTGGAAACGTCACTATTTAGCTGTTAGCTGATAGATAGTTCTAGTGATGATGTTTTAATTCCATGATATCATATCTGAATTCTTCAAACTGTTTCCATCTGGTTTAAATGCCATCATCAAGCTGAAGCAGGATGGGGTTGTGTATCAGCAACAAAACCAAGGTTAAATAAGCCATGAGAAGTGATTGCTTTTGGTCCATGATATCAGAGACGTTCAAGTTATGCAGGGCGCATAACGTCTGTCTGGATTCCATGTTGTTTAAACAATGGTTTTTATTCTACACTGCTCTTCATCAGTACTCCTGGTGGGATAAAGCATGGCATGGTCAACGGGTGGACCCTGGTGTTTCCACCTGTGCTACTGCCTGTTGTGTGAGCACATGGTAGCTACACCTTGCCTAGGAAGAACCAGTTCTAGGAGATGTGTCCATCACATGCTTAGCCCCATCATACCTGGTTTGGATGGGTCCAAGTCTGAAAGAGTTGGGGCTGTTCAGCCTGGAGAAGAGAAGGCTCTGGGGGCACCTTATTGTGGCCTTTCAGTACTTAAAGGGGGCTTATAAGAAAGATAGGAATAAATTTTTTTAGTAGAGCCTGTTGCAATAGGACAAGGAGTAATGGTTGTAAACTAAAAAAGGGTCGATCTAGGCTAGATATAAGGAAGTTTTACAATGAGGGTGGTGAAACCCTGGCACAGGTTTACTGGAGAGGTGGTCGATGCCCCACCCCTGGAAACATTCAAGGCCAGGTTAGGCGGGACTCTGAGCAACCTGATCTGGTGGTAGATGTCCCTGCTCGTTGCAGGGGGATTGCGCTAGATGACCTTTAAACATCCCTTCCAACCCAAAACTGTTCTATGATTCTATGATTCTGCAGGCTGGTGGGATGGGAGAGCTGCAGCTGGAGATGGCTCCAGCTTGTCCTGTGATGTCCTTGTGATGTCAGCGCGCGAAGAGGCGGCTCTCCTGCTCTCCTGCTGCTTGCAGCTGCCCCGCAGGCAGGAGCAGGAGGGGTGCTCGCTGCCAGCTGTGCCACCGGGGCTAACCCCAGGACAGCCCTGTCACCCGCTCCAGCTGCTGGGCAGCAGTTGCTGCCTGTGGCTTGGTGGCAGACTGTGTGCCGTCCCGCGTGCCTGCCCGTGCCGCGCCGGACCCCCGCATGGGCACAGCTGGGGAGCATCGAAAATGTTGTTGATTTGACACCTGTCTGCAAAATATCTATGGCCCCTCTACAAGCAGTGCATTCAGCCTCACAGCTGAGCTGTCAGGGAGGGAAAAATGCCCTGTATCGTTCCTGTTATATTGCCAGCATCTGTGTGCCTTGCTTCTCTGAGACACTGCATGTCCTCGGGGCAACTGCCAGGAGAAGGACCCAAACCTGGGTTTCTCTGCAAGAGCCTGTCCTCATGTGGCAAAATGGCCCATTGCCGTTGATGCCAGGGCCACCCCTAAGATGGAGCAGAGTAGCCCACCACTGTCTTGGTAAACCTTCCTTTCCTTTTTTGGAGATCACAGGAGACATATCCAGCCTTACCCTACTGGGATTAGCTAAAGATGTGGCCCTCTGCCCCCGATGACATGAGAAAGCCTCTTGCTGGGTGCAAGCTGCTCCTCAAAACCCTCCTCTCCCAGTGTGTCCTCCAGCCAAACAACTGCTGCAGCTGCTGGCAGACTGAGAACCGTACAACTCCCTACTCTGTTTCCTAATTGTCTTTTTCTTCTGGTGGTTTCCAAATGTGATTTCTTTACTTTGGATGGATCAAAACCTGGCTTCCAAACACCCCCAGGTCAGGTCTGAACTGTGGGTTGAGCCTTGTGTCTCAGACCTGTGCCTGGCCCTGAGCATACCTGCTTGTAGTGCTCAGCGCTTCCATGCTTTCCTAGGGAGCACATAAACAGCATCATAACAGTCCTAAAGCTTAGGAACCAGAGGGTAAATCAGAAGTACACTTTAAAAAAACATATATATCCCCTGTTTTTGAAGGCAATTGCATGATCTGGGGAGCCTGACTCATGGGTTTGACAGCTCTCTTCTGGCAATAACAAACGACTTCTCATCACCTGACAAGAAAGAATGATGGGCAATGTCAGCAGCCCATCTGAAGCACTGCTGAGAATATAGATGCTTGGTAGAGATTATGCTGATATATCCTACAAAAATAAATGGTACGTGGAGAGAACCTATGGGGATGTGGCCCTGGAGCTGGCTAAGAGCATTCTCTAGCACCATCTAGTGCTCTGAAAGTGCAGTTTCTTAAAAAATGCGGAAATTTAATCATCATATAGATCAATACAATAGGCAGCTTTGAGCACCACGGTGCAGAACCGTGAAGTGATGCGTATCTTGGAATATATTACATGAAAGGGTGAGCATTAAATGGAATTAAGTGTCGGCCGTGAACCTAGGTAGTAAAATGTGGCATATATATTGCAGAGAGTACAGATCTGCGATTTATGCGAGCTGGGATTTGAAAGCAAGAATCTATATTATTAAAGTATGCGTTCAATCATTGCAGAAAATCAGAATAGAGTCATAAATTTAAACTTCAGAGGCTGTGCCTGCGTATCCCTGAAGTGTTTAAAAGGTATTCTCCTTTTCCCCAGCACATTACCACTTCTCCTCTAAATATCTCTGTCGTTCTCCAAACATGCCCTGCCTTAACTTACATTTTTGCAAGACTCCCTTCAAGGCGGAAGAGGTTCATCCTCAGAGGAGAATTCCCCTCTTGCAAGAAACAGAAAAGGGAACAGTGACAAGCAACCATCAACACCTCCAGCAGCTGAAAGGAGAGCTGTGCTGAATCTGCCTGTTAAATGGCGGGCACTGGGGACAAATAACTGCATAGAGGACACTGGCTGTTTAGTTAAAAGCCCAAGACTCAAGCCACATTTGTCAGACCCATTTTCAGCAGCCAGTGAAAACCATGGCAAATCTGGGGCCAAGTTTTGAATGTCAGGAAGGGAAAACAATGGCACTATGCTATTATTTAAATATTGTATTTTCCTTATTCGCCTGTTAGATGAGGTTGTATGGAGCTATTGTTGAGCTGTGAACCAAACTTGTAATGTTGTCTGTTTGGTTTCATGCCTGACTACCTGCATGATGTACCTTAGCTCAGTGTTTTCAGGAGCTGTCAAACTCTGATGGAGGAGATATTTTTTACAAACGTGTATAGCCTCTCTGGTACAGTATTTTCCCAATACCTTCTTTTTGGAATGTGGCAGAACTGTTAATAAGGAGATGGTGCTAATGGTTTTCATAACAGAACTTGTCAGATGTCAGGTTTTCTTCCTTGGGGTTCTCTGAGGTAACAAAAGTTACCAATATCCAATGCCAGGTCGGTCTTGACTGCTGATTTCCTGTGTTGAGCTGGTCTTCATTTCTTCTCCATCACAAGTCAGCCAAAGCAAGAGCCTCAGAAGATATGTGCTTTACCCATTAAGCCATTATAGTCCTAATCAGTAAGTTGGTTCAGCTCAGCTGCGTTCATTTCTCAGACTTCTGTTCATCATTTTTTCAGTGTCAATGGCAGTGAATTTTTGGCTGGAAAGTTATGAGTGAAAGTTGGTAAGGCTTCATGAAATTTCAACACAAAAGAAAATGACCCTCCAAGACAGACGCAGCAGCCTGCTGCACCATTTGTGCCAGCACCAGGGGTTGTGGGAGGACGAGGAGCCCTTACTCGAGACGTAGCCCACGCTTCTTTGTATGCGAGTGAGGATGGGAGACTGCACCTCCATGCGGCCTCTCCATCACCAGCGCCGCTGAAAGTCTCTCTTGAAGTAAAACCCTCCTGAGCCAAACTGACAGAAGGAAAAAGGGATGAAGAAGAAAGCAAGGGGTGCATGGCCTTGCAGGTTACTCTCTAATCCTCCGAACATGGACTAGCAGTATTGTATAAAAAGTAGAAAAGAAGGTCTCTTTGTTAAAGTTAAGTAGCATGTAAGGTGCCAAAATTATTTGCATAGACCCACACAATCATGAAGAAGAAATGGTAATAGACTCAGCACATGGTATCTTATAAACTAGGTGGGACAAAATGCATGATGGGGGAGCGCTCAGAGAAGAGAAGCACACAGCCAAATGGCATCCCACTTACTGTAGTAGATCTGACTATCTACACTAACGACTCTGTACGCTCAGGACACTAATTCCACTCCAAGTGTGGCCTCACCAGCTCTGAATAAAGGGGAAGGATCACCTCTCTCAACCTGCTGGCAATACTTTGTCTAACGCAGACCAGCCTTCTTGGCCGCAACAGTGCATTGCTGACTCGTGTTCAACTTGGTGTCCACTAGGACCCCCTGGTCCTTTTCTGCCAAGCTGCTTTCCAGCTGGGTGGCCCCAGCATATATTGGTTCATGAGGTTGTTCCTGCCTAGGTGCAGGACTTTACACTTCTGCTTGCTGAACTTCATGAGGTTTCAGATGGCCCATTTCTCCAGCCTTTGAGGTCTCTTTGGATGGCAGCTCAACCCTCTGGCATGTCAGCCACTCCTCCCAGCTTGGTGTTACCTGCAAACTTGCTGAGGGTACACTCTGCCCCATCATCCAGATCATTAATGAAGATGTTAAACAGGACTGGACCCAGTATTGACCTCTGGGGTACAACTGGTAGTTACTGGCCTCTAGCTAGACTTGACTTTGTGCCACTGCTATAGCACATGTCATGCCCGGCCTCTCAGCCGCTTTTTGACCCACCTCACAGTCTGCGCATCCAGCCCATACACACATAGCTTGCCTGTGAGAATATTATGGGAGACAGTGCCAAAGGCCTCACTGAAGTCCAGGTAGACAATATCCACTGCTACTGCTCTTGAAATGATGCTTTCTTCTTTTAGGGAGATCTTTAAAAAATTTGAGTCAGGACTTTCATCCACACTGGCTGTGGCTTAAGAGAACTCCAGTGATATGAGGAATGTAGGCAACTACAGAAAAATAAGTGTCACTAGAATTCCACAACAGAAAACAAAATAAGAAAAATTACAGTCTGCATTTACACTCTAGGAAAACACCTTATTTGCAATAATGCGCATTCACACATAGTGGAGCTCATGTTTGTTGGAAAAGATCCCCATCAAATACCTTCTCAGCTTGTGAGGTGAGACCCTCCTGGGGTAAAGCAAGAATTCTTATTGAAGATCTGGAACTCAGGATTTCTCTTCTTGTGCCTGGTTCTTCACACAGAGAAGCACTGGGGGAGCATTCCTCTCCAGACTGAGATTGCTTAGTTAATTTAAAGAACAATTCCAAAAATATTTTAAAATGTTAATTTAAAAAAAAATTCCTAAGAATCAAAATAAATAGATTCTCACTTACTGGAAAAACAATTTGTTGTAAACAGTTTATTTCTGGCTCCATTTTAGCAGTATGTGTCATTAAAAGTTATTTGAAAAACTTGCCAAAAATGAAAATAAAATCTGTTTGAAAACCATTTTATTCTTGTCTTGTTCAGCTTTAATTCAATGTCTCATTTTGTTTTAAAATGTATATTAAACCTATGTTTTTCTTGCATTTAGAGGTGCAGGATAAAGTGGAGCAGCTAGAAAAGTTTACAGCTACAGTCTTGACCATGGCTAAAAAACTTGAGTCCGAATCTAAATAAGAATATCTCTGTAGCTGTGGGGTCTGGGTTTTCTTGAAATAGCAGGTGGCTGCTCAGATAAGAAATGCTGGTTCTGCCCATTGCACAGACAGGAACCAGGTGCGAGGTGCAGATCTGCACTGGAACTTCCTGAAAACTTGGGAGTCTGCAGCCAAAGTGCTTCTTGGATCTGATCACTGCTGCACTTCCAATTATAATTATTATATTAGAGTATGTCAAATTGCCTGCAACTGAAAACACAGTCTGAAAACATACACAATTTAATATGTCATATGTCAATGAGAAATACGCTAATGAACAGACAACAGGCTAATGAGCAATACTGAATATTGAATACTCTTTGTCTTCAAAGAAGATCAATGCTGCTGTTGTACTATGCTTTACTGCAGAGTCGCAGAATCACAGAATGGTTGAGGCTGGAGACAGCTCTTGAGGTCTAGTCCACCCTTGAGATCTAGTCCAGCCCTCCTACTCAAGCAGAGTTACCTAGCGCAGGTTGTCCAGGACCATGTCCAGTCTTGTTTTGAATTATCTTCACAACATCTCCAGATAACCTGTTCCAGTGTGTGACCATCCTCACAGTAAACATTTTTTTATGTTTGAATTTTTGCCCATTGCCTTGTCATGTCAGTGGGTACTACTGAAAAGAGTCTGACTCTCTCATCTTCATTCTCCATTCTCTTCCACCAGGTCTTTTACACATTGCCAAGATCCGCCCTCTCCCCGCCCCCTCCCCACCTTCTCCAGTCTGACCAGTCCCAGCTTTCTGTCTCTCCTCATACGAGAGGTGCTCCAATCTCTTAATTATCTTTGTAGCCCTGTGCTGGACTCACTCCAGTAAGTGCATATCTCTCTTGCACTGAGGAGCCCAGAACTGGGCAAGTGCTCCAGGTCATGCTACAGTCCTCCCCATTGCTGATTAGACAGGAACGGTCACCTCCTTTGACCCGCTGGCAATGCTTTTCCTAATGCAGACCAGGATAGTGCTGACCTTCTTTCTGCGAGGGCACATTGCTGACTCGTGGTCAACTTGTCCTTCTCAGCAAAGTTGTTTTGCAGTCAGTCATCCCCTAGTGTTTACTGGTGCATGGGGCCATTCCTCCCTAGAAGCAGGAAGTGACATTTCCCCTTGTTAAACTTCAAGAGATTCCTCTCTACCCAGCTCTCCAGCTCGTTGAGGTTCCTCTTCTCCCAAGTAACTTGTGATAGGATGAGAGGAAATGGCCTCAAGTTACATCAGGGGAGGTTTCAGTTTGATGTTAGGAAAAATTTCTTTACTGAAAGAGGGATCAAGCACTGGAATAGGTTGCCAACAGAAGTAGTGGAATCGGCATCCATGGAGGTGTTCAAAAAACGTGTAGATGTGGCACTTTGGGACATGGTTTAGCAGGCATGGTGGTGACATTTGGACTTGATGATCTTAGAGGTCTTTTCCAACGTTAATGATTTTGTGATTCTATTGTATGATTCTATGATTCTATGAATATCAACATGACCATCTGGTGTACCAGCCATTCCCCCAGTTTTGTTCCATCTGCAAACTTGCTGAAGGTGTACTCTGTTCCATCATCCAGGTGATTAATGAAGATGTTAGACAGTACTGGCCCCAGGAACTGAGCCCTGGGTACAACCCTAGTGACTTCCCTCTAACCTGACTTTGTGTTACTGGTCACAATCCTTTGGGTCTAGTGGTTCAACCAGTTTTTAATCCATTTTATTTTCCACTTGTGCAACCCATGCTTTGTCATCTTGTCCATGGTGATGTTATGGGAGACGCTGACAAAAGCTTGACTAGTTGAGGTAAACAACATCCACTGCTCTTCCCTCCCCCACCAAGCTAGTCACCTCATTGTAGAAGGCAATGAGGTCAGTCAAGCATGATTTCCCCTTTGTAAAGCTTTGCTGATCACTCCTGATCATTATATATACCATGTTTTGAAGTTAACTTGTGGGGGAGATAAGAAAGAATGGGAAGTCCAGTGGAAGATGTCTGGATATGTAAACGCTCATTTGCAGCTTTTAAATAAATACTGTGACAGTGGGAAGAACATAATACAAGCCATGTGATAAAGATGTGCCACTGAAGAGCCTCAAGCACAGTCCCACCACTACTAGGACATAATTTAGGGACAACATTTTTGCTTAAGAAAAGAGTCACAGAGTAGGAAAATAAGACCAATCTATGGCTGTAAAGGTTGGTGTTAATTAATGGCTGCCAAAGAAGCAAAGTTGGGCTATGGACTGATGCAGACATATTTATCCTAGTGCATTCCTTGCCGTGGCAAGGGCTTAGGATACTGGTGGGATGCTGGATTCCTCTGCTGTCAGATCCAGACCTGGCTTAACACCCAGCCCCTGCACTGGCAGCTCAGTCTTATATTGATCTTGAGTTATTTCTTTGCTATGTTTTCTTCAGTCCTGTCGCTCTCAACTAAATGTCTATTTGTGTGCAGAGAACATCTTAATTATCATTCTTCCAGGACTCATTCAACGTATTTAATTAAGACAAACACTTAGAGGTGTAAACTTTCCAGTATCCAGTATGCCTTCTGTATACAGGAAAATCTACTCCACTACCTATCAGTGAGCAGGAAGACAGAAGGTCATGAGCAGCTGAAAGATGTACAGGTGGAATTCTCAGCTAGTGTAAGTATGGCTTTCTCTAGTATTTCTATAAGTTATTTTTTAATAAATAATGAGAGCTCAGCTATGGTACAATAACCTCACCTTGATAAAAAAAATCACCTGTTTTCCACTTTGAACACACACTAGAGAAACCCAGTTACAGATGGTGTCTGATTAAGCTGGATCATACGTTATTTCTTGGAGTAGACGAGACACTAACAGTCTTAGCGGGACTGCAGATATTTGTGTTATTGAAGACATACTTTTTGTCTGAGGGTATGCAAATGCCTCGTCTGCACTAAGGTGGTGTAACCTGGATGGCTGATCGGAGCCTAAGTGAAGTTTTCAAGAGGCCTGTGTTCATGTAATGTATCACATAAAATCACTGAAGATTAAAATTAAAGAAATAGTGGATTAATTCTGACAAAAATCTTGCTCTAACATTGGATAGTCCGTTTATGACCCCATCTTCAGAGCTCTGCATCACTGAACGAAGCAGTCATAACCCATCCTTCAACCTCTGCCTCCAGATGGCTTTCCATTGCCTCAAGTGTATTTAAAGAGTTCTTCTGAGAAAATGGAAAAGTAGTGCATGCCTGACTCATAGTGAGAGCTTTCCAGAAATGGCCAACACCTCTGTTATGGAAAAATTCACATCCCTGGAAGAGAACATAAAAACCTTCAGCAGGACTTGATCCAGCTGAGATAAGCTAACTTGTGCAATTGAATGAAAGTACTAGAGATTTATACAGCTTGTTTAAAATAACTTTTTCTTTAGCTTGTTATGTATTATTTTGCACTTCATCTCACTTCTGTACATCCTACCCGTAGAAAATTTCCTATGTTTATGGGTCTGGTTTTACCCTTGTTGAAAACCAGACATCTGAGTTGGCATCTAGATATCTGGAGCAGCATTTCTTTGGGTTTCTAAGGCAAATACCTAGTTACCTAATTTCAAGCACCACTTTGAACAGAGATCTGACTCGTCTTGAGATTCAGATGAATGAAGGAGTCTTTCTGGTTTTAATGCACTTTGGAGCTGGGTCACACACAAATGCAGGAGAAACTTGCAAGATATCCCAGAATGCCCTGAAATGATTGAAATGTGCTCCCAGTGCATTTTTTTTAAATAAAGATGGTTGTTGATCATTGAGCTGGGAGTCACATTTGAAGCTCTGAGCTACAGGGAACTTTTGCTGTAGCATCTGAAGAGGGGAGAGATGCTGGACAGAGAATTATTTTATTAATACCTATGGAAAACAACCCTCAAAAATCCAGTTAGTGACTGCTGAGTTTCCTTTTCTGTTCCATTCTGTTGATGGCTACATTACTTTTGTGGGATTGTGTTGGACACCTTGACCTGGTCGGTGAAGTGGATAGAGAACTGGCTGAATGGCAGAACTCAGAGGGTTGTCATCAGCTGCGCTGAGTCTAGTTGGAGGCTGGTGACAAGTGGTGTCCCTCAGGGGTCAGTACTGGGCCCAGTCTTGTTTAACTTCTTCATCAACGACCTGGATGAAGAGTTAGAATGTACCCTCAGCAAGTTTGCTGA
>Ga0065711_1035037_pt1 | contig 22896 bp, 10 predicted proteins | sample Hoacrofraction12_FD_59098 | JGI IMG/M metagenome (GOLD analysis project Ga0065711, IMG submission 59098) | Hoatzin crop microbial communities from Cojedes, Venezuela - Epithelial fraction 12 v2 (version 2) | ecosystem: Host-associated > Birds > Digestive system > Esophagus > Crop | place... | reverse complement strand
CACCAAAAAAAAAAAAAAAAACCCCACATTCATGGCAGAAACAAGATACTTGGATGTGGTTCAAGAGCTAGACCTATGGCATAGGGAAACAGGACTTTTACACAAGGAACCAAGACCAGGGTTTTTTGGCACTGGAAGGTCCTGAAGCACTAGAACACATCACATGATTTTTCTTCTCCACACAAAGATATTTCTTCATACTAATCTTTCACTTGCTTTTTTTTTTTTAAACCAATATAGCAACTAGTGTGAGTTCAAAGAAACAGAGTACCCAGCTGGGGAGAGCATTGTCTTCTGTTAGATCACTTTAACTGGCCGTAACTCCCTTTCAAAGCCATGCCGGTGAAGAGAAAGACCTTCTTGATGCACATTTTCACGAACTTCCCTTCAGTGCAGCAGGCTGCAGCTGCGCTGAACGCTGGTGGCAGTTTTCAAAGCCTCAGCTGCGTGTGGGTGGCAGGTGAGCCCCAGCAGCACGGGCACCGCGTGGCAGCTCGTGAAGAAAACTACAGAAGCAAAACAACAAACCTTGCAAAAGAGATCCAGCCCTTTTCTCTCTCGCTTAATGTTACAAAATCTTGGATAGACCAGTGTGAGTGGAGCTTTTTCTTTTAAGCACTTCTGTGCTACGGTTCCTGGACAATAAATTACCAGGCTGCAGCATGCCCAAACGCTCTGCTTATAGCCTTCACTTTTAATCAGCTACATAATACAAACTTCACAACATAAGTAGCAACACCCCTTATTCTCTCAAGTGCACTTCCCTGGAAAACAGCATGTTCAGCTCATTTGGACTCCTATGCCTGACCCAAATTCCCAAATTCAGATCAGATGGAGATTGCATTGCGTAACATAACTGGATATACGCTGTGCAGAGCACTTGGTGCTTTTGAGGATGCTCGGAAGAATTGAAAAAACACAGCACAGAAGCAGTCGCTTATGGTGGGGTTTTAGGAAAAGTGCATGAAATTATATTTACATAGTAAGGGAGAAATTACTGCTGCAGCCTCCTTAGAGCCCCTAGCAATGTGGCAAAAGGAAGGGAGATGTTCAGTAAAGCGAGGTGAAATGTTACTAAGCAGTATTGAGGGATTTCAGACAGAGCTGCTAAAATCACAGGCCAACATTTTCAGACTGAGCTTTCAAAGCTTCAGGTTTTTAGCTGCGCTCAGGCAACCAGCCAAAGGTAGGCTAGTTGCTCTCCTCCCTCCTTGCTCCACACGCCTCCCATGTGAGATCAGTAAACCAACCAGCTCACCGCTTAGCTGAGAGAAAAACTCTGGCCTACAAACAGCTTCTGGTAAAGGGTATTTTGCTCATCGCCCAAGGTTGCAGTCACAGATCCTGCTCCAGCTGCAGCAAAGCCAGCCAGAGTTTAACTCTTCTACAGCCCCAGTCACTTCCCACCTTCACTACCTCGCTACTGCAAATTACCATCCCCAACTGCCAGCACAACCCACTCACCCAACTTGATTGAAGTAGTTTGGGTTTCTTAAACTCTTTTAAGTAAAAGAAAGAAGCTTAGACTAAAACAACTACTCAAAATAAAAGAGCAATGTCTATGTGCAGTCCTGAGGGCAGTAAACAATGGGGCAGCAACCTCTGGCAGGAGTGCAGCAGCAAGTATTTAGGCAGGCTGCACTCATCTCTGCTGGTTGTTCAGCCACAGCGAGAGGGGATGTGTGACCACAGCCTCCTGAGATCAGAGCGTGAATCAAGCTGGGAAATACCCCATCAAGGTGGTGGGTTGGCTTTAAATATTTCTTTTCAGCCAGGAAGTGTTCATTCCTCTGCTCTGGTCCCTACAGTTTTTCTGACTCCGTGGCTGTAAACGATGTTCACCTCTGGCTGCTCCCACCCTGTCACTCTGCACTCTCCTTCCTGGGCTTAGGAGCACCTGGGCAAGAGCAGGAACCATCTATGCAGGGGTAAAAGAAAGGGAACTGCAAAAGGCTCAAATCCCTACAAATTGATTGCTGCTCTGTAATATTCCTGTGTTTCAACAACATCAAAAAAGCCATAAAATTCCTTCATTGACTGGATTTCTCAGTGCATTTGGTTTTCCCTCAGTTTTCTGACCAGAAACTGTTGTTTCGTTTATCTGTATTTTAACGTTAGCCACTCTGATAATTGGAAGGATATATTTACTGTGGCTTAAAACGTTAATCATATCTGATGTATAGATCCATTTTACAGCCTGGACTTTCAGAGCACGCAGAGGATCTGAGTGCTTGAGTACGTTTTCAAGATACTGGTGATTAGGAGCTACCCCAGAACAAGACAGTTCTTGATCGTTACCTGAGCTTCCCCTGGTGAGCTCTAGAGGGCACAGAGCATTTAGCTTCTGCAGAAAGCAGTTTTTTCAAAACTACTTCTAGTTTTGTGAAGTTCATAGAGGTACCTTTCTGCACCATTAATACCCTTACTGTTCTACGCTGTTGCCAACATTTTCTAAAATTAGGTATATCAGTTTTGAATACTTAAAGTGTGCAAATGGGCAATCTATTAGAAAAAAATCAGAAAAATGAAATCCATTCAAATTTGGGAGATGCAGGTTTTTTATGTTTTGTAAAATCAATCATCGAGGAATATTAAAAGCATTTTTATGTGGTCATATGGGACAAAGTATATATTTTCTATGTGCAAAAGCTTTCTAAAGTGTATGAAGATATAAAAAATACCCAACATACACAACTTATATAGCACGCTATGAGTAATACAGAAGCCCATGAAAGATTAGAATATTAACACCTCTTTGTAAACTTTGAGTTAGTTGCTAAATTTCCTTTTTTGTGAAAATTAAGACATTTCACATGGAAGCAGAACCTACAGATGGACAAAGCCGGTGTCCCAGCATAAGTCTTAGCAGCTTGCAGGAAAAGGAAAGAGCCCAACCTTACTCATAATTTCCATGCCATATCTAAAAATCAGTAGCTGATATCCTTCTAGCCATGTCCTCCAAGAATAAGAAATGAGGTCTGTTCTCTTTGGTTTGGACGTTGCCATATCCATGCAGGATTTCACTGCTAGAGACTAACTGTGCACCACATTAAAGACATTTTCATTTCTCCCATGTATTCACCTAGCTGCCTTTAAAATGGTTTTCACTTTTTGCTCTACGGTACATCTTCACACCATTTCAGTTTGTAGGATTTATTGGGTTTTTGTAATTAATTGTTTATAAATGGTTGTATTGTTTTTACAGCAATTCTGTTTTTCAGCTGGGACTCAGAAGAAAAATTGTTCCCAGCACATGCTTCATATGTGAACGGGACTGAAATTCCTACACAGATCAATGCCAGCCGGTTAAATAAACCATGCTGGTATGTCTGCCCTCGCAGAATTAGGCAATGAAGTGCTGGTTGTACACACACAGGGAATTTCATTAAACTATGCATGTAACTGAGCCAGAGCAAAACCTATATTTGGGCCGAAGCTATCACTAAAGCCAGAATACAATGGCACTGGAAAGGAAGCGCAAGATGTGGTCACCAGCGGCTTCACATAGCATCAAGCGCACTACTTGTAGTCCATCTTTTCCTGGTCAGGAGAAACAGCAGAAGACAGAACAACTCCCACTAATACATGCTTTCATAATGGAGCAGCAACCAGTTCAGCTCCTGATGGCCTGCCCCATGCTCTTTTGACAAGCCACATGCTTTGGGCTTGTAGCAGCATAGATTGACGGCCAAGAAATACATGTTTATCAAATAGCCAGGTACAAGGCCCACGCAGAGTCCCAGCTCGGCAGCTGGAACCATTTATGAGCTCTTGGCTCTTCCTGGCTTTCACTGGAAACTGGCATTATTACTTACTAATAGCAGTTAAGTGGCAACAATGGACATACCTACAACACGTCCCAAGGCATTTATTGCAAAATATTAATACCAAAGGCATATAACTATTTGAAATAATAATTTCAAGGCTGGTGTGCTGGGGTGGTTCTCCTATGATTGGTGAAAGCACAAATACACACCATAAACAATTGTGAAAAAAGGTTTTAAGCCAGGATTTACAGCCAGACGCCAACACCATGGAGTCATATTTTGACAGGAAATGAATTCCAGAGTCTAGGGGTTAAACACATGCTTCATCCCCTTGGGTGGGCATTTGTGATGCAGGAGTCTTGCTTGGCTAAACCTAAGGAGCAGATCCATGGAAAGAAATAAATTTCTGCATTTGAAATATGGAGGACAAACTTGTCTGGATAAATTAAAAACTATGGCAAATTTCAAGGCGAACCCTTTCAGCTAATATTTCCCCTATTTATGATCAGACACTTCATTTCAGAAAAAGGCCTTTAGAATATGGGAGAGAATGAGACCTGAATTACCAAGTATTTAATCTAATTTGTACTAGAAATAGACTTAAAATAGGAATAAAGTTAGGCATATAATTCTTAAAAATGATAGTTTATCTGCAGAACTAGCCTATTCCTTTATGTTCCATATGATTTTACAGGATTTTTCTCTCTCTCAATTCAGTTTTGTAGAATTCTTGGATTTTTTTCATGTAAATACATTGGGATGTTTATATTAAAATCTTATCCAGTTAAGACTAAATGATGAAGAATTTCCGGTCCAATAAGCAATAGTAAGAACAAAATTTTGCCAAGAAAACAAAGAGACTTTTGTTACAGAAAAAAAAAATTGCAGCCTCATGAGCTCGTACAAGTTTAGTAGATTCTGAGCTGATAGAGAATAGTTACAATGTGGTGCAGCTCCCTAAGGATCAGCGGTGCTACTCCAGTACTCAACACCCAGCAAGCGGATCTCCGCTCAGACTTTAGGCTTGGGAATTTGAGCCAGATCTCTTGAAATGGAGCTCCACTAGTTCTATGGTCCACCTCACATATACCACCATAAAAAACAGTTTATTGGGCACAAAGCGTACTGCGCTGGTACAAACACAAAAAGAACACCTGCCTTTGACAATTATGAGGATATACTTAAAAAGATTTTTTTTTAAAAAAAAGCAATGCATTATTTCAAATTATTTCCAACTTAATTTTTTAACTCAAGTTTCACCATAAAAGAATTCACCCAGTATTTCAAAAGTGTAACTGGAAAGCCATTCACCAGCAGCATCTGAGATCCACCTAGCAGAACAACTGCATTGTCTTCGGAGAGAGATGTCCCAGATGTTGAGAAAAAAGTGCTGGCACTGTTGCCTAGGAAGTAAGTGTGAGATTAGAAATAATCTCACTCCAGTCCCAAGAAGGGAGCTCCATAAGGCAAGGTGTATGATAGGGGTTAAAACACGTACATATTGCGACCATAGCAGAGAAACCACTTAAACTTTCGCTCAAATCTGATGTAGCCAAAACATCTGCCTATCACCCCATAAACGTCCCTACACTTCTGCTCCCTTTACGACAAAGGAATGGAGCTTTTAAGGCACATTTAATGGCCAGCAGCTGTTTGGCTGTTAAATGCCACATCTGGAGAAGCTGTGTGCTGTTAATGTGAACAGAAACAATTATTCTTTAACAATTTTGCTTAATTTTAAGAATTACGCAAATCACAACAACAAAAAAGGTGCATGTTCTTGATGGAAACACATCTGGTTTCTCTGAAAATAAACAAACAAAAAAAAAAGAGGCCAGTGATTAAGTGAATCTGCACCTAAAATCTGTACCGTCTCAGTGAACACAGAAGTAACGCTACTGATACACAGGCACTTAGTGTCTCTCAGACTTTGACTATTCCCCCCCAACAAATACGCAACGTGCAAGAAGATGACAACTAGCTGGTTGCCGTTAAATGGCACATTACTTATCACACGGTGCTGCTCCCCTCCGTGCCTGGAGGTTCCTGTCCTTTGGGACTGGGTGTCAATGCTGCCGTCTCACTTCTGAGCCCTGTAACAGCCTGTACGTTAGGAAAATAACATCATTCCCCATTCACTTGGATCTTCTGCTTAATTATACTACCAAGACTCTAATTGAATTTCTTCCTGATGGCCAGAATTTAGGCTGAGTTCAAACCTCAGGAAAGCAAATTATTTTCACCAATTTTCTCGGGCTTTAAGCAAGCCATGAGCAATTTACAGAAGACTGTCTCTCTGAAGCAGCGATTAAATGGAGCACTGTCACCCAGACTCATCACCCAGGACTCATGTAGTTGCGTGTGGATCACTTGTGGAAAGGGAACTGAAGTTTTGCCATGAAAAATCAATCAAATGGAAAGCTCAGCCAAGCAAAACCACCAAGTAGCATGTGCTCTCTGAGCAGATGAATTCCCCAGCTGAAATGCACACATGCAGAAAGCTGGTGGGAGACAGCAGTAAAAGTGTTGAAAGAGCTGAAAACTAAGAATTAAACAAGAAGGGAGACAAATCTAGATGTTTTCAAGACCAATAGCTAGAAAAGCGTACACCCCTTTTAGGACACTGTCCTAGCCTCAGCAGGCACCTTTTTTAAATGGTCCCCCTCTCACAGCCCTTTCTGGACTGGCTGCTCGCTCCACAGACGTAGCTTGAGCACCATGAGTCTATTCTGATCTTACATGTACTCCTTTCTGTGGAAAGCTGTGATTCTGATGCAATTATATGGCTGACATTTTTAACCAGCACTTTACACCACTATTCTTTCTTTTCCTGAATCAGGCATCACCACAAGCAGAACAAGACTTACACACAGCCCATTTTGCCTCCTAGTTCAGCCTCAGCCAGAATATGGATGTGGCATCAATGCCTTCCTGACCTGGGCTCACAGCTTGGCTGCAACACTGCAGGAAAACAAGTCCATGATTCATTTGGGTCAGTGTCTCCCACATAGACCCGATATTTTCAGTGATCTACTAACAGCGCAAGCAGAATAAACAGATGAACACCATTTGGAAATGCAGCCAGGAAGTTTAACATACAGTAGCTGACGGAGGACAACCAGCTCTGTTAAGTCAAGCCAACTTCTTGCCTGTGTTTGCTCTTAGGCAGCCAAGCTGAAAGGCAGAGGAAGCTCACTGCATGGCTGTGTCGCAGGTCCAGGGCTTCAACTGCCAGCAACTGGCACACGGTTTCACCAGGGATGCCATCGCCAGACAGGAATGTGGAGCCTCCCTCCCTTCACAGAGAGAGGCTGGAGTCAGACTACACTGGCAGCAGTTCACAATGTCTTGAACACATGGGAAATCCCAGTCCACCAGGTATTTCAAATCCACTTATTTCACAATAAACTAACCTGGGGAAAAATGCTTCTGACAGAAAGAAAGAAGGGTAGGGTATTATTTCTTAAGCTTCCCCAAACGCTCTACAGTTACCTTAAAACAATTTTTCTTTTTTATCTCTCTCTCAAATCCACACACCATAACTAAGACTTTTTAAAGCTGCCTTTTCTCAGCTACCTCAATTTTTTTTATCTTGCCGAATACGGCAGTATTCCCTGGAACACTCAGCACTATTAATATTCTTAAAGCTCCTTATTATGCACTGACAGTCTTAGAAAGGCATCGCCATCATCACAGCCTCAGTAGAGGCTGTAGTCATAATGTGACCTCTTTATATCCTACAGTACCATCTCTTTTACTGCGATCATTAGTAGAACTGGTATTAGTTCACAAAGCAGCAGGTACCCAAAGAGGTTGTCAAATCTTCATACTTGGAGATATTTGAAACTCACCTAGACAGATCCTGAGTAACCTGGCCTAACTAGCCCTGTTTTGAGCAGGGTGCTAGTCCAGATGACCTCCAGAGGTCCCTTCCAACCTACACTATTCTCTATGATTTTGCTCTTCTCTGTACAGAAAATTTCCATGTTTCACTTATTTAAACAGAACTGATACAGATCTTCACAGGACAGATTAAAGCAGAAAAAAAAGTATTAACCCCAGGTCTCTGGAAGACAAGTTTATTGATACATGCACTCAACTATACGTTTCCAATAATGTAATGTAAAATACTTTTTTAAAAATAAAAATGAAATAAGTTTCTTCACATAAAACTACAGTAGTTAATACCTTTCCATCTCAACACACTGATGGGAGCACAATTCTAGACGATTCTCCGCATCTTTATTCTTCCTTCTGACCTGCTCACTGTGAATCTGTTAGAAATAGGGAGAAAAAAAGCAAACTTTAAGGGGAAATAAAAAGATTAATAACCTACAAAGAAAAATTTAAGTACACGATTACATTGAGAAGAGATAACCATGTTTCGCCTGCATTTCTGTTTTCTTTTTCATATACCATAAATGGCTGACAAGCAAGCCAGGAATCTATTTCCTCCTTCCCAGCATCATCCTCTCACAAACCCACCACTCTGTCAGGGTCAGTTTTGCAAGGGTAGAAGCAACAACAGTCTCTGGCTGCGGTGGCAAGAATCTCCCCAAGGAGCAAAGCTGTCAGCAGTCACAGGAACATCGGAAGTGTTGCAAAAAGGTCTTTTATTATTCATCCTAAAAGAATCAACTATCTTAAATACTCTAGAGTTCGAACATATCCTCACATTGACTAGAAAATTCACATGCTTCAAGGAAGGGTCCAGTAAAATTACTGCTCCAAATTTAAGAGGATTTGACTAATGAGTCTGAGCTAGATCACTTGGAGAGAAACGAAAAGGAGCCATGGGCGAGTTATTGTGCACAAGCACGTTGTTCAAGAACTATACAAGCTCCTAACAAGATTCCCTCTGGTCAGGGCCAGCTACAGTCCAGCACTGCATTGCTGCATTCTCAAAGAGAAAGGAGAGGGGAAAAAACCCCGCACCCTTCCCAGAGAAAAGAGCACACATCAGGGTAACAGTAAGCAGTTCCCATTTAGATATTTCCTTTTGGTTGAAAACTTGAAATGGGAAGCAAGCAATCTTTTTGAATTGCACGAGGTACCACCACCTTTCCATCACAAGTGGGAGAACAGATGGTACAAACAGTGAGCCAACGGCACCTCATCCAGAGGAGTCATTCTGCTCCTGTGCTGCAGGCTGGTAACAGCCCTGGATATGTTTCTTCAGACTACGTGGGACATCTCCAGCTCATCAGAAAAGGAGCCCAGATGTCTTATTCTTCTCTTTGGATCAAAATGACAAACAATAGCGTTATAGTAGTTGCTGCAATTGGAAAACCGACATGTTTCGTAACACCTATTTTAAGGACAGCAACGTGACCACTGAAGTAAAGTGGGGAGCCATCAAGAGTGAAACCTGCTATTCATAAGCAAAGAAGTTTCTAATTACAAGTCACTCTATTGGTAACATCAACAATATGAAACCACAGCTGAACATTTTATAGAAACCATGCTGCTTCATCTATGTGCAGAGCAGAAATTTAAAATGAAAGGTTGCCAGGAGAAGATCTGAGGTGTTTGGCATCCCTCCCCCTTCTTAATTCCTGTTCCTGCAGGCATTTCACACATTTTAAATACATCTGGTAATCACTAATTACAAGGATCCTATTAAAAAAAAATGTCAATTCCGTTTCACATGAAACTTCATTCCAGCTTGTCTGAGTTTTATGAGTGTCTGTTTAATCATAACAAAAACATTTTAAAGTATGGAAAGCTGTATTTGTTTGATTTCAGTGGGAGCTGCAGATACGGGGTACTAATGAGAATTTAGCCTTATTCTGGAGTACCTAAACTTGGCTTTTAGGTATCTAACTCAAAAATACAAAAGTTGAAAAATGTTGGCCTAGAATGAACACTCCCTACCCCCACTGAAACAACAAAATAATAAAATCAAATGACTGTATGAAATCTGACCACACTTGTCCAAAGGAAAAAAACCCACCACACCACAGAATTCAGACTGCTACTCCATCTCTAATTCATCCCACTAGGCTTAGACATTTCAGCAGTCTCAGATGCATTTGTCAAGTTATGCATAGTATGGCAGCCTGTATGCTGAAAAATAAACCACTTTAAAGGGATACAGGTTACATGTTACTGAAAAGAAGACAGAAGATACCTATGCTGGTAAAATTCATGCAAGAAGCAAAAAAAGTTCTGAAAAACGGAAAAGGACAAAAGCGTTGAAGAGCACAGAAAAAGGTATTCATTTATTAGATGGGTCACTTCCTGGATCTGCAGTGACAGGATGGTGAGTTGGATTCAGGGGCGCGAAGGGAAGGGGTGCCGCACGCTCCCTGCTGCGGGTTGCTCTGGGTTCGCACAGTGGGCGCTCCGGCTTTTCTGTGGCCCTGCTCTGCCAAGCCGGGGAAATGTACGGAAAGGAGCCGCGAAAGTTGACAATTCCTAAATAACTGCGCTGTCCATCTGCACACCCAGCCAGCGTAAACAAGCAGTTCTCCAGAAGTCCTACTCCTAACATCTGCTGGGGCGGGGGGGTCCCCTCCCCTGTGGTTCCACAAGCTCTGCCATACGTATCTCCTGATTCTTAGTCATATGCAGATTTTGCAGCGTGTCCCTCAGGGTTGGGCACCTTCATTTAACGCATATCTGTACAAGCCAGCCCAGCTATCAGAAGCCATTTCATCATCGTAGCATGGGAGCACATCCACACTCTTCCATTCCATCCCAGACAAGGGAAAAAGTAGTAATAAGTTATCTGCAGTGATAGCTGGCAAGATCCATCCAGCTGAGCATGGTCAGGCGAGTGCCAGGCTAAGCAGCATTGCCACCTGCTTTGATTTGCTTCCACTGTTTCTCAAACTATTGATGTGCAAGGGACGGCTGATGCAGAGTAATGGCTTTGCCTATCATTTGTTACAGGTTTTTAGTAAAGTGCGTCAGTTCTGAAAGGCTTTTTTTAATTACTATTTTTTTTGAATCATTTTTTATTCTTCACAACAAAAAATATACTGCAATGAGTCTGACCTGTGTTGGCAGCACAAGCTGTGTTAAATCCAAATCTACAGTCACGAATCCGAATTAAAGAGATGCAACTAGGTTATTGTATCTTGTGCAAGTGTTTGTTATTAAAATAACCATAAGCTTTTACAACTATAAAATGCAATTTAATGCTGTAGGTTTTTATTAGATCAGACAAATTGAAGCAAAGATGGATAAATTTCAGCTACTTCAGAGAATTAAGGCTCTGTAGAAAATAGGGGGTTATAATGGTCATGTAAAGTATTGCTCAGAATTACATAAATTTTCTGCTTTCTATCAAGGCTTTTAAGAACAGGAACACCCTGAAGTAAAACAGGATCAGTTTTGCTCACAGATTTATGGGTTTTCGCAATAATTGAAAATGTTTGGCAAAAAGCACACAAAATTCCCTTGGTGCTCACCCACCAAATTTATCAGTGCCCCACGCACTTCTAGATATACCCGAATAGGCAAAAAAAATCACTTTGTGGCTGGAGCATTAATTTGCATTAAAAATAAATAAGTTTTCCACACACAAAAAACTCGTATGGAGAAAGAAAGAAACATCGCTCAAGAATGACAACACCAATTCTAATAAAATCTTAATTATAAAATCGATCAAAGCCGGACAAGGCACTCATCATGCTGTAGTTTCAAAATGTTAACCAAAATGCATTTCACCAACATCTGTATTGTGAACATTAAATCCTGCACTGCTCTTGCCCCATTCTCTTTTTCTTTCTCCAAGCCTAGTTCTAGCTTAAGAGCATCCTATTCTCCCAAATGTTTACTCATTTTCCCTGAACTCGCTCTGTAATTCACTTGTTCTTCAGTTGTACCCAAGCAATATTCTATGGGAAATGAGTAAAATGAGTGTCAGAAACGAGCCAGCCTAAAAGAGGTAGAAAAGGCAAAGGAGATTTTTGGTTTGTTTTGGTTTTCATGTCCAGATCAGCTCAATGATTCAATTTTACAGACCACCACCATAAACAGATGTATTGTCACAGTGAAGGGAACAGAAAACAGATAGTACACTATAAAAATGGAAGTACATACTAGGAAATTACACATAAGGAATAAAGCCATTAACAAGTTACCATTTCAGTGATACCTATTTTTGTATTGTGAAAGATCCAGGGTGTGTCACAGCCAGACCAAGTAAACTTCACTCATTTAAGTATTACCCATATTGCAAAATAGCTCCAAAACAAAGTGGAACATATATAATCATAAATGCTGTTGACAAATAAGCCAGTAGATTACACATTATCTGTGTGTGGCTGTTATGTAGGAGGAGTGGGAAGGAGAAATGGATTATTACTGTAAATGTGATCAAAATGGAAGAACAACCTGAGAAATAAAAAAGCATTTGATGAAAGAGAGCCTAAGCAATACTCACTGCAAATGATCTAAAACAGGACTAAAGCCTTCTAGATTTTTTTGCTCTGAAGAAGTCAAACACGTGACATTTCTGTGATCTGCTCAGATATTCACAGGTCTGGTGCTCATAGTAGCGCTAGCGTGCAGTGCAGCCAGCCATGAACACATCATTGCATTACATGTCTTTCTGCCTTTGCATCCAACGCTCTCCTGAAAATGCAGCTTCAGTCATGTAAACGCAGCACGAGAAGAAGCCACAGACAAACACAGCAAAATCTGCCAGTTCTTTTCCTCCCCCGTTATTTCCTGATAAAGTGCTGAAACTTCAATATTAGACAGTTTCTAACCGAAATTTGAAATCTGAAACTTGATTTTTGCTAAAAATAGAGAGTAGTTACGTTCCTCAGTTCTGTCCTGCCTGATCTGGTTCAGATAAAATGAAAGTGGTACCTGCCCTGTGTGATGCAGGAAGATCTAATGCCGAATACTTAAAACCGATCTCGCCATTAAGCACCATTCTCCTAGGTAGATTCAGAGCAGCAATAACCCCGAAAAGCTTCATTCACAGATGCCCTCCCATGAAGCTGTGATATCCACAACTTGATAAAGCAGTCTAGTTACGTTTCTTGGGATAGTCTCAAACTATGCAGCAACTGAAGTAAATTAAAACCCAAATCAACATAACCCCTTGAAGTGGACCAGACCAAGGAATGTGCCAATTAAATGCTGAACACACTATTTCTACCCAAAACTGAATGCCTAGCTTTCAGTATAAAGCAGATGGAACTCCAGAGAGACTCCGCACTGCAGGTTCTTTGGCTCTGGTCCAGGAAAGGAAGATGTGCAGTGTAATCTCTGCCTTTGCTTTGTCGTGCGGGATGCAGCAGGGAGACATCGCACAGACAGCGCCTGTTGTACAGCTCTTCGGTCCTACCAGTCCTGGTCTTCCACCACTGGCTGTGTGAAAATGCTTCCCTTGACAGACACAAACTAGTTTAAGTGGTGGGTACAAGACACTGTTTTAAACTACGTGATCTTGTTAAAAATCAACATCTCACTTTTTCTTAAATTAAAACAGAGAGAAAACCAATTTTCAGACATATTTTTCTCTTTGGAAATAACTCTGTTTAATAATTTCTAAACATCTTGGGATTGAAGATCTCGAGAACTACATCTAAAAGTGAGAAACTTGTTCCCCAATGAGTATAGATCCCTTCTTCAAGCAAAAATCAGTGGCACAACTGTTACCATAAAGCAACGACAGTCATGCCTAGGGCTCGGGTGACAGACTTCTGCATTTGAGCTTACCATGTCAGTCACTCCGCACAGGCATTTGTACAGATGAGTTTAAAGCATACAAACTAATTTGAAAGTCTACAAAACATAAGTTCAGTGACAAAAATATCATGACTACACTTCCAGTGTGCAAAAAGTCATGTAAGAAGTGACCAGAGTAAGCTATAAATATCACCAAGCCATCAAAGCCACACATAGCATGCTTCAAAACACCCTCAGTACTTCTCTGGATTCCTGTAGTCACCCCCTCTGTCCCATCATCAGAAGCCATAAAAAAAATGAAAATATTCAGCTCTAATTATTACAAGGTTATGAGTTTTCGAGTTGAGAAGATTGAAGCTTTTCTGTTTTAGGGAGGTTTACAACACATTAAGAAGTTGCTAGAAGACAGATGATGACAATCAAAAATGTCACCTAAAGATAATTCCAACATTTTTCTGTGTTTTGAAACAAATTTTCACTTTCAAGTTATTTGAGCCTCTCTGATGTTTAAATGCAGACTGTCACTGATTTTCAGACACTGCACATAGACTCCTCAATTTTAATAAGTTTAAAAGAGATCTTTTCTTCACTGGAAAATGCTAGGTTTGACTGAAGCCAATTAATGTACACAGGTCTGGGAGAAAAGTCAATGATACTTTGAACACACCTATTGGATGCAATTTCTGTGGTAGCAAATTGTTGTTAATAGAATACAAATTAGTTCCAAAAAAGTATAAAATAAGCTGCTAAAATAAAATCCTTAATAATAAATATCTTTGATTTTTAAAAGATTCATTTATCAAGAAATCACAGATCTGTCCAATATACAGAAATCTGCCAAGTATAAAGATCTTCAGAAAAACCCTTGCAAACTAGGCATATTTCACGGTATAGCACTGCATGAGCCTTTCCAATGGTATTTTCTCATGATCTATATCCAACTTCAGTTAGCACGACAAATTATTTGGAGGTGGGCAAGATGGGAAGGAAGTACTTTGTACTCAGATGTCAGCTTTAAATTATGTAGTAAAAGACCCAGTTGTTTATTACTAATCACTGCCAAAGAATGGACAAGAAACTTTCCTAGAGACAAAACACGGAAGATAAAAGGAAAAATGTTGCAAGATAAAAGCAAGATTAATAACTATGATGTTCGTTGATAGTGCCCAGCATAGTTTTTCTGAACAATTTTTAATGGAGATCTCACTACAGTGAAACTGTGATGTTGTGATAGGAAAGAGAGATGATGGAACCTTCTTGTGCAATCCAAGCCAAGAGAGAAAAGTTTGGATCTATCAACTCTAATGACTTTGGAATCCAGTCTCTGCAGCATAAAGAGGTAGCACAGTAACAGAAAGGGGATCGATCGCTCCAAGTACAGGGCCCACATGGCTGGGAAGGAAGCGAGGCGGTGAAAAAAGAATTCAAGATATAAGCAGACTTACGTACAAAAAGTTGTGCAACCACGAAACAGAAGTTTAACAGTGGGAAGGTAAGAAGGACCTGATTTACTTGAGGAATGAAGCCCTGTTTTATCTAAATTTCATGCTTTCCAGCCAAGCTTCAAAATCCCAGGACAAAAAAGAGAAAGAAGAGCCCATTGAAAGGTAGGAACAATCTAACAAGCCAATTGCAGAGAAACCTTGGTATTGCTTGGCTGGCAGGAACACCAGTCCTAAGCAACTCAGAAATGTACATTACTTTCCATATGTTCTAGTGTGTCCACACTTCTGGTAATGCGGTACCACTGCTGCTAGACATTAGGACTCTGCCAGCAGCATCTCACGGTGTACTAAGGATCCAGAAGCAAACCAAGTGAAGTTGACCCTTTAGGAAGCTCTCTTTTGCCAGGCTTCTAAATGGTTTGCTGTTAGCATCTTGCAGTCCTCACAGGTGTACTGACAGCTTTTGCTTCAGTTTGACAGTGGGGAGGTAGAGCCGTCTGGAGTTTCTACAGTTGCCCTAGCACAACGGGTATGCATGCTGTCTGGCAGCAGACACCACTGATTCTGAAAATAGAAGGGTTGCTTGTCACTACAATGGATAAAAGTACTGCAGCTTTATGTTTTTATCAAAATAGTAATTAAAACAAGAAGGGGAAAAAAATCACATGCATGTTTGTTTTCTTCTCCCTCTACACAAACCTCATCTCGCTAGTCCTCATAGCTCACCTCATTTATACTTGTTAGTCCAAAACATACCACTTGAAATTTATAATACTGTGGCTCCAAGTATTCCTCACTCAGGGTTAGAATGCATCAAAACTTTTTCTGAGATACAGATTTAATGCAAATTTACAGCAACAAGGCAAGCAAAAAACCCATCTAGCCCAGAGTCCTACACCACCCTCAAATGCTATATGGATTATAGAAAATAGTTTGTAGCAGATGTGGATTAAGGGCCCATCTCCTAATTACAGATCCAGCTAAGGGAATCCTGTCTGCTCCAGTCAGAGTCAGTAGCACGGGGAACATCTGGTACATGTGCATTGAATACTTGTATCACCAGATTTACCCTAAAATAACTGTTTAGCCTTAATGCTCTATATGGCAATAATTCTCCACTGTTCTTGTACCTTTCATCTTCCAGCTTTGTGTAAGAAAAGAAAGAGAACGCTGCTATAGCTATTCTATACAAAAATTATGATGCAATTAAAAAAAGTAATTTAGAAAAAAAAACTACTCGTAAAATATCAGGTTTTGTATTTGAGATGTCTTTGATATACGACAAGGGAAAAGAGGCATGACTTCATTCTGAGGCTAGGTAGAGAACCCACTGATACGAGCTTCAAATTAATGCCGAAGTTACTCACCATATTTAGGGAAGGTGTTTGTCTCCGTGCTGCTAGGTTAGGACGTACTAGTCTCAATAAAGGTTCTCTGAATCAAATGAGAACTAAGTGGTTTAGAGGCAAATATATATATCTCTATCTCTCTCTCTCAAGGTTTAACCTACGCCCCAGGCTTAGGGAAACCCCTTTCTTAAAGTCATTCTAACGTTGAGAGCGTATTCATATCTCTCAAACAAACACAGCCCACACAGATCTACTTGAAAGCACTGCTTGTAAGAGACCACAGAGGATTCCCTCTTGTTCTTCTGATTACCATGGAACAGTGACACAATGGTACGCCCACACACCAGCAAAAGCTTCTCTGTGGGAAAAGCGGCGGTCTAGCACGGTGGAAAAGTTGCATCAACTCAAAAGGTATAGAACACAAATATTAATCTAGAAGTAGAATAATTTACTGTAAGGGGCAGATAGGTCAGGTACCCATTTCTAGGAATGCCTTCTAATTAGAATGTATTATGAAGATTTCCCTACAGAATCAGCGCTCGCTTCAACCGGCTACTCTCCTCATCAGAAGTGACATTCAGTTCTGCCCCCAACCAGAAACACTACGATATCGTATCTGATTTTCTCTCTGAGGAAGAGGGCGTATAGAGGTGGAGACTGCAGAAACGTCTTCCCTTCACCCGGACAAGAAGTGATGCAGCATTTTCAAGAGTATATTATTCATTTCAGTCTATAGTTCACTGCACATAGGAGTTGATTAATCAAAGTTCACAGATGCTAAAAATTAACATTGTCACATTGTTACCTAGAAGTGACAGATTCATGGCAGGTATGTTCAGAAAAACGTTGATCTTTATGCCTGATTCTTGTATCGGTTTCAGTTTTGATGACAACAAAACCCGTGCAGTTTTCCACCAAGGAGTAGAAACCATTCTGATATTTTTAGGAGACTCCTGTTGTCTTCTTCCTGTCTGTGCTCTCCTGAGGGCATTTTCCTTCTCCTAGCAGAATTTCACCACTTAGGCAGCAATAAACAGTGGCAAATGACCTCTGTTAACCCCCACCTTCCCCACCAGGGGAAGGGGAAAGGAGGAAAAGGCAAAGAGACTTATAAACTGGAAATTTAAACAGCTTCTACTAATAATACTAAGAGAAACAATGCAAGATACACAAAACCAATATTGAGTTTCTGGCTTTGTGTGCTGTGGGGGCTGCTGTCACACCAGCGGCTGACGGGCAGCACCAGGCAGTCCCAGACTGGCCTCAGCAGTAGATGGGAACTGGACTCAGGGATGCACGGATCGGAATCTGGATCAGGATCGCAGGCAGGACCAGGTGCAGGGTTCTCTTCAGAAGCCAGTCACAGATGAAAAGAACGAGAGCCTTGTGATCCCCCAACTTTAAAATGAGTGTGACATGGCATAGAATACAGTGTTGGTCAATATCGGCCCCTCCCTGCAAGTACGGCCCTCTACGACTCCTCACTTGTGGAACATAAGAGGTCTATCAACGACCTTGGCTGCTATAGCAATAATTATAAGCCTGAGCCTTTTCTGCCTTCCATTCCTACTGTTAGCTCAGTAGAACTATCAACATCAGGCGTTATCAGCTCTGGAGTGGACACTGTGTGTAAAACACGCAGCCATGTTCAGAAAAAAGCAGTTACTTAGAAGAACTTCGCTGTAAGGAAAATTCACTAAAGAGAATTGGTTCCGTTTTAACCAAAACCAGGACACAAATATCCCAGCTGCTCAACAGAGCAGGGTGAATCTTCTTCTCTCAACTCATTTACCCTCTGCCTCTCTCATGTACACAGACAGTAATCATTTCCAAATTCGTGTTGAATTCACCACAGTTTTGTTGAAACAAAACTGTTTTGGAGGAATTTGCAGTTATAGCATAGGAAACAACAGGTCAGGGTCAGGATGTGGGAGACCAAGGTCCAACACTTTCCTTCAGGGAAAGGCGGGGGGTGTTTAACTGTGTTTGTAACTCCTGGATAAACATTTTAACTGCTGGAGTTACAGGGTGATTTCTCCAGTCTTTTGCAATAATAGTCTTCCACTATATATGAAGTATTTATTGTTAATTTGTTGGAGAAAACATTAACGACTTTCATTTGATGTTTCAGATACTTACCAACAGATTTCATATTTACTGTCTGCTTGGTAAAAAAAAAAACAAAAACAAAACAGAAAGGCACCAACATCTTCCACTTCTTCATTCACTCAGCTCCACATCAGTCACTACTTCTTACCCTGATCTCTGGTTTAGTTTTATATAAGCATTTATAAAATGCAGAACAGCCTCCACAGGGGAGGTTTGAAAGCTACCCACCAGCAAAAGCTCAGTAGCAAACTGCTAGAGCACTGTCTTGGGAGGCGAGTGGCATGTGTTCAAATCTTTCCAAGCAGCAAAAGGAATCAAAGCCCAGAGATGCACCTCTGAGGGGAAATGCTTTTTCCACTGCACGACAGAGTAACAGGGGAATAGCATTACTTCTTCCTCAGTAATGCATTCACACGGAGTACAGTGAAGCTAGCCTTCTATGGTTTTGGCTTTGACTGCACTCACACACGGCTTTTGACTTTCGACTGACCAACATGCTTCATTTCTATGGGGCTGGAAAGAGTTTGGAGGGTGGTTGTTGTCATTTTGTCATCATCTGTCAGCTCCACAACAATGAGAGGGCTAAATTAATATTTTCCATGTGTGCTGTTCCTGGGTATAACATCCATTACCTGTGCAACCACACCACTGTGGTTTCTGCCAGGGAGGCCGGGAATAATCAGATTCCTCCTCATCCAGGACCAGGCAAAGCCAGGACTGTCAAGCCTTTAAGGTCAGGTGCCTTCTTACCTAAAAGCTGCATGCCGTCCCATGAGTTAAGTGACCAAAGGTGCCAATTTATTCTGGGAACCGTTCCCTGAATAAAATGCAAAATGCTTACAAACATTGTAACTGGGGTGATTCTGAACCGCAGACATTTACTGTCGTGCTGGGCTACTTCTAGCACCTCTCAGCAGCCATGCCCAAACACACGCGGGAAGGGACGCGCTGTTCTGTCCACCACAGCAACAGCTGCCTGCTGCAGAGACGAACAGGGAACGGCATCCTTGCTATTTCCAGAGAAGAGGAGATGAAAATGTGGGCTCTCCCTTTCCTGTTAACACCAGCTTAACAGCTACCTTGACTGAAACAATCATATTGTTTCACTTTTAACTCCTGTAGATGTTAGTGATACGAAAGTAATGACATTTTCATCACAGCAAAGCAGGCACAACAAAATGTTTTGTGGAGACAAAGTAGTCAATGGAAAAATTCAAGGGGGAACCCTTTCTCTTAACCTCCAGTGGAAAATTGTGGGGGTACAAGCAGAAATCATATCTTTTTACCTGACCTCCCTCTATTCAGAAGAGGAAAACCCCTTTGGCTACACCATACATAACTGAATAATAAAAATTTCATTGCTTCTTATGCATACCCCAGCCACTTATCCAGAGAAAGTCCAGATTGGATGGCTGCCATTCAAATTATTTTATTGTCCACTGAAGAACTGTTTGTTTAGGGGCTTTCCATAGGGGAAAAATAAGGAAATGAGTTAGAGAAAATTTAATATAATGCAAAGACAGAAGCTTAAAGTACCGGATCCTAGGTGACTTGTAAAGGGCTTAATTGCCATGTAAGTATTATTCTGGAGAGAAAACACCACTACAAGGAATAAAGGAGACTGGAAAAAAGAAAAAGCGCCGTTTCAAAAGTGCTCAAAAAAGTTTGGGCCTCCAGTGTGCTGGAGAGGAGGCTGAAGACAGATTTGCTGTCCAGGAAGTTTCTGGGATTTAGTTTTAAGTTTACACTTTAATACCACACTTAGGGCATTAGGAACTCATTCTTCTGAAACAAGGCAGCCTGCTGTTCTCGACATGAGCGTTACCCACTGGCTGTCTACAGCTGTCCTCCTCTCTTCTTGGTGCGTGAATGAGAACTGCTCCCACGCACTTATGTTTTTGTCAAACTAAAATACTCTCTTCTGCTTCACTCAGGAACAGGTTGGCCGCTATCCTCCTTTTAATTTATGTATTTCTTATACAGGTTCAAATGCCCCAGTTCAAGAAGTAATGAGACAGTCCCAGCTGTCATGTTTTTCAGGTAAACTAAACAGTTAAAGGTGAGGGTACCTTTTATCAGCACCTCATGCAGAATTGAAATACATTTTTGTGCTCACAGAAGTGACTTTCCCAGGGAGGAAGATACTGCTGCCCAGTTCTACCCTAAATTTTAGTGAACCACTTTGATTTTAGTTTGGACTAAACCAGTTTTTGCCCCAAATGTACTAAAAGTCAAGGCACTTACCACCCATTTTGTTCCTGCTCCCTGTGTGGCTTACTGCTTTGCCACAAATGAAAGACCACCCACAACCAGTTCTCCCTTTCTCACAGAAAAATTGAAAATCCTCTGAGGTCTTAGATGGCGATTCAATCAATTCTTTATTATTACTCAAAAATATTCTTATACTATTTCACTGAATTTTCTTGAAGATGTTCATGAAGTTGATATGATAACAACTATGAGAACAGGCTTTACAGCAGGCCAGCAGCATGTTCCAGCAGAACATCATTTCCTACAGGTTTGTCAATTCCACAAACTTTAAGTATGCAGCTTAGTGTCAAGGAATTTTGATTATAAGTCTTTTTTCTGGCCAATAAGGCCACCTTGATGTCCAGCTGGTTGCCCACCCATTGGTTACTACCACTACATTTTTTACTGAAATTTTGCAGTGTTTAAATTCTGATCCAAACTGGAATTAAATCTAATTTTAGGCAGTGCCTGAATTCTCCAGGGAAGGGATTTCTCTTTCTGCATAAGCTTCAGAAAGATTTCTTTCCTATCCACACATAGCTTAACCTGTTTGCCAGTTAACAGGAGAGGAAACTCAACCCTGAATCCATACTGAGTTTCCTGCTCTGTACGTCAGTGAAATTTTAAAGCAACATCCAGCGTTTTGACAGAAATGTGACTTTTACCTCATGAAGACAGGCGGTTTTTTGGATGAGGCAAAGCATGTTCACCCAGATTCAGGGACTGCCAAAAACTGCAAGTTGCAGACATTTTTCTGCCTTTGCTATTTCAACAATAAGACCGGACACAGAGTGTGGAGAACTTACATACCTCATACTAGTAGAAAGCATTTTCTCTATGAGATAATCTATCACAAAACTAAGTTCCTGGTCTCTGATTGTCTTCTCAGCAGCAAGGGAGTGCAGTAAGTTACTATGTTCACCTGGAACAGTGGATACCTCCACAGAAAGGGTCAAGGATAGACTTCAAGATGTTCAAAGCTAAGTTCAAGAACACAGAAATACGAAGGATTATCACAAACCCCATTGCTGCCCACCCTAAGAGTAAGGCACACACTCTTGACGCTAACCTGTCTTTCTAAGATAGATGGTACGAGAATGTGTGTTTCAAAATATGTCAAAAAACTTTACAAAAACTAGCCACTCTCTTCACAATGCTTGCTTGGCCCTCTGTATAGAGCATTTGTGGAATTCAAGCACAGCAGAGGTTTTGGTCGCATTAACTAAAGCATCACTGAAAGTTGACAATCATAATAAGCAAACACTAGAGTGATGCTGAATAGGGTAATACACAATCATACCGACCAGTATTGTACAGAAAAGCTACTCCCTTAAACAGTAAGCTTAGCCTGCCTTAGCCAGCTACTACCACTATTATAGGTTGTAAATTGTCAAATGAGCGCAGGAGCTACAATAGTCTGGGTTAAAAATGAAAGGAAAAAAGGAAGTAAGGCCTGATGTACCCAGTGAGAGCTGCTAGTGTTTGCCATCAGCAGAAATGGCTGAATAGAGGAAGGTGCCTTCTCCTGGGTTTACAGCTGACGAAGGACAAACAGGGGAAGTGAAGGCATCTTGTAGGAGGTATTCGGGCTGTTGATGGACAGGAAGAAAGGCACTTTGGAGGAGAGGAGTGTGGTGAGGGGTGACATATCTACTACATTTCAGGTCAGAATGGTACTCTTTCTCAGCTTCTCTGGAGGATCTGATGACCTTTTCACAACCACTAATGTTCATCCTAACTCTGAAGCAGAAGTTTTCCCCCTCCCCTTAAAGCATATGAATCTAATTTTCCCTTTTTGTGAAATCAAGAATAATATCTGTTTATAATTTTGCTATATGGTTGTGCAAGACATACAAGTGTGTGGTGAAGCTAATAACCACATTAGAGAGAGAGGTCTCTCGTGGTTAGAAGCCAGATCCAAATATTTCTAATGTAATTTCCATTACATAAGCACATACACACACAATAATCTATAAAGGCAAACATTCCTATACATCGTCCTACAAGAAAACTGTCTTAGAGATGTTTCCTGTTACCAAAAGAAAGGACTATAAAAATGAAGGAACTCCTGATCCTAGGCTGCTATTTCCACCTCATATGACCTCACTTTTATGGAAACTGTACCCTTGTGTTATTAAGTTCTTACTCATAAAACAGACAGAGACAGTGTGTAAGCACTGGGGAACCATCAAGAAAAATGTAAAAATTCTTTGAACAGTAAAGAAAAATGTTGTTAAAATCATAATTTTTTTATAAGTGATGTCAGGAAAAGCCATTTGCTGTGGTGCAGATAAGGACCCTCTTCCTTCTTCCCCCCCCCCCCCC
>Ga0065711_1009066_pt1 | contig 22896 bp, 16 predicted proteins | sample Hoacrofraction12_FD_59098 | JGI IMG/M metagenome (GOLD analysis project Ga0065711, IMG submission 59098) | Hoatzin crop microbial communities from Cojedes, Venezuela - Epithelial fraction 12 v2 (version 2) | ecosystem: Host-associated > Birds > Digestive system > Esophagus > Crop | place... | reverse complement strand
CCGCCTGGACAAGGTCCTGTGCAGCCTGCTCTGGGTGACCCTGCTTTGGCAGGGGGTTGGGCTGGGTGACCCACAGAGGTCCCTGCCAACCCCTGCCATTCTGTGATTCTATGTTTCTTAAGTTACTGAGAAAAAGATAATTCATCAGGCTTTCCACTAATGCAATTATACAAGTTCTTAATCTTCATTGCCTATGAAGATGAACTAAAGCTGCTTTTGCTTTCATATACACCAGCTTCAAACTGAGTGCAGCTAGAGAAATATAACACTACAAAGCAAGAGAGAAACTAGTACGATTTACCCAACAAGAAAATATCAAGAAACTAGCGGTCTCAGAAATAACCTATTTACCCATTCATAGCTCTTCTCTGTATCCTAGTGCAATCTTCAGGTTTGATGAATGCCTCTGAATTAAAGAGAAGAGTAACATGTATTCTTATCCCTGTGAGATTACTGATTAAAACTGATACAGGTTCTCTTTAATAGATACTTGGGCACATGCAACCTTGAAGAACAACAACACTGATTTACTGCAACGAGATAGATAATGTATGGCTGCAGTAGAAAAAAACATCAATTTTTTTCTACATGTGAACATCAGCCTACCTCTGCAACATTTTCTGGACCACCCAGTTCATCTATAAGCTCATCCAGTGTATTAGGTGGAAGATCTTCAGCCAGCTTCTCCAGTTTATCAAGCAGTTCTTTTTTCATTTGTTGGGCCCTTTCAACAGCATCCTGACTTGTTACAAAGCTGCTGTTCGTGTTACTGTTTGCTGGAATTTAAGAGAGACTCTTTAAGATTTAGAATTCCACTGCCTAATTGCTAAGAAAGTGAATCAATGTCAAAGAAACTTACTCTTACCTGACGTGTTGGTACTAGATGTGGTGGTACCAACAGTGGAAGTAAAACAGCTAGGTCGTTTCGATCCAAGACCAGAAGCTAGTAAGGCACTTTGAATAGAATCTGGGTCTATACTTTTCTTCTTTTTCTTGTCTTTATTTTTTTTATGCTCTTTTCTAATTAACCAGGGATCTAAAGTTAAATAAAATTATTTTCAAAAAGTTTCAAGCATTTACCAAAAAGCCATCTTGTCCTTCGAAAAACTACATTCTCACTACAAAAGGTGAGTTACAAAAGTCTGAACTGCAGTGTGTAAGATCTACTTAAAGAAGATGCATATCAAAACTCTAGTACTAATTCCAATCTCATTAGAACCAAACTACATGCTTATCAAAGTCTTATTATTGGCTCACCGAAATAGTTAGGACAGACTTTATGTTTACTGTCTGCAAGTACAGCTACTTGCTTGGTGAAACACTTAAACTGTCTTACCATCTTCATCATCTTCACTGGATTCATCTCTGAATGGGTTGAAGTCGTCATCATCTCCAGAGCTCAAAAACTTGGAGCTCTCATTGTCACTTTCTTCATTATCTGAAGCATCAGACTCACTTTCACTCTCATCAGAGCTGCTACCTGCAAGGCCTCCTGTTTTGCGAGCTTTTTTTGCTTCTCTGCTTATTTCTTCACCTAATCCCATCACCAACATCACCCCAGAAGAAGAAAAAAAATTACTTTACACCTTGTAGTCTACTTATGAGTTTTGTTTTACCACCACTGCATACAAACTAGAAAAATATTCAGCTTCTAAAGATATAACTGTTTAAGAGAATCTAACCCAAGTTTTAAGACCTCTCTCCCAGGATTTTTACGATCACCTACATTTTGGTAAAAGCATAATCAGTTTGAGAAGAGGAGTGGTACTGGGCTTCTCCTTACTGACCCTCAAGAAAAAGAAAGCAATTATTTGCGCAACTGTGTCAGCAAATGGTCTGACATGCACAAGGCATTTTGGGACACAGTCCCACACTACATCAACCCAATTTTGAGTAAAGTAAGTAACAATCAGAATTTACAAGTTATTTTGCTTCAGCAGGAGTTTCGAAATCTGTTAATGGAAATTTCTAACATAGGTCTTCGAGACTTGTAATACATGCTCATTCATAAATTATTATACCAATATGCATATTCCTGTATTTTTTTTTTTCAGAGTTCACTATTATGCAACTCCAAAATCGCCATTTTCACTATAGCATTAGTGTAAGAACTTAAGCATTACCTTTCCGCTTCTTTATTTTGTTCTCCTTGCAAGGGCTGTCTCTGGGTGAATTGTTATTACTTTGAGCAGTCAAGTCAATTCCCAACAAGCTAAACAGCTTCTTCCTGTCAGGAGCTGGAAAGTGCTTTTCAATAAGAGACTGGAATACTCCTCTGTTTAAGAAAAAAGGGTTCTTCAGTCGAATTTGCATTTATTTAAAGTAGAAACCTGTAACTTTTTAACAGCTCGCTTGACTTCTCTGAAGAATTATTCCTTGGGAACGTTCTTACGCAAACACTCTGTATAATTATCACCCATATTACTGTATTTGTCACTTTCTTAAAAGCAGGAGACATTTTCTTTACAGCACTGTTACACATAACTTGTTAAATGTTGTTTAAATATCAAGTGGTATTGTTACTGCTACCTTCTCATTCCTCAAAGATTAAATGACAGATTAACTTCATTTACTAAGGTCTTCAGAAAGGTAGTCTCAGGATTGGATCTGGCTCATCTGATAAAAAAGGGAAGCCATGACTGTAACTTGCTTTGCTATAAACGCAGGGCACACCTGGCAAGCCTGCCCCTCCTCCCAGTTTGAGTAGCACTGCACCAGCTGTTCACACCTGAGAACATCATTTCAGAGTGCCACTAGAACTAGGAACTAACCAACAGCTCACCTGAGCAGTACTGTCAGGTTTTATGTACAGACAGCTTAAGTAGAGAACATGGGTACTAGACAAACCAAACTTTCTATGCACTGATGCACGTTTTACCCATGAAAGGACAAATTACTACACACACTAAGTTGGATTAAGATTAGTTTTGTAAAGGGCAGTTCTAACGAACTTCAATCTTACTTTGCTGTAGAAACAAAGTCATTCAGTTCACCACCTCCTTCCTCCAAAGCTTCTAACGTTCTTGCTTCTCCTGTAGACTGCAGGCCAATAACAACACACTAAAGGACAAATGAATACAAGGCATTGTCACTAAGACAACTTGTAAGTTTGTTTTTTCCTGAAATTCTGCTCATTAAATAGCCTCAACACCATAATGTACAAAAGCATGCTACTACTACATCTGAAAATATCTGTGTTATAAACAGAACCATTAACAGCTTTACACTAAAGATATTTAAAAATAGGTCTTAATCAACTCACTTTGCCATTCTTGATTTCTTCCCGAGCTAGCTGCACCACCCTCTTCACTTTAGACGCTATGCACAGGTACTTGAAAAACCGCTGATGAGCTGACCAAAACTGACCCCACATAGACTTTTTCATTCGCTGTTCTGCATCGATAAGATCGGCTGCTTGTTGAAACCTCTCTCTAGCACTGACCCACTGAAGAAGAAAACGTTAATTGCTTTACACGTCACATTTCACAGCTACACAGGTACATTTTTTAATATCCTAACAAAGACAGAAGTGAAGTCACAGTACTATGGGACTGCAAGTCAAGGAAACTCATCATACATCCAACAAAGATCACAAAAAAGAAAACAGCTACGGCTTAGTAAATTCAGAAGATAACAACCCTCATAATGAAAAGCAGATACATTTAGATTACTACCAGTGCAAACATACACAATATTTTGTCATTACCTAGTTTCTCCATTAATACATTCAGGCTAAGAAAGCAAAGAGCACTGCCCATAATTAAACATAAAGCAAGACTCCAAGAAGAGAAAAACCCCGCTGCCTTTGTTACTACAATATTTGCTATACTAATTGTTCCCAGGTTAGGTAAAGTAAGCTCTGGACACACGTTCAGTGGTTCTTTTAAATACTATTAATTAAGTGCTGTTTTAAAGTTGATGCTACATACCCATCAAAGATAAATTTTACTCATAGTAGCTACACAGCATCAACACAGAGTTATGCTTTACCTCTTGAGCAGGTAAAGACCCTGCTCATTTTACTCTATGTCCAAGGAGTAATTATTGTTATCTAATACAGCAGTGGTGATGTACAAGCAGAATGCGCACTCAGGAAAAAGACACTCAGGTTAGCACATGGACAAAACAATTAAGAACAACACAAAAAAGATAACCAGCAGGTGAATAATGAAAACATTAAAGGTAACCACAGCTTCAATGCTTTAGATTTGATCTGCCACGTGGTTAAAACTATCACCCCATGGTGTTTAACTACAAGTACTACTCCACCACACTGCTTCGAGGAAGAAGCACATGCAGCAGGTCTAACACTGTGCAGCCAGTTCCCACCTCAGCTGCCTAAAGGGGGAGGACTGAAGCACAAAGTTGTGACCAACAGGTGAACAACAATGGCCAAGGTCTCTGAAGTGCTGCTAAAGGCAGTGAGGATCTCACAGATCCTGAAAGACGCACCCAAAACTGCAGCTTTTATGACTCAGAACAACAGTTGACAGCTTTTGCCAGGTCTTAAATGGAGAAACCTTTACACTCATATCAGACAAGATGCCATTCCCGTCTCAGACTACTTCAGGAGCATTCAAGTTTAAACAAAGTAACTGCAATCTCCCATAACTCACAGAAAGAAAATTTAACAAGGCTTTCTTACCAGTTTCACAGATTTATTGTACATTTTAACGTATTCCTGTGAAAGCAGGACTTCATCAATTTTGAAAGTTACACCGGAAAAACTCAACTGTCTTGCTATGTACATTCCTCTCAGCTTCATGTCCATAGCAACTATTTCCATGGCACCAACACCTCTAAAATAAAGTAATAAATTAAGTCAGTATTAGAATTTTCAAGAGCAGGATTTGTTAAAAAAAATGACCTCTCGCACTTAAGAAGATAATCATGCTTACAAATGTGAAAGAATGTTTTCAAAAATTGTTAGTACTGTTTCATTGAACACATCCAATCAGGGGGTCTTGAAATTTAGCCTTCACATAAAACTGTATCCCTGCTTTGTGGGTATGAAGTGTACCCCAAGAGGTATCAACACTAGGAACCAGTACCTTACAAACTTCAATTGCATAATGAAGTTGGTCCAAACACATAACAATCTTGCATCGCAATTTTATGAACTCCAGTGAAGATTTAGAATAATAAATACAAACTGTGTTAAGCTATTCAGATTTATGTTGGTATGAAAATAATTACATTAGTAGCTAACTAGTTCTCTGCAACAGCAACACACCTTTAGCAATACCTCGAGAGCACAGAGGTAGTCAACTGCAAAGCTAACCTACTCACAAGCTTGGGCCTGTAATTTCATTATTGCTCATTCGATACGTACTCAGTAATGAAGCGGAGACTACAGTTGCACAGCCTAGAAAAATCATGCATCACGTAGATGGTATGCAAGAAGATGTATACTAAGCCCTACTGTAGCATTCTGAAGTGTTCAAAATTCTTTTTAAGTAGGCAAACCATCATGCTTTGAGATGCTCACCTACCAAAGAATGCAGCAGTTGCATATTCTACTGACCTCTCGCATTTAGTTTTTTTAGTAAGTTCGGAAATACGAAGTACCTTGCAACAGCATACATGATTTTTCTAACCGTGTTCTTATGCCAGAAAGCATAAGAACAAGACTTTTTCCTGTTAAACTGCCTAAGCTGAATGCATAAACATTAGAGGGTTTCTACATGCAGTGAGACATCAACTATACAGAGCATACTCAGTACATACACCGTGCTTTCATGATGAGGAGCAAAATACTTTTATTTCATAACACCCATATTTTAAGAGGGCCATTTTCCCAGCAAGCTTCTAAAGCTCTCAAAATTTTCTGTGAGCGAGGGAAACGTCCCATTTTTCACCACAGAAGATAAATTACATTTCTGCTAGATTTAGAAGCTGGAGTCAGAAGGTTTCAAGTGTGACAGGACAAGTCTGCAGAGGACTATGAGTGAGTGAAAACGAAGGAACTGGAAAGCAGAGTCAACACAACCATATGCGTTCTTGCTATAGCTCTTTGAAATCTTACCTTCTTTCCACAGCCTGAATAAAGTCACTGAATTCCCTAAATGGAGTTCCTTCACCCCATATTCCAAGACGGTTCATATATGCCATATTTCTTGGCTCAGATGCACCTAGGAGAAGAACACACTCTGTACCAGTGCCACTAAAAACATACAAAGACATTTAAGGCAAACCAAGTAGTACATACCTGTGGCACTAGCATAAACAACCCTGGCTTTTGGAAGTTTATTCTGAAGTTCCAATACAGCCAGACCTGTTTTTGTTGGTTTTGATGAACCAACAGGACACAGATTCTTAGCTTTATGACACTCATCAAATACAATCTGAACCATAATTAAGGAAGAACTTTGTTCCACTTATTTTTAGAACGGGCACCTAACACAGAAGACAAGAAAATCTGCTGATTACAATAGGTGGCAGCAGTAAATTGTAAACTCAAGATGACACTACCGATACTTTTCACTAAAAACTTTGGGAAAAACATTTAGCCAGTAAGTACTTAAGAGCAGTTACCAACACATGAGTTCTTTAAAATGCTGTTGATGCTCCAAAAAATTTATGAATCCATCGGAGAAAATTTCAGTGTAAACTTGAGGTTCTTAAACATCGTATTTTAGTTTTATATGTTCTTTATAGAAAAAGCAGAAGCTTCACTCTTGTACCAGAACTGTGTGGCAACAATATAATGGTAGCAGATTTGGCACAAAATTTGTAAAACTTCAAGTCTGGTGTCAAAGCATACACACAATCACTGTTACGAATAAAGAACAATACCTAAAACTACAAGATTGTCTCTAAAGATGTAAGCTTAAATAGCTGTTCGGTTACAGCCAACCGAACTCCAGATAAAGGATACAACTCCATCGAAGTCTTCACCACACCAGTGAAGAAGCTGCTTTAATCTGGTTTTGTATTTACCACCAGACTGACTTTCACCAATAAGAGAAGAATAGGTAGCAAAGATGACACCCTTCTTCACACTTCCATTATGTTTGGAAGAAATTTTCCCGTACTTGAACTGCAATAAAAAGGTAAAAAGTTAAATAAATTATTCTAAAGAGATCCCTCCTCAAACCCACCTACCCTATGATTAAGGCATGCCGGTGGTCTTAACGCGTGTACACTTCAATATCCCTACATCGCGATTCGGGCGTAGGTGGCATGCGGTAATGCGGTGAAGGGGATATACGGGGTCTTACTTACATATATACTTAAGGAAGACTACATCTGAGGCCTGAAATATTAACAGCCACATTCTGTGACTTCACTGTCTCCTTTCTTTAAATACAATGAAGATTTTAGTTTCAATACATCCCTTAGAGCTAACAGATCAAGTGTATTTACAGCTGCTTCCATAGACGACAATTTCTGAAGATTTGCTGTATCTCAGAAATGAAGACTTCAGAAAGCAAGAATACTAACTTAAAACAAAGTTCAGCGAATTCAACTAGTAATCACATTTCACAATTTATGTAAGCAGCTAATCCTGAGCAGAGGCACAGTCTCCAAAAATAACTTCACACGCTACTGCTGCTTTAATAAATTACTGAGAAAGTCTCTTATTCAAGTATTACATAAAAAATGTATTGCATGTAAAATGTGCGCTGGGAGACAGAAAGGAAAAAATTCAAATGCTATGAAGTCTAAAAGATTTAAAGACTATTTCCACTTCCAGAAAATACTCTACTAGTAGTGTCAGTAGTGGTTTGAAGAGTAATGTTTTTCACAAAAATATCACCTGCTAAGACTTAATCCAACAAGGGGCCTATTTACATGATTAACTTAAAGCACTGCGTGGTTCTTCATAAGCTTAAGGCCTGCCAAACAAGACCTAGACAGCAAATTTATTGGAATTCGTACATTCTTGCTCTTAAAACAGTCAATATGCACAACTTGTCACACAAGCGTACCTAAAGTTTTGCCTCAACTGTACACATAGTAAAAAGTTTCCACACCTTGTTTAATGAATGAACCAATATGTTTTTTGCTCCGATATCTCTCAAATCTCTTTCAGCATCGTATTTCAGATCATTTGACACGCTAAACCTGAAGATATAAAACAAAGCACAAATCCTGTAAGTTACAGCGCAAGTTCAGAAAGCAGTTACTAGAACATTTGTCAGAAGACTGATTACATTGAATTTAACCACTACAGCTGCTACAGCATCTGCTCTAACAAATCCTGACACACTTACCACACTGCTCTTTTTCTGCCTAACAGGTAATTTTCATAGATTATTCCAGCTATGGTCCTTCCTTTTCCTACACCAGCACCATCACCTATCAAGAATCCAGCTCTGTCTCCATTGGGCAGGAATGTTTCATGTTGCTGTAGGAGAAAGAACAAAATACTTGTACCCATTCTCCAGAACACATCACTGTGGATTGTCAGAAGTGAGCAAACATACGAAACATCCTACTGGATGAGATCAGTAGCGCACCCAGCCAAGCAGCCTCCTGACAGCAGGAAGAGGGGTTTTTATTTAGGGAGAGCATACGAGCCCAATGGCTTTATGTGATCCATTCTCCCCCTTCTTCCCTCAGCTCCTAGAATTGCTGTGAAATTGCTGTACATATCTGTCTAATCCTTGTAGTGACTACTACCAGACTGGCTTCTTGATTATGTAAACCTTGATTTCACTCCCCATTTCTTTTTCTCCCCTTCAGCCTGAGGCATCCCAGCCTTGTTCACCTCTTTGCAGGAGGCAACTTCTTCCCTCCTGTGACCAGAAGTTAGCTGTCCTCTAACTTCACTACCTTCCTGCCTGACACGCAGAGAGCGCTGCACGCACAACATCTGATGCAGACCCACTGAAATTTAATACAGCAGCAAAGTAACAGCCAGTCTTGCTCCCTGCACCCTTCCCAATGATGCCAAACAGCATTGGCTTTTTTAGCCTGCTGCTACTGCAGCCATTAAGTTATTTCAGAGAAATAAAAATGATGACTAAGATGCCCTTCCTGAGTTTTAAGACAGTCTGAGATCAGCATCATGGAAGCGGTTTAGACAAAGCTTTCCTACGTGTATTACATCACATTTATCTGAACCAAAGCTCACCTGCCACCCTCTAATGCAACTCAAACCTTTAAGCTCTTATTATTTTATCTCCTTATAAAACTGACATAGCTGCACATCAGATAGCAGTTTTTCTTCTTAAAGTCTATGTTAGCTTTTACACCGTACTAACGTCTAGCATACCTGGGCTGCGTAAGTGATTGCTTCAAGTTGCAAAGCTGACAACCAGCCACTATCAATTGTTTCTTCTGATATTGATGTCTGGTACCACACATCAGGAGGAGTTACACTGGATAATGAGCTGGTTTCCACTACTGGGTCAGGATGACGTAGACCAATTTTTACTGGTTGAAAAGGGAGGAGGAAGGAGAAAATGAAAACATAAGAGTCTTGTTGCTGCAGCACAGGTTATTGTATTTACCAAAACAATTTACAATTGTCCACAGCAAAGGCTGAACTTGAGAACAACTATGTTTCACTACAACAGTACGTCAAGTGTTAAACAAGCTGCATCGTACCCAAAGGAACACATTAACCTGAATTTATATAACTGCAATGTTAACTTTGCTTCTCTTCTCATCACCTTCCTCCAATTTTTATGAAATTAGATAAAATTCAGTTATTAGAAAATGAAAATATTTTTATACTTGACATGTTTGAGGAAAAACTGGTCTGAACCTTGCCTTCCCAAGAGGCCACAGGCAGCCTCAAGATGCCAGAATCACAAAAGCAACATTCTTCTCACTATTTATATAGTGCTGTTTTTAAGCAGTATGAGAGGAGAAAAGATTCGGAACAGACATGGCTTAATTGCTGACAGATCTCGTCAGTGACAATAAAAATTAACCATTTAGCTACAAACTCCATGCAAATTTTTTTGCCTTGTTTTTACAGCAGGTCAGCAATGTACCTAGAAAATAAGGCAACAGCTTTTTATCATCGATTATGATAAAGAAGATAATGGAGAAAAAAGGATATGGCAATTAGCAGCTGTAAAAGATTCACTTTAAAAAAAAAAGCTCTAACAAGTCAGTCAGGAACAATGCAGGAAGAATGTGCTTAGGGCAATTTCACACCAAAAGACTCAAACTAGATTCTGAAGTGCAGCAGGGATCACTTAATCCCTTCACAGAATTTCCTCTGCTGAGACACAAAGCATCATAACATAGGTAAAAAAAGGCCTCATCTTGGTTCAGCTGTATTTCTGAAAGAAGCATCACTCAAAGATACACTATAGAACTGCTTTTCTATTAAAAAAATCACATACTTTCCAAAACTAAGTGCTATAGAAGAGAATATTTCCTAGGAAAACCCACCACAAATTCAGGTTCTTTTTACTTGATTTGGATAGTAACCTATCTGTTTTTTTTGGTGTTAGTAACTACAGAGGTGTAAATAACAAATTAGCTCTCAAAACATTTCAACCTTTTGACATCACGAAACATTAGGTCGTACATTTTATTGGCATATACTCGGCGTAAGTTTCTGCATGGCCCATTTCTTCTTCATCTTCTTCCTCGGGTTCTTCCTCTTCCTTTACTGCTGGCACTTTCTAGAATAGAGAAATACCTGCATTAGTCAAACAGAACACTGTTAATACCCTATGTCCTGGAAATTAACCTGAGGAATGAAGTGAGCACAAACTTGCACCTGAATGTTTTAACACACATACTACATGAACCAGTGAGCAGCTGGGAAAACTACAAATGGAAATGTAGATTTCTGACACTCTGAACAACCCATCAAAGACAAAGTCAGGGAATTTCCTCTCCTTTGCAAGGAGATTAGAGTACTCCAAATTCACATAAGCAGAATTAAAAAAGAAACACTTCTTACAGCATATTAAATCCAAACTATGACTTAAGAGAAAACTGCTTTGACAACACAGCAGCTAGTTAACAGCCAAAACCTAACGTTCAAGTACTCCCATGAATTCTCCTGCAGTTTCACATTCATTACCTAATCTCACGACTTCAGGGAATAGTTACAATAGTTACAGTTCTATCCGATATTCTCCGAAACCTGACAACTGTCCCTTTTTTACTGGGATCTTGATCAATGTAAATACATTAATATTTTTTAAGTACTCACTAGATGACAAATCAAAACCCTTCCACAATTATTAATTTAATGATTAACATGAGAAAAGTAACCTGAAAATCCTTCTGTATGTGAGTCACTCAGGAGCACTGTTCATCACAAACTTCAGCCTGATTCTAGCTATCAGCGAAGATGCTGAAACTCAAGTGTGTACATTACCACATGTATTTTTATTAGATTGAGAATACCAAGTGATACTCAATTTACATCTTAAATCAAACTGCCCAGTGGGTCAGCCACACTAGAGAAAGTCTTCTAGCTTCTTCATTGCTGAATGAGGATATTTTAAAAGAAATGTCTTGAAACACAGAGCAAGCGACATGTTCATCAGCTTCAAGGGGAGCACACCCTTCTCTGTCCACACAATGAGGTTCTGTTAAGGACAGTAATTTCTTGAAATTGTCACTGACTCTATATGTAGTCCACTCCACAAAGCTGTTATAGTCATCTAACCAAGTATTCACCTTGTGGAGAAACTAACCTTTCGAACAAACAGATGCACTCGATAATCTTACCACACAAAAAGGCCTATATGAGTAACTACTGAAACTACTCACAGGTGGTTGTGGCCAAAGAAATGTACATTCATTTAGCAAATTAACCATTTGTATTACTTACCATAGTAGGTGAAAAACTTCTCATTTTAATATCATTTATCCATATTCTTGCTACCTCTTTTGTGGAAGTCTCCTTCTTCGCTGCACCATTGCTTAGATCAGCTACAAAAGAAAAGCTGTGTTTTATAGGAATTCCCTCCAAACACTGGCTCAAATTAAGATCCTCCTCTTTTAATGAGCTAGAAGTTTAAAATGTCCAGTAGCACATTGATGCTTCAAGAACGCAACCAATGTTTTTGTCCAAACTAAAAAGTCTCTGAGCAAGGAGTTAAATCATCTCAGTTCTTTCACTGAGGAAACTTCCCATGCAATACCACCGCATCTGACAGTTGCGTATTAGTTTCAATATTTTTAAAAAAATATTTTGGGCCTTCACCAAATCTATACATAGTATTTAGAAATACTCCATCTTGTGAGCCTTTGAAGTTTAACAACAAACCAGAGAGCCCAGTGTTTCAAGAGAAATGAACTTACCTGGCCTGGTAGCATTTACCACATTAGGAGAAACTACAATTATTTCTGTAAAACAAAAAGCCAACACTTTGGACTTAATTGTTTAAAGTTTATAACAGGATCCTTCAAGAGGACAATTTATTAACTTTCCTGTCCTCAGCCACATTTAGAAACAACTGGCAATAGGGCTCAGCACAAAACTAAAAAAATTTACACAAGGATAAATGTAAAACATTGAAAGCAGCTGTCAAGCTTCCATCATGTTGACAGTCAACGCATGTAATAAATTTAGCACAATTGCTCTAAAAAACAATTAAGACAATTGCACAAATAAAGTTTTCCTCAAAGAGGTTGCACAATTTAACTTTTTAATATTTTCCAATCTAGAACTCCTGCTGCCTGAATTACATGAAGTTTCCTTCAAAGACTCTCTCGAATTTTCTACAAGTATTTGTCAATTTTTTATAAGCACAAAGATCCAGTAACATCAGCACACAAATAAGATTAGCAAAGCAGTTCCAGAACTTGCATGTCTCCTCTTCACTTTACACAGAAGCTACAGATCCAACTATTTCCTGCAGCTATGCCATTATGACAACTACTGTGTATTGATGTTACCTATCACTTATGTGCTTCTGCAAGTTTCCATTTAGCACAAGGGGGATAAGTCAGTCCTATAAGACCTTCTCCCCCTCTTCCTCCTCGCTCCTTTACCCCCTGCCCCAAATGCAGCTAGTGTCTTAACTGCATTTTTGTCAACCACTCTGTAACAGAGAGCAACAAACATGGCGGCACATGCTTTGTTTCAGTCCTACACAGCTTCATTTATTGCACACTACCTGTACACAAAAAAATAGGTTACTTCCGACCCTGCCTATAAAATCAGTAAATTTTCTTTCAGAGACAATGAAAATATAGTAATCCAGGAAAAAGCCCACATCCCTTTCAGAAAAGGCAGCAATAGAGGTATTTTCAAACTCAGCCTGTCTGATCTTAACCTCATGCTAAAACCTGAAAGACTCAAACCATAAAAATACACACACGTGCAGCCTTCCCCTTATGTTAAGCTGACCGTACAAGCTGCCCACATATTAGAAATAACATACAAGGAAAGATTCTGAAAGGAATCACAAAATGAAGATTTGGAGTGTGGTAACAAAATACTTGCGGCATTTATATTACCTCCACATTTAAGGAACATGGAAACAAACAGTACATTTTTAGGATTTAAGTTTTTAAACAATAGATCCTATACCTCCCACAAAACATACAGCCACAGAGATTTTCTCTCAGGAGATGCTCCACAGAAACACCCTATCACAGGAGCACTAACACATACTACAAATCTAGTTTGGAAGATGCAAAAAGAGTACTCATTTGTCATCATTGCACAGCAAGCATACAGTAGAACGGCAACTGATGTAGACTCAAGTAAGATAGCTAAATCAACTTCAGTAATGTTCATGAATTAATTTTACCAATTTGCCAGCTGCAATTTAAAATGTCATTTTCCTCATTCCTTGCAGTAAATCAAGAGCTTGCTTAAAAAAAACCAAACACCTGTTATTTTGTATTCCTTCACCATGAATTCTAACACTAATAAAGTTAGACTAGAATTTATCAGGTTTTCTGGACCATTTCATTTTACTGCGATATTCTACCAATCAATGAAAATACAAGATATACAAAGATCTTCACGTTATATTACTTCACTATTTGTCTAAAATACTGTAATTACGAAGAAAGATGAAAACTCACTTGCTGCCGTTGCTACTGGTTGGGCAATATTGGGAGGTGGCTTCAACTTCATGAGTTCATTAAGACTATTATTCTTTAGCAGATCTTTCAGCTGAATCTGGTCCTTTGAAGGTGTAGAGGTCAAGGCATTGCGTACTGCTGGTGCTGCAACCGAGGGGCGAGTAGTTGTGCTGGTTTGAATGATTTTTGCTACAGTGATAGTCTGCCTCGTAGTTGTAACAGGTGTTGTTTTTGTCATCACTATTGTAGTCCCCAAAGTTGGAAGCTGATTTATTTGATTCAGCACAAAGGTCGTGGTGGATGGCGGTTGCTAGCAACAAAGAACCAGGGGAATTTTCAGAAGACAGTGGTGAAAAAAGCAGACTTCATTAGCCTTTCATCTGAAGCACAGGATTCACCAGTTCTTAAAAGACTCTTGTAATAAGAAATGTCTTCACACAACATGCTGAAGATGCTAAAGTAATTATCTTATGGTGCACCAGGCTGAGCAAGAAGTGTCTACCTATCAATACACTGATTTTTTTTAATAGTATTTTTAAATTTTAAGATAAGGGAAAGGAAACAAAAAAATACGGTGAAGGATTCATCACCTAGGTACAAGACATGACTACTACAGGTACATGAACCCCAAGCTGAAGACAATTCCCAATACATAAACTAGCTGCACAGAGAAAATAGCTTGCATTACTTAAAGTGTACGTGCAGTCTTTCAGACACACTGCACTACATCCACCTTCCTGCAGATCTGCTTTTTATATTCTCATTTTAGGTGCAACCACCACGACTACAGTGCTCAAGATTATCTGCAGCTAGAAAAGGTGCTACACAGCTCAGGCACAGGAGACAAGTTTACATAACCTCCCTATCCCCAGAATTTGCATGCAGAGGAAGTAAATGGCACATGGGACATCTCAAAATGTTTTTCTGCATGCTGCTGGGTCCTGCTTTGTGCTCCTTGTCACAGAAATTGTATCAACGTGGGAGTACGCTAAGCTTGCGTGGTCTCCGTGCAAGCAGAACTAAGACGATGGCCAGCTGGCACTTTACAGTCCCGCGTCTTCTGTTGCATTTCACTAGTACACCATAATGAGTTCACATGGCAAGGTTTTGGTAGTGGAGGCGGCTTCTGTGTGAAGATGCCAGAAGCTCCCCCACGTCTGATAGAGCCAATGGCAGCCTGGTACAAGACGGGTCCACCGCTGGCCAAGGTCGAGCCCACCAGCGATGTTGGTAGCACCTCTGCCGTAGTATATTTAAGAAGGGGTAAAAACTGCTGTGCAATCAGCAACTGGGAGAGAGGAGTGGGAACACGAGAGAGAAACAACTCTGCAGGCACCACGGTCGGCAAAGCAGGAGGGGGAGGAGGTGCTCCAGGCAGCCCACAGTGACACAGGCTGTCCCCCTGGAAGTCCATGGTGAAGCAGAGATCCACCTGCAGCCCATGGAAGTCCATGGTGGAGCAGGTGGATGCACCTGAAGGACACTGTGACACCGCAGAGAGGAGCCCATGCTGGAACAGGTTTTCTGGCAGGACTTATGGCCACAGGGAAGATCTACACTGGAGCAGTCTGCTCCTGAATGACTGCACCCTGTGGAAAGGGCCCATGCTGGAGCAGTTCCTGAAAAACTGCAGCCCGTGAGAAGGACCCAGGTTGAAAAGTTTGTGAAGGAGCTGCTGGAGCAGGAGGAGGAAGGAGCAGCAGAGACGACATGTGATGATGCCGGGAGTGAAGCTGAGCCCAGGAAGAAGTGAGGGGTGGGGGAAGGGTGTTTTTCGATTTGTTCTTTTTTCTTACTATCCTACTCCATTGTTAACTGGCAATAAATGAAATTAATTTCCCCAAGTTGAGTCTGTTTTGCCCGCCACAGTAATTGCTGATCTCCCTGTCCTTATCTCAGCCCACAAGACTCACATTTTTTTCTCCCCCGTCCAGCTGAGGAGGGGGAGCAATAGAGCAGCTTAGTGGGCAGCTGGTGTCCAGCCAAGGTCAACCCACCACACATACACAATCCTGAAGTACCCGTTCTTACCCGAACATTTAATAAGGTTGGAGTCGATACAGTCTCTGGTTCTTGTTTCACAGCAGCTGTGGCCTCAGTCTCCAAGCCTAGTTCTAACGCACTAAGTGGCACTGACTGCAGAGGAAAGAAAGCATGCATCAGGAAACACATTAGCAGGGAAAAAAACTTAACACTAAATATCCACCCACAAAATGAAAGTTAATGGGGAAGTCCTTAACTGTGCTCATTAATAAAGGTTTCCCTGACAATAAATATCAGGTGGTTGATTTCACATTCAAAGAAGCTAAACATACAACATCTTGTTAGTTAACTGTGGTGAAAATGTAATTAGTTTTGTGACATCAAGGTTCAACATACTACTGTTCCAAGCCCATGTCTGAGACAGTTACGTTCTTTCACAGTGAATACTGTCCCGGAGCTTAAACTCCATGTCATATTACACTTTTTGTACATTTTGCAGGAGAACAGCTAGGCTCCAGCGGTATTAAGAGTTCTCCATGGACACATGACAGCATGCCCCCATTTAGCCCAGAAGTTAAGTATATTGATGTTCATACTGACCTCCATAGCGTATTTCAGACTGTTTTTCGTATGAAAGTTTAAAAATCAATTAGCAAGTCATTTTCTAATCTCAGGACTACAAGGCAAGAAATTTATGAAAACTCCACATTCTTTAACCATTTTCTATGGACACCCGCCCCCAATACAAGCACAGGCTCTCATGTCTTTTAGCAAATGACCGTGTTCTTGTTTTAACCTGCTGAACAGCTGGAGTCGGTGCTGGATTTGCAAGAACCACGTCCGGAGAGTCAATATCAAATAGATCATTTGGACTGATTCCACTCTCACTCAAAGCAGCAAGCAACAGATCTTGTCCTGGCTCCACCATCTCTAAAAAAACCAGAACCATAATACAAGTTACATTTGTAATTTTTTTTTTTTAATTTTGTGCACACACCCACTCACATTTAAATCTCCCTTTCCTGGATTTAAGGGTATATGCAATGCATTTTCTTGTATACATAGAGTTTCACTTTCTGTATTTGCTCTGGCTCTCTGGCTCTTTTGTTCATCTGTACATTTTTTCCTCTGTTTTGGTTTTTCACATCTTTTCAATACACTCACCACATTTAGAAGCAGGAAGAATCAAATAGTTTACTACACAAAATGCTATCATACCCATAAAGCTAAAAAGAAAAAAGATGCCTTTTCTAGTCTTCATCACACTGCATTTTTCAGCATTACAAGAAACACCAAGAGGCAGAAATGGTGAGACTGTATTATGCTAATGATATGTCTTTGTCAGTGAAGCACACAGCACGAGGGAAGCACAATTAAAACTCATTTATTTTATCTTGTAACAACAAGTTGGTGATAAAAAGCTTGTAAGGAAAGCCTTTATTTCTTGCTTGCCCTTAAGTTAGGTAGCAATTCATTCATTGGAGAAATTTTGTTCTGCACAGTGGAAAGAACAAACATTCCACTATTATAGTATGTTAACTACATATTAAATAGGACACCAATATGAGGTCACAGACCCCTTTATGTGTAGGACAAGCAAAATTAATTTCAAAAAGCTATTCTGGACAGTGTAAAAACTCATTAAAACTGCCCACTACTCTGTGTTTTAAGATGAAGAGGTAAGATAAAGTGTTTTGCTTCCTGAAGAAGGAAAGCCATCTGCCGTAGTACCAAGACAAAAATTAAACGAGTCCACACAACTTGAGCTGTCACTTCTGTATTCTAAGACACACCTTCAGTAGAAATTCATTCCAGTCATTTTCCACACCCCCTGTAACGCCCACTGCTAACAAGCATTAAAAACTAACAAAGCTGAACACCTACTCTAAAGCAGAGAAGAGGACAAAAATACTTATTGGCATTTTAGATACACTCATTCACAGAGACTCCGAAACAGCATTCACTTGCTTATCCTTCTCTACACATCCAGCTAAGCCACAGCCAGCTGGCTGGTCACACATTACTTAGCACATTCGGCAGAACAGGTAATTCTTGTCATAAGTAAAGCCTCAGGCACTTACTTCTTATTCTTCCCAGTTTTAGTCTCTCCAATAGCAGGGAGAAACCTTTTAGTGGACTAACACAGAGATGGTGGCACCACAATTGTAGCAGTGGATGTACGGTACTGGGACAAGGGGAAGATATACTTTTAGGCATCAAAGACTGTACTACCCAAAAGAATACGGAAGCAACAAACAACAACTGGTGGGACAGCTACTGACCACATGCAAGCCCATTAAACACCACTTGCTGTGTCAGAACTAGACTCTGCTTTGTTTGTTTTTTTTTTAAAGGCATTTGAGGTGATCAGATAAACTGGCAGAATGGCCCAGCTTGTAGCTATTGGGTACAGAAGACGTTAAGAAATTAAGACATCTAGCAGACTTAATTAACATGGCAGCTCCTTCAAAGGATGTCACCTCCTGCTAGTCTGTCTCCTAGAACCTTGAACAGGTCAAGTAAAATGACTAAGAACAGACCGTTAGCTTCACCTTTCAGCAGGATGAAGCCCCATGTCCCAAAAAAAGGGGACTATGCATATATTAATTGGGTAGGATAAAACCTTAATTTTTGTCAGCCTAAAATACCAACAGCAATCATCATGGTTAAGTTTAGAAGCTTATAGCATTGTTTACCAATTAGAAACAGGTGAGAGGAGAAAGATTAAGTCTGTAGATGGTAGTTTTAGCATATCGGTACTTTTGGTGTTACAAACTTCAGAGCAGCCATTGAAGGTGCATTTCTCTACAGAAGGGGAATTAACAAGGGTTACCCCACCAACCCAGCATCTCCAAAGTGCTTTACCATCACGACTGTGCAGAATCAATCTGGGAAAGAGGCACGAGAACTCTTTCACATAGCGCAACACTCTTGCTCAACATGGTCAAATAAACAAAAATGTCTAAGGAAAAAAGTCAGTTATATCATTGTTCAGCCTGCATGTAGTTTTGATCACGCCATCTCTAAAGGAAGGTATGACTAAAGTTTGGTTGAGACATAAGTAGCTATACTGAATAGAGGCATGGAAAGTCAGAAGCTCAGGGCTGTTTACTTAAGAGATCCAAGACAAAAAAATTACTCAAGATAACTTCTAGTCTACTCTTGCAATATATGAAAGAAACATCTTTCTATGAAGTTGAGACTCAAAGCAAAACCAAGGCTAGAAAAAACCACACCAACATCACACAAAAACACATCTTGCCCAACCACCCTAAAATGGTGCCACAACCTATCAAGTCTGTTTCAAGTCAAGTTTAACACATCCACAATGACACCAAACTCTACATTTTCATCCTTTTAAAACACAGCCTCCCTCAGTTTGGAAAAAAACACTCACAGCAGTTATACTTTAATTGCTTACTTCAAAGTTTTCACTAGATGACTAGTGATAGAAATTAGTAGAGCAATTCCTACAATTCCAGAGTAAGTATCTTCAGTTCAGAAGCATCCCCTTCCTAGCAGAGCTGTTTTCACACACAAATCCCCCAGCTGTACCTCTCTCCTGCTAACCCCCATTTTAACAGTCTTAAAAAATTAGCAGTTGCTAACAATCCAGCAAACAGCTAACTAAACCAGCAATTGTTTATTTGTCTGTCAGACAGTTTGGACAATGAAAATTTGACTAGTTTCACTTATTTTGTTTCTGTACACTAGGAACAAAGCTGCATTGTTTGAAACTGGAACAAAAGGAATTCTGAACTTCTAGAAAGTTTACATTAAAAAAGTCACTGAATACTCAACTCCAATTTTAGGCTTTGTGAAACTTCCAAGCACCACTGCTGCTCTCCCTACCCCCTGTTTTAATTTAGTAAGGAAATTAAATGAGTGAACAAAAAAAACCCACCAGGAAAAGCTACATCGCAATAGCTTAGTTTATTTTTTTGTAGCATATGCTAGTCAAGCCTAAAACATTATCAAGCTGAAACAGCTCCATAATCTTACAAGGTAGGAGGCTCCTTAGTTGACATAAGCGAAAGCAACTTCATCAAGCTCTGCAGCTCAGCTTTGGCAATACTATATAAGGACCTATTTGCCACATCTTAAAAATCTCCAAAAGAAAATACTTCTAAAAAAGTTGTGAATATTACAAGCTGTTCCCTGAGCATTTCACCAGTCAAGAAACTGTTCTGAGCATGCAGAATCTTGCAGATAAGGTCGTCTATGTTTAGTCAGGCTGTCCAATGTCATTGAGCAAGAATCAACCTGTTAGATAAAACTAAAAAGATATATTTATAAAATTTCAGCACTAGCGGTATCTCATTTTCTTTGTATTAAAATATAAACTGCTGCCATTTCAGGAAAGGCTATCAAAACACACCAAGCATTTTTGTAAGGTGTTCTTCTGCTGAAGAATATAGCCTAAAACTTTGATAAAAGGACAGTTTTGCTACTACTACATATTATATAAATAATTTCTGATTTAACGATACAAAACCAGAATGCCATGTTTAATATTATGTCATGTATCCATGCCAACCTGGCTCTCTCCTTCCCTCCATTTTAGCTTTGGTACAAAGAAGCAAAACAAAAAAAGGGATTCTAAAACACATGTCGAGCAACCTGCTCTCCATTTCCCCCAAGAAAAATAACGGTAGAATCCTGAACAATGAAAAGACTTTTGATTTTTCTCCGAGTTACACGTTGCAACACCGTATACCTGAAGGACTTTTTAAAAAGTAATTATGAACTACAGCATCACAACTCAGCCCAAATGGAACATCACACCAACCAGGTGCAGCAATTTCCCCACCCTTCAGACAACTGGCCTCTGCGGCGTACCCAACCTGCACACTTGGGTTTCAATGCCTGGCCTGGGACACCAATGTAGTTAAGCAATCTTGTTCTCCTTTTATTGGAAGGGTTTTCCCCACCGGCTTTCTGAGGAATGTATGTCACTTAAACTATACTGGAAATCATTTAAAATATCACACAAACTCTGATGTAGTAGAGATGAGACAGGATGTCCCCCAAATTCTCTGGCTGTCTAAACTGTAACCTATTATCAACCTAGAAATTTCACATCCCCATTTGCAGCCTCTCATAACATTGGTGTATGAGCTGCTAGCCCCCAAACCCACACAACAGGATTCTCTGGATATCCAGATGGGTTCTGCTCATCTCACAGCTTCTGGCTCCAGAAGGCAACTTGGGTAACAACAAAAAAATTAAAAAAAAACAACCAACCCAATCCCTTCTGGTCCTTTCCAAGTCACCATCCAATCAAAGAGTAAAACGCTAATTACTGAACTCACCCATCCTTACATGCTTTAACCTCAAGACTAGTAGTTAACCTTGCATTTAAATGCACAAAGTTAACTTTTGATTTTTGTGAAAACTAACCTAATCTTGTATACAAACACACCAGTTTTTCAAACGCTGGTTACCCTCTCTGAAGTCAAAGGGTATAAGGACTTCAGGCACAGTTCAGGATACTGTGGATTTGATTCTCCCTCAAAGCTGTCTAATGACTGTTTTATGAAATTTACCGTAGTCAGGATACAGAGTATAAAAATGTGAAATTCATAAGTTGTTAAAGAGACTAAACAGTGCAATGATTTGGCATGAAATCAGCTTTCTCACTAAATGGTTGGAGGTGACAATTCAGCCAGTGGTGAAAGTTTTTAAGCAGCAAAACCCCAGAAGAGATAAGAGCAGTATCTGGCACTAGAATGCTTCCTTAGTTTTGGCCTGAGAGTCAGTTCTAGGTGTATCTCAAGACACAAGAAATGCATTAAGCCTATCTGTCACCTACTTCAGTAGCTTTCAGAGTAGACATCAGCCAGTTTTGACACCAAGGAATGTGTCTGGACAGCAAGACAAACTGCCCACATTTTATTTTTACAGACTAAAGTTGTTCAAATACAACATATCATGCCAGTAGGGAAGATGTAGAAAAACAATCCAAATGTCACACTGTTGCACAACTTCTGCCATACTAAATTATTTGCTTTACATTATCCACTCATTTTTCAGTTTGGGAGCAGGGGGAAGCTTGCAAGACATCCTTGTATGTATTACAATAATTTTAATGCAGACACAATTTATGTACTCTAAAGCCAAACAGTCTATCACCGAAACTCTTAACTCCAGAGAAAGTCAAAAATAAGAAATTATTAGCACGAACAAATGACACAAACCAAAGTGATCTAATACACCAATTCAATCTTTTTTTTTTTCAGCATTTAAACGAGTGGCCTCATATTTAATAGGCATCAAACACCTAAAACCAGCCTGCGAGTATCTGGAAGGAAGTAGGAGTTCTAATTTATACCCTCAAACACAGCGCGGAACCCAGTCACCTAAAAATAATAATAAAAGCAACCGAAAAAATGGAAGACAGACCCACACAGCCTCTTCCCCTGCAGCCTCTAAAGGCATTTTTCACGTTAAACAATTACTCACCCTAGCAACCTCTGCCTGAGGTGCGTTCGTTAAGAGTCACTGGACTTTGAGGCCGGGTCTGTCGCTGCGGCGTTCGGCCCCACCGCTCGCTGCCCGGGAGCTGCGGGGCCCCGGGGCGGGAGGGTCCCCGGCCCCAGCCCCGCCACCTTCCCCCACCGACACGTGTTCCCGACATAAACTTCCGGGTTGGGCTGGAATCGGCTGCGTAATCGTGTCCCAGGCACCACTTTTTGCGTTTTCAGACCTTCACCCCTTTAAAGGTCCCTTCCCCAGCCCCAGGAGCCCGGCGAGGGGCGGGCGGGCTGCGGCTCACGGCAGCCTCCGGACATTCCCCCCCCAGCCCCGCTTCACCACAGCGGCTCCATTTCAGACCTTCACAATTAACCCCGCCGCGGAAAAAGAGCGCACAAAGGCGAGCGGCGCGGAGCCGGCGGGCAGACGCCGCCGTCCCGATGCCATTTTGCCTGAGCAGGGCGGAGGAGGGAG
>Ga0065711_1006353_pt1 | contig 22896 bp, 22 predicted proteins | sample Hoacrofraction12_FD_59098 | JGI IMG/M metagenome (GOLD analysis project Ga0065711, IMG submission 59098) | Hoatzin crop microbial communities from Cojedes, Venezuela - Epithelial fraction 12 v2 (version 2) | ecosystem: Host-associated > Birds > Digestive system > Esophagus > Crop | place... | reverse complement strand
CCCGCGCCGCTGGCCCTGGGCCCGTGGGCAGGATCAGCCCCGGGGTACCCCGGGGTGCCGTCCCTGCGGGGGGGCTGGGCCCACCGGCGCGCAGGGTGCTGGGTGCCGCGGCCGGGTGCCTGGGCCGTCCCCAGACAAAGAGCGTCGGCTCCGCAGCCCCCCGGCAGCTGGCGCGGGGGACGTAATCCCACAAAACTCCTGCTCCGGGGGGATCAGCGGGCAGGGTGAGGGGCACGCCGCCGAGCCCCCCGCCGCCGCTGCCCCTTTCTATCCCCGCTATTGACTGCCTAAACAGTTCTTTGGTGATTACAATGTAAATATAGCTTTTCATGGAGTAAAGGCCTTTTATGGGCTCCGCACACACTTAACCACTTAACCCCGGCGACAAAAAGAGCAGTGAATGAGCTGTTCAGGGGCTGCTCGTGCAGAAAAGCGGGCGCTGAATGGGATTTGGGCATCTCTGTGTATCAATTGCTCTGCTCCGGGGGCCCGCAACGGGGCCTCGGCGTTCGAGCATGTGCCAAGGGGCTCGCGCGGCTGTGGCTGGAGTGTCCGAAAAAAGAAGGAGAAGAAGAAAAAAAGCAGCTGCTTCTCTTTAATAAAACAATGATTTATTCATGGCAACTTGGGGAAGGGGCGGGGGGACGCGGGGAAGTGCCAAAGCGATGCTCGCCCTGCTCGGTGCCCGGGAGAGGCGTGGGGGCTGAGCCCGCCTGGGGAGCGGGAGGCACAGGGACCCCCGGAGCTGCTCAGGGGGACCCCCAGAGCTGCCCATGGGGAACCCCAGAACTGTCTGTGGAGGACCCCCGGAACTACCTTTGGGGGACCCCTGGAGCTGCCCATGGGTCCCCAAGAGTTGCCCAAAGAGATACCCAGAGCAGCTCATGAGGGACCCCCGGAGCTGCCGATGGGGACCCCCGGAACTACCTTTGGGGGACCCCTGGAGCTGCCCGTGGGTCCCCAAGAGTTGCCCAAAGAGATACCCAGAGCAGCTCATGAGGGACCCCCGGAGCTGCCCCTGGGGACCCCCGGAGCAGCCCGGGCAGCAGAGCCCGGCGCAGCAGCGGGGCCGTGCACGGTTATGGGTGCAGGGACCGATGTGGGGCTGGGTGTGCGGCCCCCCCAGCCCGGACGCTTTGGGGCAGGCGTGGTGCAAGGAAGGGCTGCACTTGCTGTCCCGGGTTAAACGAGCCCGGGTGCCGCGGATGCCACAGCTGGGACGGGGCTCTCATCCCACCGGGGTGGGCAGCCGAGCACCTCGGGCCGGTGGTCAGGCAGCGGGGGCACGGGGCTTGGCCACCCCCCAGCCGCGCCGGCCACCGGCCAAGAGGAGCCTTCGTGGAGCAGGGGCTGGGGGGAGCAAACTCAAAGCAAATCTGAAGTGAACGGCCTGAGACGGGGAGCGGCGGCTGGAACGGTGCCCGTCTGTCGGCTCACGCGGAGCAAAACTCAGGGGGTGCGGGGACCCCGGCACGGCCGCTCGGCACCGCTGCTCTGCCGCAGGAAAGCGACGCCGGAGGGACGGCAGCGGGTCCTCGCCGGGCCGCAGACGGGACCTCGCTGAAGGCGCGACGGGCTGCGAGGAGCAGATCAAGTTGGGCTGTGGCCCTATTTTTAGGTCTGCACAGATGGAAGGATGAAAGCGGAGGGGGCAGGAGGGCAGGAATGGGAACGAAAGACAAACAAACGCCGAGCAGATGTTGGGAGCGGTGCTCTTCCCCTCGCAGGATGTGTGTGCGGCTCCCGGCGACACCGGCTCTGCCGGCCTCGACCCCCGGAGCAACGTCCCCTCTGCTCATCCCCCATCGCCAGGGTTTCCACCGACACACCGGGGCCATGGCACCGCGTCAGCTCCCACCCTCGTTAGAGGTCCCGGGTGGCCTCCCGGGTGTCCCCTCTCCACTTGCCATCCTCGTTGGTCCCACCATGGGCTCCGGGAGCTGCACCAAGACTGCACACGCACGGTGGAACCCAGCCCCTGCTGCGGGATGATCAGGCAACGCCAAGGCGGCGGCGAAGTTAAGGTGTGGGTCTGCTAATTAGAAACAGCCCGTGATCAACTTGGCACGGCTCCAGGGACGAAGCTGGGGCTTCACGGAGCAGACCTGGTGCCCAGCTCACCGATCAGCCCACGCACCCCTGCTGTGCCCCTTTCTGACGCCTGACGGTTCCTCAAGGTCTTGCCGGACCAGGACATCGCCGGGACGTGTTTTGGCCTCTCCAGTTTCCATTCGAGCTGGAGACCCCGGCAGCGTCGCTCGCAGGCGTTTAGCAGGAGCCACGGAGAAGACGTGGCCAGCGCCCGGCCAAATCCCAACCCCTCCAGACCTCCGTCGGGTTTGGGGCCTCGGTACTGGCTGACGAGTATCAAACCCAGCTCCTCCAGCCCTGCTTGTGCCCCCTGCAGATGTTCGAGGGCCTTTGCCAACTGCGTTGACCCCATCTCATCTTTTCTTCCTTCCTTTTCTGTTCCCTCCCCAGCAGAAGGGGATGGGATGGGGCGACCGCGGCGGGTCGGGCTGGGGCCGTTGGCAGCCCCGCCGCCGAGCAGTGACACCTCGGGAGCTGTTCTCATGCTTTGGGGCTCAAGTCATCCTCGCCGCGAAGCTCCCACGCGCTCAGCAAATCCAGAGGTGGAGCGGAGGCTACCGAAATACGGGCAGCTCTGCCTGTGAGCTCATCCCTCCGGATGCCTCGCTCCGAGAGCATCGCCCTCGCGTCACGCAAAATAAGGAACACATGGCAGGTATAATTGCCTGTTGCTTTAATTATCTGCCTGACGTCAGCGGGCTGGAGGGGTTTGCATTACCTTTGGCTGGAGAGTCTGCAGCCGTGGCTGGCGGAGCCGGGATGCGCATCCCGCGGGAGATGCTGGTGGTGGCCATGACCGCCCTGCTACTGGAGCAGGGATGGGAAACGTCCTGGATGCCAAAATCCCTACGTGGGTCCTCAGGCTGCTGCTGCGGGGTGCCTCAGCAAGCTGCCCCACAGCAGCCTCAATGGTGGCACCGGCCCACACCGTCACCGTGGCAGCCTGGAGCTGTGACCGGGAAAAATCCACCCAAAAGCAGCAGCTGCCGTGCCTCGCATCCCGAGGTAGGGATGGGGGCTGCGCGGGGCAGGATCAGGCCCCTGCGCCCCATCCGGGCTCACTGGGCTGGGGAGCAGGAGGGAGGGAGGAAGGAAAACCCATTTTTCTTTCTAATTTGGTGTTTAATTGCGAAAGGTTGGGGATTTTCAAAGCCCCCCCTTTGGGCTTCGTGTAAAATAGGAACGTGGAAATCCCACCTCTGCGTATCCCGAGCAGCCGGGGAGGTGGCGTTAGCACCTCAGCGGTTAATTAAGCTTCCTGCACAGAAATGAGTCTCCATCAGCCACGGCTGCTGGAAATCAGGCAGCGCAGAAAGACGCTGCCGCGCTGGCCCACGCTGCCCTGCAGCCAGCACCCCGGGGCTGAGCACGGCCAGGGCTCACGGCACAGCACGGCTTGGCACGGCGGCCGCATCCAGCCATGCCAGGACGCAGTGGGACGCCCGGGCTCGGGGCAGCATCCCCCGCGGCAGGGCTGAGGGCTCAGATGCTTTCAGGGTGCCGGACGGGTGCGAGGACACCCGTGAACACGTGCACGTCTCGCCCTGGGCAGGGCACGCGCCGCCGGGGGCCGATCCTCCATCACCGCGCAGGAACATCGCCAGCTATTGAAAATCCATCGGCCGCTGCAAGGGAAGCAGCACAGAGCACATTGCAGGAAAACAGCCTTGAGGAGCAGGGAAAAAAACATATTAGCTAAAAATAAAATTAATCTCTTGCAAAGCTGTAAGATTTGCTCCTCCCCCCTCCCCCCTGTGCTGCAATCTTTTATGTCATTTTCTTTAATTACAGCTGGTTTAGATCTCGCTGCCTGGAGAAGCATAGCTGCAGTCAGCCATCACTTGGGCTGCTGGATGCTACAAGAGAAAATAATCACCCCCCAGGACTGCACATCTGTCCGCACAGCGCACGCGCCACGTTATAATTAATATTAATGACAAATAGTTCATATGGAATGAAACTTCTGCTTTACAGGTCACCCAATAAACCCAGCCCCGCTGCAAGTCTCAGGCAGGGCTATTTTCCACGTCCCCACCGAGGGGTCTCCCTTTCCCTTCCGATATTCTTAGGCTGCGTTTAATTTCTTAAATCCCCGGCCCTGTTTCAGTCAGACTGGAGCTGCTGCCGCCTGCTTCTGCTCGGCGTTTCCTTTGCTGGGGAGGGAGAACCCAAAGGCGAGGAGACAGAGGCTGGAAACATCACCTGCTCCGTTCCAAAGTCAAAGGTGTTCCCCTGGGCCCCAAAATGCGCCCCAAAATGCGCCCCGTTCCTCCCTCCCGGGGACAGGACGCACCAGCAGCAAGCGGGGTGGGAGCCAGAGAGGACAGATGCTGGTGACACGGCTGCTCTGCAGACCCCTCCCCATCGCGCTGGCGCGGCTGCCTGGGGGTCTTTCTGTCCTTTAACCCTCATCTGGGGCCCGGGAGAACGGATTGAAGGTGCGGGGCAGACGGGGTGCGGCGGCGCACGTGGCGAGCGCCCACAGAACACGCAGCACGCTGCTTCTCGTGTGTCCACTCCGACACAATTTTTCACACGTTGGAAATACAGATGATTTTAGCCTGGGTCCATCTGGTTTCCCAAATAACCTGTCTATTTGATAAATAACATAAATTAAATTAGACAAGACAAACAAATAGTTTTTTTTCGCTCCCCCTTTCAGTCTCTTAGCAAAAAGGAAAAAAAAAAAGAAAACATAATTCAGCGACGGCCGCGAGCCCCCAGGAGCCGTGCGGCGGCGAAGGCTGTGATTATGAACGTGTCTGCAATGCTAACCTCTCACACGGGCCGAAGGCCTCTCCTTCCTCGGCTTGTCAGCTCTTTTCCAGCTCCTTCACTGCCCGTGATGTCCCTGAAGGCCCATTCTCTCTGCAAGCCCGGCAGTGACACCGCACCCGGCGCAGCTCTCCTCTCGCCAAGGCTCTGCTCAGGCCTGGCAGGCTCTGTCTCTCCTTTGGGGAAGGGAAACTGAGGCACAGAGCCGGACAGTCGCTGCCGCTGCCCATCTCCGATGGAAGCGCCGGCGTCCTACCAAGGTGCAGCCACTGCTGCATCTCGTGCAAAGCCAGAACTCAACATCAGGGACTCAGCTGGCGCTGCGTGGAGTTGGCCCGAGGCGTGACCTGGGGGGCAAAGCAGCGAGAGGAGCAGAAGGAGCCCTGCCGTCAGCCCAGGACGGCCCCGCAGAGCCCGGGATGCCCCACTGCCCTGCGTGGGACCCTCGCTCCCACCTGCCAGCCCCCCCAGCCCCTCAGCACTGCCCCCAGCCCCAGGGACGCGTTTTTCTCCTCGACAGCGCAGCAGCAGCATCTCGGGGCGAGCAGGGGTGAGCTGAATCGATACTTGAAAATGAGAAGGCAAAGCGGAGCTGATGTGCCAGACGGGAGGTGGCTGGGGGGCCGAGACAGATGAGAGCGGGTCGGGGGCACGGGCGAGGGTCAGGCCCAAGCCCCCAGCCTTCGGCTCCGCTGGGAAGATGGAGCCTGGCACCATCATCATCAGCATCTCAGCGTGTGTCCAGCCCCTCCTGCCACGGAGATTTCAGCTCCTCCGGGACCTGCCCCGGCCCCCCAGGACACAGCCCGGACCACGCGCCCCGGCGAGGGGTTTCTGGGCGCGAGGCAGCGCTCCCCCACAGCACTGCGCAACCCCCAAACTCCTGAACGGGTGCGGTGCGGGAAACGCTTACTCTGAGCAGCAGCAGCCAGAAACCTTCCCCATCCACGTATTGCAATGTAAAAGCTCGTCAGGCCCAACAATATTTTGGTTCTGGAACAAGCAAAACGTATCTCGAAGGGAAAATTCTAAAGGGAAAGCGAAACAAATACCATCCTTGTGGGAAGCACAAGCTGATGAGAGGCCAGCAAGACCCCTGCCACAAAGCCAACCCTCTGAGGGTGCTCTTCAAGCTACCTCCTCATGCAAAAGTAGCAATTATAGCCCTATATAAATTTAATCCTTTGCAGTGCCATAGAGCAGGGGAAGCTGTAAGAATTTCCCCGAGTCAGGAGGACAGTTTAAGCTTTAATCAGTCTTCCTGCCCCTTTCGCTGGAAGCAGCGCATTCTCTTGCTGCTCTCTAGTGGCACGCATTATTAGCAAAATTAAGACAAGATGGGTATTTTGCAGCTTCAAATGTTTTTGGCTGGTAAATCTGCACTGAATTAGTACAAATCAGCACAAACACCGCGATGGAGAATTAACTGGATATTCAGATACCTTCCTTCAGTTACGCTGTTCTTCAAGAAACATCTGATAAATGACCTTTCCTCCTTCATTCTCTTCCCTGAACCTCCCATCCCAAATCCAGATACACCAATTACTAGAATTGCTACAAAGAACTGAAACCCGGATGTCTCAAGCCAACGATAAAGCAAGTTTTGTCTAGGAACTATCAAAACCAAAACTATTGAAGCAGCAAAAGGAAACACATTCTTAGGGCCAAGAATTTTATGCAAACCTAAGTGCAAGACTTGAGGACTGGTGAATTTACACTCCAATAAACACAGGAGGGGCTGGTTTTTTTGTATTCCAATATTATTGCAGCTGCTCATCGTGAAGGGCTTAGCAGTGGCTATGAGAAAAAAGCAGCAATGAAAAAAGAGACAGACAAACGTTTCTGGAACAAAACCCCACGTCCACACAACGGAGTGAAATCCTGTACATTAATTCCAAGTGCCTCCGAAATTAAAAACATGTTTTATTGTAAAATTGCACTCCAGTTAGTACCATAATTCTTTATAAACATAATATACAGTAAAATATTTTACATGTAACACACCAGGCGTATGCTTATGATGCTACAACATTTACAACTCTGGATACTTCGACAAAGTCGGCAACCTACGGATGTGACATCAAGCCCCAGGGAGATTTCAGTCTTACAGAGCAAGCCACTGTCTTGCCATTATCCGGCCTCTACTTTAACACATTCGACATGTAATCAGAAATGCTGTACATTGTGTCCCAAGTTTCTTTCACACTATTTAGAATAGTTGTGAATGAAGGTTCCTTACTATCTAATGTCCTCATTCCAGAGCAGGCCTTTCATTACCAGCGGTTCAGAAATGGATGGTTTCTCTTGGATGGGTGCAGCTTGCATGAAAATAACGGAATGGGCGATTTAAGAGAGTCTTCAGTTGGGCAAACCAAACCAAACTCCCTCCTCCCAAGCAAGTAAAAAACCCGACACACCTCCTTTTCCTCTCCCACATCCGTTACTCACATTCACATGCACGTGTAAGAACATAAACAGTAATAAAAACTTGGAAAAAAAATCCTTATGATACTGTCTCATAAGAGACTGGGACCTTTTTTAAAGGCATACATTTCAAATATAAATTAGAGCTTCTTAAAATGTCAAGCTAATGAATGGTTAACATTAGAGAAAATACGACATCGGAGGAAGCCATAGCTACCTTCGCACTGCAAGTGCAAACAACGTCCCTCCTGCCGTAGTTAACACTGCTTTCTGCTGGCCCAAAGCGCAGAAACACCTCCTTCGCCTGCGCTTGAAGCTAATGGCAGCATTCCTGCCTCCTACCTGTCACACGGACGGTGTTTGCAGACGGAACAGATACCCCTGAAACACGCGAGACGACAGCAGTGTGAGTTTCCTTAATGCTTGGGAAAGACCAAGTTACCATTTCATTCCAAGCCAAGCACGGATTTTGTGCTCTCGTTTGCCACGGAGCACTGAGTAAAAACACAGGGGAATAAACGAGACCATCGCTTGGAAATTGCTGGAACTTGTGAAGCAAGCGGCAGCAGCGTGAGCGCACAGCAACGTGTTTACCTTCCCGAGAACGGCTGGTAGATTTGCAAAACAAACTGCAGCTGGCAAAGGGACGAGTTACAACCTCTGGCCCTGCACAGAAATATTCAGCTCTCCAAGTACTGGAATATGCTTCGGCTCTGACTCGTTTCCTCTGCGCTGTCTACCCTGGGCCGTTTGGCCAGAGACGTTATTACTGCGGTCGGACCTCGTTTCTTCACCTACAGGGAGTAAGATACATTAGAACAGTTAAAATCTCCAAAAAGTTTAAATTCTGAACTATGAGAGAATTATTTGGTGTGAGAGCACATACTGAGAAATCAGAGAATATTTCGAACAGCAATGCTTTCAAGCCCTCGGCAGTCCTTAGCGTCTGTACGTGCAAACAATCCACACAACCGGCAGCACATCCCACACAAATGTTTACCTGCAGTTTTGATTTCTCCTTTGCCTCTTCACTCTTGTCTGGGGAAAGTGTGTGAAAGACAAAATTCCTTGAATTTCGAGGTGCATTTGGATTAAGATCTGACATCGCTGCTAGTTTCTGAAGGACAGCTTTAGGTCTGTTCAAGAGAGACCCATTTTTTATCTGAAGAACAAAGAAAGGCTGTGTTAAACCACTCACAGGAACAAGACAGCTCTTTCAGTAGGTTACTCTTACTAGAAAAGACTACTCCCTGCTAAAACGCCAGCTGATGTGGCTGTGTTCTGCATATGCAGTTGGGAAACACCATTTTCCGGAGCCATTACCAACCTGGACGTCACTGGCGGGTCTGAAGGTCTCAAACGGGTTCCTGGGTAACAGTGTTGTGTCCTGTGCCACTACTGCTGGGCTTGCTAGCAGAGACAAAGAGGAAAATGCCAGTTTCTGAACTTCACTTGAAAGAATATAATTTTGTATCAAACTGAAGAACTCAAAATTGACAACAGTAAATACTGTAGGAAAAAAAAAGCCTGCATCAAATTATACTATGAGCCATACAAGTAATAGATGACCCTGGCAATTAGTTCTACCAGTTAGAAGGGAAAATGGGGTTTTGAAACAGCTTCGCACACTTCAGAGTCATGTTTTTGCCACAACCAAGGAAAACTTTTTACTGTGCTACACACTTTTCCCTCAAGTCACAGATATCTGGAGAAACTGCTAGGCTGAGTGTCTCTTAAGGCGCAGAGCGGAAGACTGTAAAGGCAAGCAAAGGAAGAATAAAATACTGAACAAAGATGTAGAGGAATTTATTGTCACTCTACATCATTTTTTTTTCAAGAACTAACATGCTATTTTATTAAGTGAATAGACACAATTATCATCAACCTTGCAGCTGGAGATCTTCAATGCTTTTATGCCTTTAGCTTTTCAAGCTCTGGAAGACATGCGCTGCGACTGGTGTAAGGAAACTAGACACTGGAGTTTCCCCATCCGTAGCGCGCTTCACTGGAGACCACGAGCGACGACTGGAAGTTAAACTTTCTTTCTCCTACTTGATTGTCACTTCAATAAAAAGTAAGCTTACCTTTCTTCTGTAGGGACTTCGCAGTTACTTTTTTTGCTAGTTTCATGAATTGGCTGTCTTCACCAATCTCTTCCTCCTCCTCCTCCCCCTCCTGCTCTTTATTTTTTTCCTTCTGTAGCAGAGAGAAGGCACTTTGTAAAATGGAAAAAAGTTCATAATAACAAAGTATTTCACTCAGTATTTTAAGTAGACCAAGTCCTTTCATTATGTAAATTCATAGTCTTTTTTATTTACTTTCAACTGTAAAAAATCATTGCAATTTCTTAGATACTTCATCATCCTCGTTCTATTAATGAACAGCAAACCTGTAGTATCACATTCAGCTGACAAATCTGACCTAATACTGAAACTTATAAAGCTTGAAGCTCTGCTCCCAGCATGAAAGACTTATTCCAGCTTTGAAGCTGACTTGTTTCAGAGCATAGCTGGTTTGCCTCTCCCTCCTGAATTAGCTTCTCTCTCTGTACGATAGTTGTAGAAGAGCAGAATTCATGATGAAAAAAAAAGATACAGTTATGAACGGTATTTCTTTCAGAGTTTAACTTAAGGAACTAACAATTTCACATCTAGCACTGGTACAGAGAAACACAGAGCGAGATGCCATTCTGGCAGCTAGCTATTACCTGCTCCCGAAGCCACTGCTCTCGTTCAAACCGCTCCTTCCTCCATTTCACTTCTGTCTCATCAAACTGTTCATTTTCATCATCATTGTCTGAATCTTTCTGAAACAAGTCAATCTGTGAAGCATAATCTAGACAAAGAACAGAAAATAATTAGCTGTCAATTTTAAAAGAGGCATAAAAATATGTAACTAGTAACAAACCAAACAATACCCCGCAACAAAGAACCCCCCAAACCCAATTTATTTCTGAAAGACTTTATTTACTTCTGAAGGACTACAGAGTGCTGTTTCACACACACACTCTCTCTTTAATGTATCTTTCCCCCGCATCTATTGATTCTGGATCAGAAAGGCACCTATGTTTTTCCATCTGAACCTCCTCGTCCTGCCAGGCCCATCACTATGCAGGTCACCATCAATGAGGTATCTCTCCTGGTACAAGCGCAGCTGACGCTTGTCGTCATCAAGCATTGCCTTCCTGTCAACAGAGGAGAAAGGGAGGAGGTCAGTCCAGATTACATCCAAGAGCCACGACCTCATACACAAAAATAGATAGTAATACTGTCACTGACATGTGTAGTTTCTGTATTTGATTTTCTAATTCCACTTCATTAGGGAGTTCCTCATCAATAATCTCTTCTTCATATTCATTCAGGTCTTCACCATCATACTCATCCTCGCTTCCCACATCACTCCCCGACAGCTCTGCCTCATCTTCCATGAAATCCTGCAGTCTTCTATAAAAGAATGTTGAAAGAGTTCAGTTTGGTAGACCAATAATCATCACAGAAATCTGCTGAAAGCAAGATTTACCTTTTGACATAAAAATAACACATATCCTAAATGAGAAATTATGATTCATCTTTAATTTTTCAGAAGACTAAGACTTGAGTTCTTGCACATTTATACACAGAGTCTGCCAACCTCAAATCATTGTCGTCCACCAGATTCCTTGCCAGTTGCCTACCAAACGCGGTGGCGATGATAACCGCCAACTAGATGTTTTACTTACTAGAACAAATAAAGATCTTAAGACATGAGGAATGACAGCAACACTCCTGCACTTTTTTGGTCAGAAAAATGTTGTGTTGCTTTCATTGTGGCCTTTTGATTTCCATCTATAACAAAAATTGTAATGGAAATCCACTATAACCCACCAGCAACATAATTAAACTCAGGCAACATGACAGCACCAAAGCAAAAAACAGCCAGAGCCAACACCACGTAAACATTAGCTACCAAAGCTGGGGAGGGAATAATTATAGACTAAATTTCTAGCGATATTAATGTTCTATTGCATCTGGCAATTAAGATACAAAAAAGATAAACTCACAGGTTTTTCTTCAAGCCCTGTCTATGTCTCAGCAGTTCTTCTTCTTCATCACTCGTTTCTGCTTCTTTAGCATCACTATCTCCACTTTTTTCATCCTGTCAAAGAGAAGCGTTTCAGAAATTGAGGAATTTCTGACAGATTGCTTTGTAATGACAGTTTAGTCAATTCTTCAACCAATAAACACAGACCAAGACACCACAGATTTTTCAGAGGATTTGCTATGCTAAGATGCTTTATCTAGTATATCATCATATTAAGGAAACATTTTAAATGATCCAAACGCTGCTCTTTAAAACATTTCAGTAGCTTGTTCTGGAAGTCACGACACTTTGCATTGATGGCTATATTCAAAAACTAAGTAGATAAATGGAGTTCTCTTAGAATGCTGTAGCAGTTGCTTTGCTCCATCAGTTCATACCTCTTCACTATCAAAGGCATTGTCATCTGTTAAAAGCTGAAAACCACCAAGTTCCTCCTGCGCCTCCTCATCTTCCTCTTCCCTAGGAGAACGCAAATCAAAGAAACACACGTTTTCATTTCACCTCCAATGACGGCTTCACAATAGCTCAAGGCAAGATTTCAGCCATCACAATAGCTGGTCTCAGGGAACTGAGCTACAGTATCTCAACAGCATTTAGCTTTAAACGCCCCAAACCGCCATTAACAGTGATGTTTTAAGACCTCAGGTCTTCACTTGCAGAAATTGTGGGGCAAGTATTAAATCCGGAGTTTGTTTCCCTCTAAAATTCCTCTTGGATCCCCTTAACACTCCCATTTGTTAAGCCTCCTCATCCTTTTGTCAGGCAGCCACACACCTTTCTAGTTTAATCAATGGAAAAAATGCAAGTATCCAACTTCATTTGGTTATGGTTCCTGTAGTTTGGCAACAGCCCAGAACAGAACCCCAAAGTCCTATATTCTAACAATCTTTTCTCAGTTTGATCAAAGTTCTTCAACACTTCTTTCACGACCAGTGAAAGACAAAGCAGAATTTCCCTTCACAGCAGCTGTGGGAAACAGTACACGCTGCCCATATAGAAGGTGCTTGCTGAGCACTCTGCAGCGTTCCTCTCCTTCACCTCCAAAACAGACCACATTTTTGCTGACAGCAATAAGAAAACATATTAAAAGTGAAACAAGACAACTACCACTACAAACTTCTAAATTTTAGGATGAACAATGCTAACCTGTCTGTGGGAAAGGAGCCTGAACAAAGCGCTAGAGCTTCTGCCATGGGGTCTTCTATGTCACTGTCTTTTTCTGCCTTGGAAGATACCGAAGATGCCCATGTTGGAGAACCTGCTACAAAAAGAAATAAGATGGCAACTTATTAGACAGATACATTTCTACTCTTAACATGTCAGAGGGTGTCCTAGAAATGACAGTTAGTGTGCTCCCACAAAGGCAACACATTGTTCGAGCTCTCAGAAGTCTCAGAAGTTCCACATTCTGCTTTAGCGCCCAGAACTAAAGAGGACCTTGGCGTACAGCTTATAAATCAAGTAGCCAGCAAAGCTGGAAACAGAATTCAGGACATACTCTGAGACACAAATTTTCCTGAACAAAGATTGAGCAGTTCTTCTATGTTCTGCTTCTTGTTGCTGTTGGTATTTGGCACGTGTTCAGCTTGACCGCTGAACTGTCCAGAACACAAGTCCAGTAACTCATCCATATTGGCATCCATTGCGTTCTCATCCATACTGGCCAGAGTCAGCTGATGCTTTGAGGACTGGTATTTATTCCTATGTTGTCCAACATTCAAGAACCTGAAAGAAAGTCTGTAGTTAGAAAGATCTTGCTGGTCTGCATGCCTTATTTCTGTTAAAAGGCACAAAACCTCATCCTTTACACCGATTACCTACCCATCTGCATCAAGCAGCTGGCTCTGAGTGTCATCTTCCAGACAAAATTGAAACCGTGACTCCCCAGCCCCTGGAAATAAAGTCTTAGGCTCTGGAGAGGCATTATACAGGTCCTGGGAATCCTCTATGGGAAGAGAGGGCTCAGATGTCTTTCCTGAGCTCTAGACAAACAAATGTAAAAGTATACAAGTTATTTGTTTTGCAACTCTAAAAGTCAAAAGCCACAATGGAATAAAACATTTAAGCTGTTTTAAAGGACTAACACCATGCAAGTGTCAAGTATGTCCACACTGCTCTGATAAATCACAGGAGTTCACTGGCATCAGATGCTGCGGAACCCGTGTAAGTAAACTTAAAAAAATATTTACGATGTACATATTTTAGATATCAAAAGCAGATTATAGCATCTTTTCTTTGATGTTTCAGAATCTAAGTTTTTATAATTCATTTTTATCCATTCGAACGTGGAGACATTTTAAATTCCAAAGACAGATCGCTTTTCTGAAATCTTACCCTCATAAAAGCATTTGGCTAGATGCCTTCTTCTGGTGGTATTTTTTTGATAGATACAACACTCAAGATAAAATACATTTATTCCCTATCCACCATATTAATACAGGATGGGAACAGAACAAAAACCTTACCTTGGAAGCAGAGCTGATAAAGCTCGTTTTGAAAAAACCTGGGGAAGGTGACCTGAAACCTCCTGCTGCAGATGAACAGTTCCCTCCACGCGACATCTGTTTGTTACAGGGCTGATACGAGGGAATCATGGAGCCGATCAACTCAAAGCTGCTGTTATGGCTATTTTCTTTTGCTAGTGTTGGTAGAGAAAATGAATCGTCATCCTCTGGGGGAAAAAAAATTAAATAAAGTGATTAAATATAGTGCTTGACTTTTTTGTTTTTTGTGATCCAGTAAAACCTCAAGATACTATTTTGCAACACTGACACTTGCTAAAAATTCAGTATTTTGTGCTCATGTTTGATTTCTTTCTCCATAGAGCATGCATATTGCACTTTTTTACTGAATTTCAACCTTACTGATTCCTGACCATTTCTGATTTTTTTCCAGTATAATTTTCAACTTTTTTCCCTCTATTTTTTTCAAGCCCTGACACTTTTTTCCACCAGTCTAAACTTCTATAATCACACTGTATAACCATACAGGTGATGAAATAACAAAAATGTTGCATACCAATCCCAAATAGAAGCTTCTACACGTGCCATGTGAAAAAAATGCTATCTATGATAAAAGTTCCAGTTTACCTAACTTGGTAGGTCCTTTGTCTGCAGCTTCTTCCATTTCAAGTTTCTCATCAGGAAGAGAATATCTGCAATTCATCAAATAAAATGTATTTGCCAACACATACCAGATGAATTGCTATTGACTGTCAAACCTAACTGCAAAAACCAAGGTAACACACAAAAATATACCTAGTACATTTTGATTAAGAAACTGATTATTCCGCTAAACAGCAACTATAGTCATTAAGCTTTTCAAAGAAAATGTGTATGAATGCACACATAACTACTGGAACAAGACAGAAAAAATACTTATAGAAAGTACTTTAAATCAAAACATCTACATGTATTGATCAAATTTAAAATTGCTCAGTCACCATTTTTAAAGCTTGGTTTATTTACCCCATTTTTGAGGAGCTGTCCTTAAAAAGCATCAATGTAGACTCTGTTGAAGGTGGTTTGGCAACAGAATCACAGTGCACAGATTTCTCCAGCTTTTCTCCATCAATTGATTCTTTGTCGGTTTCTTTATCACCATCTTCAACATCTTTCTCTTCTGTATCTTCATTATCTTCCTCTGCTTCACCCAGCAGAAATTCCACATTCTAAAAAAATCCCCAAACATAGCAGGGATATGCTGATTACTGCTTTGCTCTGCCAACTTGCTTGCATGCTTTTCAAGAAAACATTTTAACATACGAGGATGAAGCCGAGTGACCTTCACAGTTCTTACCTGCACCTATCCCACCCCAAGACAACTGACACAGGGGTCCTTGAAACAGCCAAGCTGTTCTGAGCCTTTTTACAAGGAAAGGCCATGGCAAACCCTACCCCAGGTCAGGCAGGTGGCCTCAGTTTGTCCCCTGCTAGCAATGAACCAAGGATATACAAAAAGAGAAAGCAGCCCCAGAATCTTGTATATACTCACATTTCGTTTTAATATTGTTTAGACAAATAAAGAAACCGCTAATAAATTCGGTTTTAGAAAATCCAAACCCTGAACATGCTAATTGTAGCAATTTTTTAACTTCTAGGAAGATTTCTTGGCAATTTCCCTAATATCAATTGTGCACAAAAGTCTAATTTCTTTGGGGAGAGGCCACAGAATTGAGAAGCGACTAGGTTATGTAGAAAAGTTGCATATAGACCTCAGGATTGCCTTCTTCCTCTTCCTCAGACTCATCAGTCATCTCTTCCTCCTCCTCCTCTTCCTCCAGCATGTCCTCATTATCCAGTTTGAACAACGCTTGCCGCTTTTGGCGTTCCTCAGTCCTGCGGAGTTTCATGGCCTCCTGCAGTTTAGCCTTCAGCGCTTGCAGCTTTTCACCTGGACAGAAATGAATAAATGAATACATCAGATGAACCATGGTGAATCCTTAACTTCACTGCCTTCAAGAATCCAACCTGATGTAACTACACACATAAAAAGGGCGTTAAAAAACCACTTGTTTCTCAATGTTTTTATGAATTGATCTGCCAGCTCTAAGAGTTAGAGCAGATAGTTTCAATGAGCTCCATTTAGAGAGACCACAAAATCTAACAAATTATCAAGATTCCTCATTATCCATAAATGCCACCGGCGCAGCACTCTGCATGAGAATGGAGCCTGTCTCTCCACTGCGCCTTTTGGGAACAAGAGCATCCAACTGCCACAGGCAGATCTGCTATAGCACATAAAATAATTAAGAGCAGCCAAATCTATCACGTGCCCACAGAGCCAGCCAAATAATCTATTTCTTTTAATGGATACTATGGGAGAGTCACATTCCACACATCTTTTCGTTTGACACACACAATTCTATTAGAAACTGCAGTATAGAAATATGAAAGCATGAGAGATCTAATCAATGTTCGTAAGAAGTCTGAGAGTTACATTCAGAGTGCTGATGGAAAGCAACAGTGCGGATATTCGCTCACGTAAAATTTTGGTACAGATGGGGAGAAATCCAGAGAACCAGCTGCAAAGTTCTGACTGAGGCTGTTCTGCGTTGGCCGGTGCTATTTAAGAGGCCTATCAAGATTCTTTTTTAAAACAGGGCTATCCATTAGAGGGAACACACATACAATTTTACAGATGAAGATCCCTTCATCTGTATATCATAGGGCAGCACTGGGAAAGGGGAATGAGAGAGAGGAAAAGACAAAGTGTTTTCCAATTCAGTCATCGTCACTTCTCCTCCCCAACCGACCTGGCTTTGTGTGGACGGTTTCATCCAGGCTCTCTGCAGCTAGCACTGCCGGTACCACGTCTGCTTTCAGCTCCTCCTTCCCTTCAGATGTAGTCTCCTTACGAATAATGCTCATGTTTATGGTCCGTTCAACTTTGGATTTTGACGTTTTAAGAGTGTGCTTCAAGAAACGTGCTTTCAAGGCTTCTAATTCTTTAAATAGATATTAATTAAATTTCAAAATGCAAATTAAATTAATTTGATAGCATTTAAAAGCATTGAGTGTTACAGTTGTATCAAGAGTAGGTCTTGAGAATTTTTTTTCAAAAGGAAGTTAGTACAGAATATTTTTGCTGTAACTTGTATTTAATTGATATTTGTTAATATTACATTACCCTACCACTGACTGTGATTTATCCACAAGACCTCAATTCCCTTCCAGTCCAGCCTTCCAGCCACCAGGCAATTCTAATTTCTGTTAACACATGTATCTAAACCCAGACTGCTGGCTGACAAAAACACTGTTTCTTGGCAGAGGTCAGCCTCCTGCATGCATGGAAGTAGGATCCAATCCAGACATCCTCCTAGTATCCTCTAATACTTAACAGATTTAGTGGAATTATAAAAATGCCTGATTATTTGCAATCTTTCCTTGAAATAAGGTCAACTATTTAATATTGATGAATAGATGTTCAAATTCCAGTACCTACAAGACATTCAAAACACTCTTGCTACAAAAGTAAATTTTTGCTTGCTACCCCGCCTTGCCTTTTAACAAACTCAGTGGTAAACACTCTGGACCACAGGCCAGTTTTGTTTCCAGATCATTAGTGCATGCCTCATTTTGAATCAATTTGAAAAAAGCGTTCCCATGTGCTTTATGTACCAACGTCATTCACTACAACAAAATGAAAATAAATCATTCATCACTAAATAGTTGTCACTGAGCAGTCCTTCAAGCTTTCACGACTCAGAACCTCCCTCAAACATCAGGCGAAAGAAAACGGATACCAACATTAAGCAAAGAATCCACACTAAGCACAGGCACGCACATTCTCTTGCATCACCTCAACACTTCTCAGCAATTTTCCAGTTAAAGTCAGATTAACCCTGCTTACTTGGACAGATCTGACAAGACTACAACAATAAAAGCGATACCTTTATTTGAATCAGCCTCGTCGAGGTTTATGAAGGATTCATTGCCAGAGCAGATTCTTGGCTGGATGGATAGGTCTATTCCCAGTTCACGAAGTTTATCCAGCTTGGACTTCCTCACTTTTTCAGGTTGTGCCACCAACCCAGGCCCCACTTGTTGATTGCTTTTTTCACATTCTAAGTCTGGTGCTGTTTCGTCTCTTTGCTCAGGGGCATCTCCTCCGACTGCTAGCAAAATTTCATTCTCTTTTTGTTCACTACAATCAGTGCTTCCGAAGCTAGAGTGCTGCTGTTCTGTATTATTATCACTTGTTACAGTCCTAACGGTATGAGAATCATCAGTGTCCTGCCTGGGCTTTCCAGCACAGTCATCTGCCAAGTTCCTCCCTACATCAGCAAGAGGTTTGTTCACAGTGGTACCAACATCTCCGCCAAGGCTTGTTTCTGGTTCATTAGCTGCTGATAGATCACCCTCGATTTGCCCATCTTTGCAATCCGTACTCAAGTTCTTAGTGTCTGCAGATTCTTCATTTAGGGATAGCTGGTACTTAGTGGACCTAATGAAGGCAGAAAGAAACATATCACCCACGGCTTTTGTGGGAGGGGAGAAGAGGTTGAGAGCAAACTCAGAGGAAGAAATTATTTTCTAATTATTGTCATTAATGTGTAGGAAGAGGTGAAGGACAGAAGTCTGGAAAACTTCATTCTGAGGAGATAAGGAAGTGTAGAGTAGTATAAAGAGTCTGTACTAGCCAGTTACATTATCACAGTATAAAATTCCTGAGAGATTTTTGTGACAACAATAGCTTAAGTATTTTCCTACACATTACTCAGAAGAAGAAATAGCCCAAGTAAAACATCGTGGTCCGGTCTAAACCACATTCAAGTAACTTTGCACGAGCATGTTACTTCACCTGGAGTTGCTATCAGGCCCTGATTACCTCAACAGTACAACTGTGTCAAGAGTGCAGCATTGCCTTATGTTAATAGTGACATGCTCCTCATTTCCAGGTGTTCACAGAATTAAAGGAGCCTAAGAAAATTTCTTAATAAAAATTTCCAGTCAAAGCAACAACTAAAATTAAACCAGAAAGAAGATGTGACTGTAAACAGAGCAGGCGTGTATGTCACACGATGCCTACAGCATACAAAAAACTGGTTATCCTGAAAAGCAAAGCTGGGATAACCTGAAAATTCATGAAAAAATCTGAGGAAGGTTGAAGTCCTTACTTCAGCAATGCCATGGCATTTCCTTGACATACTATTCGAGGTCTGCGCTTGAAGAAGTCATGAATGCTTTTGGTCTCAGGCACATGATACGGGAGAGACACAGATGATTCTACCAGAGAAAGGAGGTGAAAGAACATTTAAAATGTTACCCGAGGCATTTATTTGATATCTCTGAAATTCAAAGAAGCTTGACACAAGTGTTTTGCAGCAAAGACATCTGTCTAGGCACAAACCGCACAGTTTAAGCTGGAATACAGCAAACACTGCTGTCTGGGAGAGCTCTAACAGCAACAGTCTTGCAGAGTGAATTTGCAACATGTCCACGGACTCATTTGGAAATGAACTGAGACGTTAATACCAGAATGGCAGGACCAGTATCAATTTTACTACATGCCTATCAAACCCTCTGAACGTTCTACTAACTTTACACAAGTTTACAGGCTCAAGTGTTTGCACAATGATTTTTTTTTTTCCTTGGTTACAAAGGTATCTTTCAACAGGTCCTTGACTAAAAATGGTCATGCACCCTTCAATCCTAAATAACTCCTGCTAGGTGAGAGAAGGCTCTAGCCTTTTGGGTAAATTCTTTCAATTTCTCCACTGAATTTCTGGATAGTTTATACCCTTCTACATATAAAGAACTTCAGTTTTACCTCTAATAAGTCGTTGGGTCTCACTATGCAGTTGTTTAATGGCTTCTTTGCTTAACCTTGCTGCTTTCCGCTCCTTAAAGAAAGAAAAGAAAGGCTTCTGAAGTCAGAAAACGAAATGTGGAACTCTATATTTTCTACACAGCTTATTTTTCCCTTTCAAAGAAAGGAGTCAGAATAAAGCAGCCAGTTAAAAAAAAAAAAAAACAACAAACTAAAAATAGCAAACTAACAAAAACACTGGACAGCGTGCATACAAAAAACATATGAGTCACTACAACAAACAACGGAGAGCTTTAAAAAGAAGAATACTTCACCTTCCTTTTTGGTTCTTTTAATACCGGTTCCTCGTTCTCATCGTCAAATACATGTTTGTAGCCTTCACCCTCAGAAAACCGTTCTTTGTTCTGCAGTGCATAGAAAGAGATTCATTAATTTGTCTAGACATGCAGGCACCACCAAGGGCAAACAAGTCAAAAGTAAAAAATAATGGTACAGAATCATCACCGGTCATCAAAGCCAGCAAGCATTCTCACAATCCAACCCAAACGCCACATAATAGTTATGGTAGATTTCCAAAGCTTCTACTGGAGCATTATCTTCATAACTTCCCAGGACAACGTCCCTCCAACTCTAAGAACAAAAAGCAGAGGACCATTCTCTCCTCTCTCTTAGCAGCAGAAATGCACCACTGTCACAAAGAGTTTTAACACATGCTCTGGTACAATAATTCCCACTAATAACCAATTAGTTATCAAATGTTACCTTGTACTTTTTTATTTTGTTTTTCACTGCCGCTCGTATTGATTCTATCGACTCTTCATCCTCTGGGGGGCAATCATTTTCCTCTTCTAAGCCATTATCAAAAAGTTCTTTGTCATCAAGAAGACATCCACTGTCGTTGAAAGGATACCTCTCACCACCATCCACCTGCGTGCCATAAGGATAAAGAGTTTGTGTAATTCATTTCATTTCAGAAGGTCCCCTGCAGTTCTTTGACATTAAGCTTACTATCAAAAGGCCTTGATGAAAGAAGTTAGAAAAGGTACATGCCATCTTTAACCTAGCATCTTGTGAGTCATGTTCACTTCATAGCACCGCGAAGCTGATAAGGTAATTCATGGAGCAGCGTTCCCTACATCTAGAAGCAGGGAATTTCAGTAATTACTGAAGACCAAAATGGCTCAGAGAGAATAAATTAACACTTGAAATATGCATTGTGTAAACAGCAACAATATGTAACCTCCCAAGCAGCCATTTACTTAGACCAGCATTCCCATTTGAAAGTAGCCCAAAGCTTCCTCCAGAAACCAGCACAGCAACGTAGAGAAAAGCTGAAATACCCATCAAAGCCGTTTGCGCACGTAACAAACCCCCAACGAATCCAAAGACCTCAGAGAATTTCTGCCTGGCGTAACACGCACTCACAGTAAATCATCAAGCATCAGGGTTTGTACTTTCTTTGCCGAGGAAGCTGGCAGGCTTGTCTGGTGTTCAGCAGATCCCTGCGGATCCCACAGCTGCTGCAGGAATGTGGCACCAGCAATGCTGAAGCATCAAAACGTAATATCCAACTGCAGCAATAAATTTACCTTAGTTGAGGAAACATCTGGGATTTTCTGCCAAAATACATACCTTTGTTCCAGGCTTCTTTTCTTTTTTCAGCTGTTTAATGGACTCCATTCTTCTCTCCTTCTCCTTTCTTCTCCTTGATTTTTCTGCAGCTTTTTTTGATGTCTGCTCTTCAAAACCACGTTTATGTTTTCTGTACTTCTTCCCAGATTTTAGGGGTCTCCCCTCTTCCAACTCTTTCTCAGGCAAACCAGACTTCCTGCTTGTTTCAAGGTTTTCAGTCTGCAATTTTTCACCAGTGTCACTGTCATCACTGTCCAGCGGACCTCGGCGAATCCGGTGAGATTTCTTGTTCCTCTCAGCACTGATGTTCTCTTTTTCCTCTCCGCTTTCCTCATCTCTATCCGCAGTGTTGTTCTGCACAAAAGAGCCACCATCCTCTCCATCTTCGCTCTCACTCTCCTGAAGCACCTTCTTGCTTTTTGCTTTTTTACGTACAACAATCTCTTCCTCTGAATCTGACAAAATATATTAAAAGAAAAAAAAGTGATGCACGCTACGGAGAGGAAAATTCCACAAGTTAACTAACAATCCGTCAGTTAGACAGTTAGACATCTGTTAAATTTCACAGATGTCAGCATCTATAGCAAATCAGCTTGAACTCAAGTTTTCTCCCTGTAGTGCAGTCTATAATTGACCCAAATTGGTGTTATAGCTCTTTAACCTTTAAAAAAAAGGCAAAGCTGAAAATCCTTCACTGACAATTAGTGGCTTGCCTCAAAACAGTAATAAAGCCCACTGTAAGTAACTACCTCTGTAGCTCAAGCAAACCATATAAGGAAAGGGAACAACCAATGAAGACACATCCCATTTACTATTTTCCTTTCTGCACCTCAAAAAATGCTTTTCAGAGATTTACAGATGTCTTCCCACGTTCTGAGCAACAAATAAAGGCAGCTTGGATACACATAGGTCAAGTAACGACGACTTCCAGAAAGGTGATTATAAAATGAAAAATGCCCTGTTGAATGCGACACCCAGCAGGCACAGCTCATGGAACCACCACAGACCTCTGTCGTCAGGAGCCGCGGTCCCCTTGCTGCGGTGACCCGGAGAGGCTGTCTCGCAGCTGCCCTGCCCGCTGTCAGAGTCGCTGTCGAGGGTTTTCGGCAAGTCTGAAGTCGCATCTTCTAACGGAAGCTACAAAGCGAAAGAAAGGTCTCCTCACTGCGACAAGCGCTGTTTATGGAGTAACGACTCGTGGTGTCTAACTCCACTCCAAAACCTCAGCTAACCCCTTAGACGCAATTATATTCACATCCGTTATCGTTGTACTTTAAGAATTAATTAGTATTCACGTGAAGGGAGATTAGGTCAACTTTTATTAGTATTCAAAGGCGAGCTTGCACACAGGATAAAACCAGAGTCCACACACTGGCCGATCTCCGCTGCTTATTATCCAGAATCACTGCAACGACACCTGCATTCTCCCACATTTCACCCAAATTACCCGAACAGGGACCAGCGGACACCTGCGGGGTCTCTCCCGCACGGCTCCTCCACGACAAGCGGCCCAGGCCCGGCGCGCAGGCCCCTCCCGCGCCCCCGGAACCCGCTCACAGCTGCCACCCCGCGGGCCCCGCAGCCCAGCACGGCCCGGCCCGGCGGCGCTCCCAGCCCTGCTGA
>Ga0065711_1035036_pt1 | contig 22897 bp, 8 predicted proteins | sample Hoacrofraction12_FD_59098 | JGI IMG/M metagenome (GOLD analysis project Ga0065711, IMG submission 59098) | Hoatzin crop microbial communities from Cojedes, Venezuela - Epithelial fraction 12 v2 (version 2) | ecosystem: Host-associated > Birds > Digestive system > Esophagus > Crop | place... | reverse complement strand
CCCAGGTGCAGGACCCTGCACTTGCCCTTGTTGAACCTCATCAGGTTCCTCTCTGCCCAACTCTCCAGCCTGTCCAGGTCTCGCTGAATGGCAGCACAGCCTTCCGGTGTATCTACCACTCCTCCCAGTTTGGTGTCATGAGCTGTTAAGATATGGTCAGTATTTTTTACTATTGTGTTTGCTCCCACATACAATTTATTAAATCTAAAAAGCAACGTGTCACTCTAGGCTGTCGGATCCTTTTTCAGCTTGGGGTGGTGAGAGCTCAGTGTTCCTTCAAACTTAGACTTTAATCAAATCTGCCTTCTAGTTTTATTCTAGCAGCCACTGGTTTTTATTGGAGCAGTATATAAAAGAGCTTACTAGAAGTTTAAGCTGGAGCTACTCCTTCTGTTGAACTGTAGATGCTACTGGATTGCCTAATGGGGGGTAATAAATAGAAGATTTATCAGTAAATAGTTTCGCTACAGTGTTAAGTATGTATGTCAGGGAGAAGCAGTCTTAGCTACTCAAATCATCTTTAGTTACTTCTTGCACAAGAAGGACCTGAGTGACAGTGAGTAACACAATGAATTCTTGCGAAGTAAAAAAACCTAGCAATGAAAACCCCCACCAGATAAAAGTGTTTGAGATCATTCATGAGGAGAGAAGATCTGCTCCCGAGTGAGAACATTTGGATTATCTAGCTGTTCTGCATGGCAATGGTGGTCTATAGTGTCTGCTTGTAATATATCAGTAGGTATCATATTTTGGGATAATTGTAGTAGTTTTAGACTCTAGCAATTATTCCTAACAAAAATAACTGGGAGGCAGTATATTAGCATACAATGCAAATATATTTTTGCTAATTTGGTCTAAGGTTGTGAACTTTCAATTCGCATTTCCATAGCCCGAAGTATAGTTATGTGTCTGCCCTAACCGCAGGATGAACTTCTGTACAACATTTCAGGAAATGTCTTATCAGCCTACGCAGGGCCTAGCTGATGTCTGTCAGTTGTTGCCTGCTCGTGGGTGAGGTCAAAACAGTGTCTCAGAGGAAAACTGTCCTTAAGAGGAGACAAACTTAATGCTGCAAGTCCTTCTAAAATCTGAAGTAGAAGTGGGATTTCTGCATTTCTGCCTATGAAGGCTGATTCCTTAATATTGGAAAGTTGAGAAGAGCCTGTTCTGGGCTATAGCAAATGAGAATACTTTCCAAGATGGATTTCATTTGGAGATCAGAGCTCTAGCACTGTGGTGTGAAACTCGCCGACTTCTGGCCTATGTTAGGATTCAACTTTTTTTCATTTTCAACTACTTGGGTTAGCATGCAAAATTAAATAAAAACTAGTAAATAAGATGTCTATATTTTTCTTAAATGAAGAACTGTACAGGATGCATGTTTGTTTTGGAATTGCTCTTTAAAAAAACTGTCAGTTATCATGAATAATTAACAAGATTCCCAATGTGGAGCTTGTAGAAGAGACAACCAGCTTCAGAAGTGTTAATTTTTTAATAGGAAGCTGGTTTCACTCTGAGTCAACAACGTGTCCAGTTGTGTAGCAGCACTTGTTAGCCAGTAAGAGCCAACAAAAACATGACAGTTGCTTCAAAAGAGAAAACACTAATACGTGCATTCGCCGTGATCCAGCTGGGAAGAAGTGTGGGGGAGAGGATAAAAAGGGGTTGATCAAAGTAGTCAGTGGTGTATACTGAAAAATACCTAAGGGAAGTAGTTAGATCAAAACTGCCTTAAGATCTATTTTCAAAAGGGTCCTTAAGAATAAAAAGGAAATGTTTCCTGTGTGCATTCTTAAGAACACTTAGGTCTTAGTCTGGTCTTTCTATTTGTGAGACTAGAAAACTTCAAAGATGTCCAGAGTGTCTCAAAGGCAAAAGTCGCAAGAAAAGTGCCTACCGATCTGAAAACATGCAGCAATATACTGTTCAAGTCCTGTTGGCATCAGTATAATATATCAGCTTGAATAAGACCCTTAGTTTGGGTGAGGTTACTTGTGGCATATGCCTCTGAGGAAATAGGTGCTTAATCTCACTAGGGCAGCAAAGTATCTTTGGGGTGTGGTTTTTTCTGGTAATCTTGTAGCTCTGCAACTTGGAATGAGCTTCCCAAACATGTACATCATAGCTGATGTCACTCAGTCCCAGCTTGTTTTGGCATAAACTATTGGCAAACGTGAATAGCAGCCATATTTAATTTCAGCTTTACTCAGAATAGAAACAATACTTAACAGAAAATTACAAAATCAGAAGGCTTTGTGTTTGAACTCCTGGTATTTGACTAATCATTGCTATAACGCTGGAACATGAGTAGGGACAGAATGCACTTCGGGAACTGGCAACTCTTGCAGCTCTCAAACCTAAGTAGACTTCATGAGATTTATCAGTTTACAGTGAAGTTTTTTAAGTAAAATGTAAAAAAACAAATAGTTTTGAGAGGAAAACTTGGAATTGCCATTAAGTCTTACTTTAGAAACAAACCAGAAAAAGCTCTGTTAAGTCTTGGTCAGTGCAGAATCACTTTGAAGAAATCAGCTTCTCTGATAGAAAAGCTTAAACCCAAGCTTTTAAACCAAAACCATCCTCGTTATCTGCAGTGAGAAATGAAGTCTTTGCAGTTTGTTCTTGCACTCCTAGACGGGTTCTTGGCTCAGAATAGCGACATTCTCCACTGGTTTAAACTGTGGTGCTTCATCAGCCTCTGAATAAACAAACTTTGACATAGCCAAATGTGGAAACAGGAGAGGGGAAGGAAGGCAGCAAGGTCTGTGTTGAGGAGGAACTGTCTGTCTTAGGAGGGAAAGGTAGGAGGCAAACAGTCTTTGTCCCTAGCATGTGGGTAGTTCAGAAACTGTTAATCAGGCAGTCTTGAATTACGGATTTTTATGATAGACTTGTATGTTGGAAGAAGGGTGCTGTCTGCTCGCAGCATTTCCAGCTCTTGGGTAACAGTTCTCTTACTGCCTGATGTCTGTCTATGTTGATGTGATCCTGCCAAAGTCTGAGGTTTTTTCTGCGTGGACGATAGCTTGGCTCTTGCTTCTAGCAGTGATTCCACTGTCTCTTTCTAAGTCATATCTGGTCCTTGCCTTCATTAGCAGAATTTTATTATTTTAATAAATCTGTACTCAGAAGAATGCAATGTAGCCTTTCCAAATCAATTCTGCTAAACTCCTCCTCTTGAACTTTTGAGGTAAATGTTCATAGTTGACTGATAATGAATCCTTGTGTTCATCTAGGGAATGATTGAGGCAGTCTTATGACCTGTTTTAAGAAGTCTTTGGTTTCTTCTATAGGCTTTGAGTTGGAATGTAAGTGAATAGATTATTACCGGGACTTCAAGTTGGTATGTATGGGTTTGCTTGTGTGTGTGTGGGTCTTTCAGCCTTTGTATGAAAAGGAACTTTATTGGTGATGTTTCTTGTATATGGGTCTGAAAGAAAGCAAAATGTTATGTTAGCCTTCTGAGATTTCTACTCTTTTGAATTTGATGATCTCTGTAAGATGTGGTACTCTGATGCTGTAGCTGTAGGGTCAGCTGGCCAGACTTCGGAGATGAAGACTGGTGCTGTCTCTGTGATACAGTAAGTAACCCTTTACCTGTCATCAGTGAGCTCAGCTTACCTCCTTGATTAACTGACCACATCTTGTTTTGCATTTCAGTAGTTGCATTAGCAGTCATTCAAGTCACTGGCAAGTGCTATCTAACTATTCTATTTTTAACTCGAGATCCGATAGATCTCTGAAGCTGGATAAATGGTAAGCTTATAGCACAGAGAGAGAGAGAAAACTTCAGCAAGAAACAACGGTTGAAGTAAAGCATAACTTTTTTGGATCAGCACTGTGTACCCTGGGGTGAGCCAAGGCTGTGATGAAGTTTACAGGAGCTAGTTTACTCCAGCACATGAGCAGTTTTGATGCAAGGCCTTAACATATGTTAAGATAGCAGATGTGTGTCACAAGTTCCTTGTAGTTGATGGTGATAGGGAGTGGTGAGTCAGCAGGGGGACTCTGTGTGGAAAGACCTGTGTATAAACAGATGAGAACTCCAAAAGTTTTATATAAAATATTTATATGCTTTAGGAATCTAGTGATGAGTTCATCAGACTACATGTGTTTGGGAACACTTTGTTTTTGATTTAGTGTGAGCTGTCACACTTGCAGTTTGATATGTCATAGGAATATTCATAAAGCACTTGTTCCTGAAACTAAAACTGTCCCTGGTTTGGTTTTTTTGGTGTGGTCGTTGGTTGTTTAGTTTTTTGGGGGGGTGGGGAGAGAAAGGTGTGTGTTAGGAGAAAAGCAGGATTATACACATTCATATCATATACTAACATATGCTTAGTGGGAGTCAAGTCCTGTGAGTAGAGGTAAAAATCAAGCCAGTTTTGTTTTTTTGGTTTTTTTCTTTCTGGAAAACTTCCTCTCTTGAAGCTCAGATGTGCCCAAAAGTATGAGAACTCCATGCAAGAGCAACTGGTTTCAATTTTCACTTCAATGGCAGCTTAATCAACAGCTTAGTCCTACTCTAGGTAGCAGAAAATCTAAAAGCACTTTTTCGTAGAAGTGTATCTTGTAGAAGTAGTGCTGCACTAGCATGCTTCAAAGTTAGCTAGCAAAATACATAGAACTATTCAACTTCTGAGCAGATAAGCCTCGGGGAAGATATTAAAAGTCTTTACATTTCTTCCATGATGAAATGAAAAAGCAGGTTTTGTTCAGGACATGGAGGCAGACCTGACTCTTCTTGAAAGTATGTAGTTCTCTTTCTCTACTAAATGTAAAAGAATAACAGATTTACTCGGCACTAGTTTAAACTGGTCACCACAAAGAACTGGCTTATGCATGGAGGCACTAGCAATAGGGACTGCATTGTATTAACAGCAAAACTGCAGCTATGTGAGCTTGTCTGTTAGAGTAGACAAACAGCGTAGATATCAAACTGTCTGCACTGAGGCTGTGATTTGCACTGCTAGCCTCAGATTTTTTCGTAGGGGTTTTCATTCATTATGAAGATCACAGAAGAAGGGAAAGAATCCTCACTTGGAATTCCAGTGCTTCCTGTGAGCAGTTTTCCATACTGTAATGTGCTACAATGCAGAGCTCTGTAGGATAGTGTATCTTTCAGGACAGCATGTCCTGTTGGAGTAGCTGACCCTGGAAACTAACAGTTTCATATAAGCAGATGTAGTGTGAAACGAATGGCAGGTTTGGTTGGCATTTACTTCATTACAGAAAGTAGGATTACTTTTCTTGATATCAAGAGAGATCTGCAGAAAACTATCAGTTCTGCTGTAGGAGGATTCTTCTAATTCCTTGGTTATGTGTTAGTGTCCAGCCAGGTGTTAGACTAGCCTTTAGTTTGCTACTGAAATCTTGCGCCTTGCGTCTGTGCTTTGTGGCAAACGTCGCACAAGTGGTGACGTTTTGCGGAGGATGGAATTTCTGTGGCAGTTGGACAAAACCATTCATTTTGAAAACCAAAACCCCGCTTGTGAGTAGTCAGAGACGTTGGGGAGGCAGTGTCACAGGCTGCTCTCCTGCACCCAGCTTCGCTGCAGAGCAGCATTGGTACACGGCGTGCTCGCCGGCAGCGTCTGGCTGCAGATCGCTTGGTGGTTGCTATGTGAAAGAGGTGGGTCTTCCTTCCCACACAACTCGAAAGTCTGCATATTTGGGTCATTCTTATTCCTGACACTGAAGTTGAGCGCTTTTGAAAGTAAAATTCAACTAAATCACACTGCAGTGTTGTGAAGTCTGCCTTTTCTCTCTCTTGGTCCAGGCGAACCTAGAGCTAAGGTATGCTGTCTTTTAATTTGCTATTCTAATCTTAAAGGCAGGTAGCCCTACGTATTGTTGAGGTGTCTGTATTTGTTCTATGCCGTGCTTGCTATGTGTTGTTTTTAGGATTTACTTGCAGCTGCAATAGCATGTTGCAGAGATGATCATTTATTAGTGGTGTGACCCTTTCCTACACCACAAAAGTGCCACTGTTGTTGGGCATTAATTTAAATTAAAAGCATCCAGCACCAAACAAAGCAAGTATTTTGTGTATTGTACTGAGATGTCTTCAGGATGGACAGAGAAGCCTTGGTTACAGGCTGGGCTGATATAGTTCAAGACTTCAGGCTGGGGGCGGGGGGAGGAGGAGATAAAATAGTGGTTTGGTGCGTGTTGCTAGTCTCCCATCTATCTTGTGGGAGCTGAGGGTACAGAAAGGAATGGGACTGGTGTTTGTTACACTGAGATAAGCTTTTTGATGTTTTGGAATAGGCACGTGAACTTTCTGCTAGTAATACGCAGTGAAGGAGTTAAACTGTGCTCTTGTGCTGAGCAGGATTTCTAATAGCATGGAAAGACAATAGAAGTGTCTGCAAATAGCTTGTTGCTTTCCTTTTAAAAAAAACCAAAACATAGAGGTCTGACTGCTAAAGTAACTCATTTCTACTGTTTAAACTCTCAGTTCAGTGCTTGCAGCCTAAAGGACTCAAATATTTACAGGAAGCTGTTGGAAGCAGATTCAGTTAAACCAGAAGTGAAACTAGTTACCAGAAATTGGATATCAAACCTCTTCAGCCGGAGAAGTATTTTTTTTTAAATAAATTATTGCACTGACCTAGATACTGAAGTCATGGTGGTTCTGTGTCAGTGTATCAGATTCTGTGTCTACAGCTGTAAGGTTAATGATTGAGTGATTGTTTACCTCTGTAAGACAAAGCTAGATAGTTTCCATCAGCAATTATAAATCTGAAGTTTTGCTATAGCAATACTCTCTTTAGAGATGAAGACAAGACTGATCTTAACTGTCATTGTCTAACAGCACAAGCACAAGCCCAGCTTTAAATGATAACTGTAACTGCTCTTGTGAAGAATAGCTCCTGACAAGGGTAAAGTAGGAAGCCTGACCCACTGAACACTGGGAACTCAGCTGGCCTCATGCCAGGCTCGCTAGAGCGCTTTGTGCCGCTGTCCCTGTGAAGCGCAGTGGAGAGCTTACAACACTGACGGTGGCACTGGCATTGCGGGCACCAGCAACAGGGATCAAAAAGATGACAGACGTTCTGTAGCTGGAGAATGAGGAGCTGAACCCAGTGCGATGTGGATTGCCATCTGTCTCTTTCTCAGCTCAGGCACCACTACTAAAGGTACGGAAGCCATGCCTGTATCACAAGCTGTGCCTCATGCAGGCTGTCAATACAATGTCTCTTCTGATATTCTCCTGGGTGTGCTCAGACTGCATTTCGAGAGCTGTGTATACACTGACGTCTGCATCATTTTGGTGTGATATTTACTAACTAATATAAATGTTTGCGTCACTGTAAAATAGTGTGGTGCTCACCTAATGCAACTTCACAAAATCAGATGATATTCTACTGAAAGATGTTAGTCTGTCTTCATCCAGTTTAATAGACTGAAATGCATATGCTTCTGAAAGCAGGTGTTTTCTTCATAATTTTATGCTTGTCTTCCTGCTTTATACATAGATCCTAAAGATTTTGTGTTAATAAGCATTTTTAAAACTAGTTTGGAGGTTCCTCCTGTAATCTTGCAGTTGTTTTTGTGTTGGGTCACTGAAGAAAGACAGGATGGGGAAGAGAAAACTTTGGGAAAAGCGATAAAGCTGAAGTTCATCTCCAAAAATGGTGGTGGAGTAGCCAGGAAGATGGAGTAACACCTTGGAACTTAATCATTGGCCAAATCTTGTGAATGAAAAACAGACTACGGCAAAATTTTGCCTGGCAGCAAACCACTTCTTGTATTTTGGGAAAACCTATCACCTAGTTGTTCAGTCATGTTGTTCAATAAACTTGTGTTTTGAAAAGAGTGCCAATCTGCCTGCATTGTTCTTGTTAAGCTTGGAAAAACAGTGTGTGTGGTTCTAAAAAACAACAAACACAACCAAAAAAAACCCCAAAAAACCCCGAAACATCCTGCATTTGCAGCCAAATTACTGCAGGAAGGTTTTAGGAGATGTATCTCATGAATAATAAAATACAAGGTGACAAAATGGTGATATTACTTAAAGCTGCTTTGTGTTTAAAAAATAAAAATAAACAGTATGCTCGTTTCAAACAAGGTGGTTTCTCCAGTGATACCTGTATTTTTAAGTAGAGTACATGAAGATTGTCATATTGTCTATCTCTGCAAGCATTGCTTACCTACAGGTGGAGTCAGTCAAATAATGGTAGCAGAACCATCGAACCTTTTTTTTTTTTTTTGACACTGTAGAACTGTTTTGGTGCTTAAGGACATCATATAGTTACAAATGGTGTTTCTGGATCACTACCTTGAAAGAGCTGCTGGCATAAACTCTTACCCTTCACTGAGTACGAGGCTGTAGAGGTTCACAGAGCCACCTCTTGGCAATCTGAATGTGTGTGTCAATCACACAAGCTCAGTACTGTTGACTAAACATTTATATGGCACTTTTCATCTCCAGCCCCCAAGTATTGAATTAAGGTTTCTTCAAACCCGTTCATTCAGATATGAGTGAACATTCCAAAGGTTAAAAGCAACAAACATGTTTTATTTTTTCCTTAGCTTCTGGCTAGCATTGTGCTGCATATGTAACAGATGAAAAGCTTTTTTTTGTTGTTATCTACTAGTAGTGTTTAATTCCTGTGCTAGTAAGTGTTTGGCAGCTAGGAAGTCTGGAAGTATGCAGAAAAGTGAACCTTACTGTAAAGCTGGCTTTTTATTTGCCAGAAATGGAATTTGTTTCCAGTACACCTTCTGCAGTTCTGAATAGCTTTATATTATGGTAGGGCAGAGGAACCTTAAAGTCAATAAAAGACTTTGAGAGGAGGCGGGTTATCTTAAGCTTATATCTATTGCTGCTTTTATTGCTGTGCATTCTGGAGATGCAAAAAAAAAATAAAGGTTCATCTGGGTTTTGTTAGATATATTTTGATTTTTCTTCCAATTTGCTGTTAAAAAGCATTGAAACTTAAGTTTTAGGTAAATATTTAAATCACTTAATTTATCAAAACAAAACATTAGAGCATAAAGGCATCTAATTCAATATTGGGAAAAAACTGTGAATACCATTTTAATAACTGATTTCACTTTGCTGTTTAATAAGAATGAAAAGTACAGTTTTGTTTTCAGTCCTCCATCCTCCCTCTCTCAGGAGAGTGAAATACTGATGCTGTTTCTCTAAATGGGCAGTTCCTTAACTGTTTGACAGCATACAAAACGTAATCCCTGCAGAAACTGCTTAATAACAGAGCTTTCGCAGTGGCATGCCCGATTTGTACGAAACATTGCAGTAATTGCCTTCATTGGTACTGTCAGAGTGAACTTCAAATGAAAGTGACAGTAACTAGTCCAGACTTTTTTCACTTTGTTCAAGGTAAAACTATTAGTCAGTAAATGACTTACTAGTTTTATTGCTTTCAATTAGCAACCCAATTTTATGCTCTTTTAATTATCATTTAATTGGATTGCCCCTTTACACTCAGAGCCTGGCAGCCAAAGCAGCTGATTTAGTATTTGACACAACTGAGGGGCTGAAAATTACTTCCATAAATCTTTCTCCAGAGGATATGTTACTGCCAGCATAGAAACTTTTCTCTAGAAGTGGCAAATCTGCCTTAATATCTCCTCTCTAGCCTCTAAATTTGTACCCCCTAATTTGTGCCCGACTCTGAATCCACTATTTGAGTGGTTGTTATAGCTGAGGGGGCTGAAGACTCCAAACTAGAGCTTTAATGCAAGATGTAACCAGATAGGACATATGAACAGTTCTTAAATTAGATTCAAAAAGGTAATTTTGGTGTATGTGTAAGTTGCTTAGGAAAGTGTGTAAGTTGTCCCTGTAACTGTTCCAAGAGATTAATTGTCGTGTCCTTGCGTGTTCTTAGTGGAGGGGGAATTAGTGTTGTAAACTGACCTGAAGGACAAGGCAGGGAAGGGACTAGAAGGGAGAGAGGAGGAGAAAGGAAAAGAGTCAGTGGTTTAGGGACTGAAGAAGTAGCCCATTGAAATCTTGCTGGGCTGGAAGAAGAGGCCCTTACTGAGCCTTCAGCTACAGCCTTCTCCCCTCCCCTGGCAGAAGAGGAGATGGGGAAGCACCGGCAAAAAAAATGAAGAGGAAATACAAAGGATATGTTGCTCTCCTATTGCTAGTCCTGGACTCAAGATGTGGGTAACATCATCCTCTCTGGAACTGATTGCATGTGTGGGCTTGAAGAAAAAAAAAAAGTCCACCATCTGGTGGCTGGGCTTCTTTTTTTGTCAGCTTCTGGCTCCTCTGTAAACTGTTTTGGGAGCGGGGAGGGAGGGCTGTTTATGTCAGCGTTAAATCGGTTAATGGAAGAATCTGTTTTTTAACCTCCGTCTGTAATCCTCAGGGTTAAATGTTTTCAGCTCATAGTTCAGTTGCCGTTATTTGTAGCTGGCATTCACATATGCTCTGTAATTCAATTTAGATGATGCTGCTTGGCCTAAATTAGAGCGGACTAGTACAAGGAGCTTGGTGGGTGTGGAAACCAATCACTAACTCCATAGTTAAGGTCATCCAAGCAGAGTTGTAAATATTTCCCCTCAGTTTTAAGGTATAGTTATCTGGCTTGGATTCACTTGTGGAATTGTGATTTATATTGTCAGAGCTTAGCAACCTTATTGACATCACAAAAATACTGCAATGTTCTCATTTATCTGTGTGGTTTCATTTCCAGCTGTTTGCCAGTTATTTATTTATTAGTCTATTTTCTGACTAGCTTCCAGCTACACATTCTTCGGAGAGAAGAGATTTTATTCATACATGTATCTACTTATAGGTGAGGAATTTGAAACTGGAGCATGAGCAGGAGAAAAACAAGATCTTGTCAGAAGCATTAGAGACACTAGCTACCGAACACCATGAACTAGAGCAGTCTCTGGTTAAGGGATCTCCGCCTCTCAGCATCATCAGTGAAGAGCAGTTCTATGATGCTGTTTCAGGTAGGTGATGATGTCCAGAATGCAAGTGTGTAGCCAGCACGTGTGTGGGGAATGCGCGGGGGGAGGGGGGGACGACAGTCTCACTTCAAGTGAAATCTCGGCCTTTCTAATGTGGAACTAATTTTAGGAGAACGCTTTATGTGCTCTATGAGCAGGCCTCTAAAAAATTGCCTGAGTTTGCCTGTAGAATTGTATTGTTTCACCTCAGCATGACAAAAAGTTACAAAACCAAGGGGCAGTCATGAAAGATCTGATTGCTTGGGTGTCTACACCCTTCTTTTAAATAGCAAAACTTAAGGCTCCTATTTTAGGAGATGTAACTGTATCTGGAAGCCTTATGACTTGCTTTCTCCATGGTGGTGTATGTTTTTTTCTTTTGTTGTTAAGATCAGTCTATAAAAATGCCTAGTTTTGAGGGATAATGATGTTAAGAAAGGCTTGTTCTATTTCAATTTTGTATACTTTGAAATGTCACAGGTGGAAGAAAAAGATGACTCAAAATCCTATGTGCATTTCTGAAATATCTTTTCTTTCCCTCTCTGCTCTGCAGTTTAGTATCTTTCATATTTTCATGTGCAGAACATGCAGATAGTGATTTTGGAAAACTCTGACCTGAGTAAGATGATTATAACATGCATTGTATAGAGAGGCAGTACACAGTGCAGCTCAATCACAGCTCTTAACTGGGTGATCCTGCAGCACGCAGCTGCCTACAACTGTGAAGGATCTGGAAAAGCTTAAGGGTGAACATAGTCTGACTGTAGCAGATAGCTAGGTTGTGATGGCATACTTCACGAGCAGGTATGGGGTTACTTTTTCTGCTAGCTGAACTGTCTGATGGTTCTGACAGATGAGAAAAGCAGTGTTCCCATGCTCCTTGATAGGTGTTCTGCAGTGCACAGCTTAAGCAGAGAATAAGAACTGGCAGACTGGAGTCTGTGCTCGAGTATAGCACTAGCACAGGAACACGGCGAATCAACAGCAGACTTTCCTGCTTGGCACCATAACAAATTTATTAGGCCTTCAAGGAGGAGAGGAGATTGAGGAACACTAGAAGCAGGTTCTTCAACCAGAGCCAGAAGAACAATCCTGCTGAAAGGCCTCAGGCTTCTCTGCAACAAAGCAGAGAATAGTTGTTTATCTGGTGCTGCTGGAATGTAGTCTCTCCAGCCAGGCTTGCTTTGTGTATATGGGAGAATACTCAGCTTTAAAGAGGTGTTGGCCTATGCATCTGATAACTGACCCGGTCTCTAAATCTTCTTGAATGAAAGTATCCAAAGCCTCCTCTGTAGTTGGGGAAGGGGGTGTTTCTGTCACTTTAAGCTGCAAACAGATCTCATTGAGTGGATTTGTATAACTGTGAAACTTGTTGAGCATATATATCTGTGTGTGTTTATATATATATAGATATATATAACAAATACGTCAGTTCTCTCTCCTTCTGGACAAGTTACTTCACATAATTAATCCTGATTGCAATTAAATAATTTTGCAGGACAGACTCTCTTGACTGTCTGTCAACTTCATCAGACTTGTGTCAGATTCTCTTCTCTAGGTTGTGCACATTCATTGCTTTGCAGCAAGTGGGATCCTCTCTGTCTCTAAAGGCATGTGCTTGGGGGAAGGGCACTCTGATTTTGAGGGGCTAGAGAAAGGGAAATGTGACATGTTTTCCTGGCTGCTGAATGCATGTTGTGACTTTCCCTGTAAAGCACAAAAGGAAGTAGTTTTGTGTGGGTATGGTTTGGGGTGGGGGTTTTTTTTGGTAATCACTGGAATCCTGGTAATACTTTCTAACCCTCTTGCTTTTCTGCCACATCTGTGGAGTCTCAACAAGAAGGCTTCTTGTCTCTGTATGATCAGAATACAGTGAGAGCAGACAAGTCGGAGGTCTGTGACACTTGGCTCGGAGTTTGGGAATGTAGATTGTCTTTCTTGGGCTGATGAGATAGGGGATAGGATGATAAATATTTTCATAACAGAGAGCAGTGACTAGGCCTAATTGTCAGGAGCTAAAAACTTATACCTCCAGAAATCCAAACTACTAGCACTTTGTCTTCAAATCTTTTGCTAAAACTGCTTTGCAATCTGGTAATATTTTAAGAAGTTAAATGATACTGGTTTTGGATAAATAGACGTATTCATGAATTATCTTCCTAGGCTGTACAGGACATTGAACAAACACCAGTGTATTTTAACAGGGTGATGTGACAAATTATTATGTCTGTCAGTGGAAAAATGCCACTACTTTGGGAGTATTTTTTTCTATTAGGATACCATCATTTTTCCAGTTACAGTTCTCTGAATGTTTAAATATCCACTGTAGGAGTGAGTTTAGGAGTGAGAGTATTGCATAACTTGACTTGCACTTTGAGCAGAAGAATCATTAGCTTGACTTGACAGGTTGAAAGAAGCAGAGAAGCTGCTGCTGCTTTTTGTTTTGTTTTTTAAAAGAATGTTGTCTGCATTTAGACACTTTTGCTTGCTTACTCGCCACAGAAGTATCACTAGCTGTGACAATTCAGAGCAATGTAAGACTTCTTAAACAGGTTTTTGAACAAGAGGTGTATTAGGATATGTTTGCAGCAGCTGCTTGGCCCTATTCACCATGCTCTGATTCACATTGCGATCTGGTTGCATGAACCAGACTCCTGAATGAAGGTGAATCAGAAGATGCAGTCTGGTTGCTAGTGGACACTCAGTCCATGGTAGGAGAGCAGAGCTAATCTGAAGAGAAACACCACCAGAAATGGATCTAGTTCAAGTGTCAAGTCCTCAGCACCATCTGTTTGGCTTGCAAATTTGCACCGAGTTGTGCTACCTGCTAATGTTGGCATAGAATAAATTGGTCACTGATAAGTCTGTGTTGCGTAGTTCTGTTTGTAGAAATTGTGGGCACTGTTACAAAAATATCCTCTTTCTTTTCCAAAACTGGGGTGAGGAAGGTGTGTGTAATGTGGTAAGAATGCTTACTGAAGTAGTAGTTTATTTGCTGAAGTCTGTCCTCTTTTTAAGAGATACGCAGTTATCAAAGCTTTCTGACTTGTGGTAACGCCTAAATTGCTGCAGTGGGAGAGCAGTAGACACTGAGCGTGAAAGGAAGAACCTACAGGAGATTGGAGTTACTTTGTGTTACCAAAACATGATACCCAGAGTTAAGAACAGCAAAGTTAAGGCTGTTATTAATCTGAACTCTGATAGCAATAGGTCAGTTAACAGTGCTTCCCGGTGCACTGATCTTCTCATCATGGGAGCAGTGGAAATGTGTAGTTAATAGCACATGGAGTGCTGGAGCTGTCATTTTCAGGATTGAATGCTTAGCATGTGTCAAACTCTTCTATGTTTAAAGCGGGGTGGGGGCGTGCATCAAGGAAGGGAAGAAGCACTGAACAGGTAGCAAAAGACCAATGGCATTTCCTAGAGAGCTGGAGAAGTTACTAGCTTTGGTTAAGTATACAGACCTCAGGAAGTGTATGAAAATAGAATACAAATACGGACTCCATCCACAAGGCTGTAAAATGGCCAAGCAGGTGAACAATTACAGAGTGAAGGTACTTATTTTGTCTTGCAGATGAGATTCCCTGATTTTATTCAAATTGCACACACAGTTTGGGAACAGCTTAGAACTGTCCTGATTATTGTCTTTAACGGGTTACATCTGAGGGGTGGGGTTTTTCTGCAAACACAGCTTTTGTGTGTGTTGAGGGAAGTATTGATGATCTTACATATATGCAATCTTACTATAAAAGCAGTTATTTAGCTACAGGAATATTTAGATTATACTAAAGCTAACCTGTCATAGTACAGCTTCAACTGTTATGTACCACTAATGGGTGCTATATTTTATAAATAATGCTCCTAAATTGTACAAGTAGTAGTAGACTAGTTCTTTTGCTTGCTTCCTAGTTTATCTCCAGTTATCAACTCACTTGTAAGTAAAAATTGTACAAAAAGCATAGAAACTTACTGCCCTTTCTTCCATGTTTAGGGTAGCTTGTCAAGTGGCTTTTTTTTGAATGCGTACCAAAAGTACTGCGCAACCTCTGCAAGAACATTGCTGGCTGTGGACTTCTTGCCTTGAATATAGTTAGAAGAATGAATTCAAATATCTCAGAGAGAGATGGGGAACACTTGATCAGAATTCAAACCCAACCTTGCCAGTGGTTAAACGCTACCTTTCTCAGGTACGTTTATTAGTCGAGTACATTGGCCAGACTTTCCTGTTTGGAACTGAAGACTTACCAGTTGTTGCAATAGGAGATGAACTTCCCTTCATTTAAGTTTCTGCCATTGCTTCTGCTTTTTCCGCTTGCTCTCCCACTCTTGTAAAATGTAGCTGATGTTTTTGCTGTTACTCTGACACTTCAGGTTTCATGAGCTGGAGAGCTTCCTAGTCAGCCTGATCTTCTCTCAAAGATCACTTAAATTTTGGCTTCTAAACAGGGACTCTTGTTCCTTCTCCCCCCTCCTCAGCCCACACCCCCTTAAGTTCAATAGAAAAAACCCTTCATTTTCTCCTAGTCATCTGTTTGACAGCTGCTCTGTAGAAACTTGTGAATATAAATCTTTTTTTGCAGGGATGGGGGAGTATGCAAATCTTAATTCAGAAAAGAGTTAGCTGCAAGTACACAGGGAAAAGCTCAGTTTGAGTTGCCTGTTGATCTGTGCTCACAGTACAATACTAGGCTTGTTCGCTCTAATACCTAAACAAACTCTTGAGGCTCTTTAAGCTCATTGGGTCGTAGAAGGCAGCTGAGGTTTAGGAGATGTTTGATGGCAGGAGCTGTTGTAGGCATACTTGCTCAATGAGAACCATTTCACAGAAAAATGGGAGAGAGGTATCTAGAGAACAATTTCTTTGTAAGAGTGTCTGGTTTCACTATTCTGCTGTTCTTTATTGTATAGCACGCTCTTGTTGTATTTAGGCACGTGCCCTGGCGAAGGCTGGCTGGTCAGCGTCTGCAGCTCTGGAGAGGTTTGCAGGTGCTGAGCTCAGTCCAGCTTAATTGCCTCTCGGCACTGTAAGGACAGCATTAGGAGAACTGAACGTGTGTAGTGTTTAAAAATCCTTGTTATACTGAGAAGCGTATCAGAGAGTGGTCAGCTGTTCTGGTGAAACTTATCTGTTCTTGCCTTCCCATCTCTGGAGTCCTAAGGCTGCTGCAGAAACTCAAGTTGAGGGAGTTGTGTCATGACACTTGTTTGAAAATAAGACAGTCCCGGATGGTTATAGGAGAATGTAGCCTTACAGGAGGCAGAGTCTTTGCTTCATGTTGTGGGGTTTCCTTCATGCTTTTCTTGTCACAATAACTGTTGGCACAGCTGAGCAGCTCTTTCAATAGAGAGGTGGATATTTACCTCGAAGGGGTTTATAGCTTGTCGTGTGGTCAGGATGCTGAGGCCCAAGTTGTGTTACACTGCTGGAGTGTCTCTTCCTCTGTGATATTTGGATATGCAACAGTGTTTTCCTGGCTATCTGGGCTTTGTTCTCTGGAGGAATCTGTATTTTATGTAACACACTTGTCCACAAATAAAAATGCTTCTCCTTCTCCTACTTGTTATATGCAGTACCCACCAAACTAATGCTTTGATGTGTCATATCATCATTTGGCACTGAAGTAGACTGACAAATTTGGGGAAACTTGTGAGAAGATTCTCTGGAGTGCCAGTCCACTTTTTTAACGTATCCTCAGCACCAGCTGGCAGTTCTTTTCATTCCCTAGCAACTGGCTTAATTTCAGTACTGTCTTGACGAGGATAGGGTTGGATGTTCTTAATGAAAGGAAAGGTCTCCTTTATGCTTCTAGATCTCGTTTCTGCACAGAAGATGGAGACATTGTGGCACAGCCCATTCATTCATCAGGATTTCGTCCTGTTATTGACCCTTCTGTAAACCAGATGTAGTAGAAAGTCCTCTTGTCACTGTCCCCTTCACCAAAGCAACATATGTAATTTACATATTCTAGAGAAGCTACTGTGATCATTTTTTAGGAGAAAACAAGAAAACACCTGACAATGGACAGCTATGACTGAGATATTCTTTTGGACGGACTACTGCTTCAGCAGGTTTTGATTCCTAATTTTGAATTGGAATGAGTGTGTGAGAGAATGACTAATCTTGCAATTATTTCTCTGGGTATTTGGAGCCAAGAGCAGTAACATGTGCTGAAAGAAGTCCATAGCAGGAATGGTGTCTACTACAGTTTGGGTTTGCTTTTTTTGGAAGCGGTGAGGCTTGCATTAAACTGTTTACCGTTCAGTGTTATACCTGGTTTCTGCTAAAGAATTTCCCAAATGGGATAGAAATTGGTGCATCTTTACTTCTCTTGAGCTGTTCACTTGCTTCCTGGAACTTGCAATTGGATAATCCTTTGACAGTCTTTTAAGGTTTCAAAGAAGAACATGAAACAAAAATACAGCCTTTTGCCAGGAATCTCTTACTTTCTGGTTTGGGTCAAGACTGTCTCTTCTCCAGAGCTGGTCAAGCACTACCTGACCAAAACACTGGTTGGAAATAAGGTGGTGTTGTTGGTGTTGTTTTTAGTTTTAGGTGTGATGTGGATTGTACTATTAACCTACCTTCCAGAGTACAATGTTTATCTTCTTGATTGGTGAGCTTATCATTTAGGCTTTGCTGGGACTTACGTGGCTAATGTAATCCACTGCGTATGATACCTCCTTCTGCTCTTTGATACTTGTTCAGTAAGTTAGGAAGTGAAGGTTGCTGAACAGCACCGAGTGTCTAAGAGTTTAGACCAAACTGAAATCTTAAATAGAAGGAGGAGTCAATACTTGAATGTTGAGGTAACTGTTGTTTAGTTAGGTAAGATACTGGCATCTATATGATACTGGCACTTGTCCTAAGCAATTTGTAGTAGCTTCAATTTAATAAAAATGGAAAAATTTGTTTGATAGAGGACTTTTAGTGTACTGTGTTCTTGCTTATCATGCAGTCTCTTTTAGATGCAGAGCTGCAGTGGTCTGTGGCAATACTAGTTACTTACCAAATGGATGCTGTCATCAGGACACCGTAGCCTACTTAGGTTTCAGTTTTGTGCAAAGAGGGAAGATCTGTTAGTGACTGAAGTCTAGCACAGGCAGTAGATTCATTAACATGCACCTGCTCTTTTGCAGATTCAGAATCTGAAAAATCATTAAGTGGGTTTGAAACAACAGCCTACTCATTAGAGGACAGCATGGATTCGAAAGATACAGTAACTTCAAGCATGTCTGAAGAAACGGTCTGTGGCAGGGGAGAGTCGCTGTCTAATGGAATCAAAAAACACAGGTAGGACCTTGCCTGTTCTTAAGGTATTATAATATGCATTAATGGCGAGTAAAAGACCACAGGAATCTCTGAAAAGCTAACTGTGAAAATTTTAAAAACTTTTAGGGATGATTGACAAGTAGTTGATTGTGCTAGATTTTATAAAGAATATTTTTCCCAGGCTAGTGTGTTCCTTTGCATCTTGCTTTTTGATTATCAAATGCGAATAAGTAAAAATAAAATATAATGTGCTGTGTAAAAATGGACACACTTGTTTTTGAATAGATCTTACTGAAATCTATGTGGATTTTAATTCCTTCATGTATCTTTCATGACCTGTGCCTCCTATTGCCTCTTTAATTTCCAGTCATTTGATCCTTCTATTGGTGTCAGGAATGAATGAAAAATATTGCTAGCCTGGCATCAGAAACTCAGATGTGAACAGAGGGAGTCTTATTCTAAAAGTCTCATCTATGTTTTATGTGCTTATTTTGTGTTGTCAAACGATCCATTTTTGTTTGTTTCCTTGCTGATAAAGGAGGACAACGGGTCTGGAGTTAATAAGATGTAATAGACACCACTGTTCTCCAGTTTCAGTAAGGGGCAATACGATGTTTGTGCTACAGATCAAGCCAGACTTCAGTGTGTTTCAAAAAGGCTACTTTGGAAGTGTTTTGGATGTGTGGAATTATGATGGGGACACCAGATTCCTGTAAAAACAGGAAATTAGTATTTAATTTTACAGAACGAAGCAAGACATGCTTTAATTAGTTGGTGTCCTAAATAGTTAAATTGCAGTGACTGTTGAAGTATGCGGTAGCTTCAGAGACCTGATGTTCCAAGGTTCAACCTCTGCGTATACGTCCCTCCCATACTAGGCAAAGACTAAGGCAAATGAGGGCTTGGGTGGAGTAACAGGGTGGTTTGGGAAGGTAACATCAAGCAGTTGACTAAGCTTGTTGCTCTGTGCTCTTGTGCTGTTAGAAAGCTGGTATTTACGGTTTTGGCCAAGTGCCTTTCCTAATTAGAGCAGGAAGTTCAGGGGTGGGGGGGAAGCACTAAGTGAAGGTGGACATCTGAATTGCATTCATTGCCTTGGAAACAATGAGGAGGAAGAAGGCAATTCATGATCAACATGAAAATGATGATGTATGTTGACATGCGTTGTCTTGAAGAGTTTTAATAGGAATTGATCTTCTGTTCACTATAAAAAAGAAATAACTTGGCAAGTTTCCATAACGCTGCACTGTGTTGTCAGAACTGTACAGAGCAGGTGACTGAAGGAGCATTTAAGATCTGCTGTTTTTATAAGGGGGAATGAAAAGTAATAAACAAGTACCTCTCTGTAAGTTGCTTCTCTGAGTTGCATGCCTTTTAATAGTAAAGGGAGTACAGGATGTTGGAGTAAAACAAGTGCATAAACTGGCTGGCTGATAACTAACTGCTAAAGAAAAGTGGAAACATCTGTTTTGTGTATAGATAAGAATGTACGCTCGGATTTTGTGTGACTAAATGACCATAGAGCACATTCTAGGTTGAGCTGTAATGTCAAGCTTTTTTACCTGGCACCTTGGTGATACACTGGGATTTGTCTACAGATATACCCATGCAAACTTTCTCCCCAGAGCTCAGCCAATTTAGATTTTACCTCCAAGAGAACTTTCTCAGGGGGATGAGTTGTGTGGTGTTTCTACCCTGGTTCCTGAGGCTCTTGGTGGCAGCGATGTTTAGCCGGGTACGGGATGCTTGATGTGACTTTAGAACTGTGTTGCCTGTCTGGAGCTGCTAGCTCTGGTTTGTGCTTCTCTTGGTTTTGGGGCTAATTAGGGGGCATGTTGGTTAAATATGCATCATTTGTGATGCCACCTGTGTCCTTTTCAGAGCAGAAACCTTAACTTCTTGATGCCATGCAAAGTGAGGGGGTCAGAATGTTTTGACAGCACTGAATTCCATCTTTACGCCTTCAGGTTTGCTGTAACTGTTTTGTTTAACTTGCTTTTGTGTTAACCAAATAAAAACAAGTCACTTAAACAATAGAGCAGATTAATGTCATTTGCTTAAAATCTTGATTCCTTCCTGTGGTTCCTCAGATGAATAGAGGATCTGCAGCTGCATTTGGGTTGCACATGAGAGTACCAAATGACTGCTAAAGAGAGTTATAAATAAGACTTTATTTCCTGCTTTCATCTAGAAAACCTGAGTTCTAATCTGCCTCTGTTATTTGAGTGGTGAGGGTTTTGCGCAAGGAGGTGGGGGTAAGGTTTTTTGGGAGTGGGCAGTGTTTTGATTTTGGAGATGTAGGAATAAATCTGTTGGTTCCAAGGAATTAAAAGTGTTGAGATGTACATATATAGATTGGTGAAGCCAGTGCCACTTATAATCTATTGTCTTATTCTCAATTTTTTAATGTGGCTTGCATCCTACAGATTGTTCATAGAGCGTTTGAAAGAATGTGGGGTGACCTGACTTCTTGTAGTTTAGGTTGATTTGAGAGTGAACTTTATTTTTGGAAACTTCTTGGAAGAGAATTTGAGAGATGGGAAAATAGTACATTAATCTGGAAGCATTCAAATAATTTTTTTCTTTTTAAGAGGGAAATTTTTAATCTGAGCCAAACTTTAAAAAAAAAAAAAGGCACACAAGAAAAAACAGTCCCCAAAAAAGCCCAACCAACCAAAATAAAAAAAAACTTTGTACAAAAATGTTCTGTAGTACCTGCCAACATTTAACATCCATTTGTTGCTCCTGTTTCCCTCTTACTGTTGAGTTTTTGTAGTCAGCTTTCCCTTTGATCCCCCCGTCACGGGCCTGTCAGAATGTAAACGTGTTTGTGTTTAGCTTTTTGGCAGCCAGGAGGTTATTTGGTCAGGTTTGCATGAAGAGCAAGCTAATAAATACTTATTTCACACCGTAGGTCTCCTTCCCTACAAGATTCCTGTAGTAATTGATCTACTACAGATAATGCTTTCGACAAGTGGTTTTTTTGAGCGATCTTAAATGTATCTTACCTGTTCTACTGCACAGAAATTCCAGCAGATGCTTTTGTCACTTAAAGCTAAAATTAACTTCCTGAGTTATTTCTAAAATCGACGTCTGGAAGGAAATTTTTGCACTCACAAACCTTTCCCTTCCCTTAATTGCAGGGAATGTGTCAAGGTTAGTAGGCCTCAAGTCTTGGCCGCCTGTCATTTTTCCGCATGTCCTTACTTGTCCCTGGGATCTTTCTTGTTGGCTTAAAACTGCTTTGTTTCTTCAGTATGTGTGTGTGTGTTACAGAGAAAAGAGCTGACTCATATCAGGTTTGGCTGATATGTATAAGAAATATGGATAAATAACTGAAACTGAATGCCAGCTTTCAAGTAATTAAACAAATTGAACAGAGGGACAAGTTAGCTTTCATGAAAACGTAAGTTTTGATATGTAAGGAGATAAATTCCTGTGCGTACTTCAGCAAACTGGAGGCACCTGAGTGTGTTTTACATGCAGAAGGGCGTATACTTAAACACAAATATCCATTTTGCTAACTGCCTTCGTTAAAGAATACACAGAAAAAATAAGTAAACACTACAAATGAAGATAAGACTGAATACTTGATGGACACTGTCCTCTCCTGGACATTTGTATCAAAGCATCCACAGAAGTATTTTATATTTAATATTATTCAAGATCATCTGTTTCACAATTATTTTTTTTAATCAGCGGAAAATCAGAATAGGGAGTGAGTGATACCATGTTGATCAATTAAAATAAGTCATTCATCCACTGCATGGGAGCTGAATAAAACAAGTCAGTGTCAGGCTGTTAGCAAGTAAGACAAAATGTAGTTTGGTGCCTTGAGGAGTTCAGGCATATGACTGGGATTTGATTGCATGGGGCTGGTTGTATTGTAATGAGCATTTTCTGGTTTTGTCCTTTCTGAAAACTGAAGCATTGGCGCTGGTAGAAGTATTTCAGTAGCAGATAAGTATAGGAGGTAAGACAGCAAGTTAGGCTACTGAAACGAACAACTTAGCCTGAATAGATTTTCAGCATCAAATGTTCGGGGTTGGAAGGGACCTCTGTGGATCATCTAGTCCAACTCCCCTACCAAAGCAGGGTCACCTACAGCAGGCTGCACAGGACCTTGTCCAGGCGCATCTTGAATATCTCCAGAGAAGGAGACTCCACAACCCTGCTCGGCAGCCTGTTCCAGGGCTTTGTCACCCTCAGAGTGAAGAAGTTCTTCCTCATGTTCAGACGGAACTTCCTATGCTTCAGTTTGTGCCTGTTGCCCCTTGTCCTATTGCTGGGCACCACTGAAAAGAGCTTGCCCCCATCCTCCTGACACCCACCCTTAAGATATTTGTAAGCATTTCTAAGTTCCCCTTTCAACCTTCTCTTCTTCAGAGTAAACAAGCCCAGCTCCCTCAGCCTTTTTTCACAGGAGAGATGCTCCAGTCCCCTCATCATCCTCATAGCCCTCTGCTGGACTCTCTCCAGTAGCTCTTCATCTTTCTTGAACTGTGGAGCCCAGAACTGGACACATTACTCCAGATGGGGCCTTGCCAGGGCAGTGTAGAGGGGGAGGAGAACCTCCCTTGACCTGCTGGCCACACTTCTCCTAATGCACCCCAGGATGCCATTGGCCTTCTTGGCAGCCAGGGCACACTGCTGGCTCATGGTCAACCTGTCGTCCACCAGGACACCCAG
>Ga0065711_1035035_pt1 | contig 22899 bp, 8 predicted proteins | sample Hoacrofraction12_FD_59098 | JGI IMG/M metagenome (GOLD analysis project Ga0065711, IMG submission 59098) | Hoatzin crop microbial communities from Cojedes, Venezuela - Epithelial fraction 12 v2 (version 2) | ecosystem: Host-associated > Birds > Digestive system > Esophagus > Crop | place... | reverse complement strand
AAAAAAAAAAAAAAAAAGATTTTCCGGTCTATTATTTCATGTAATATAAAAGAAAAGATGCTGGGTAGGTAGAGTATTGTTGAATATGATTTATGGACCAGCTGACATGGATAAAACTAAGCCCAGTCAAAACTGCAAAATCAAGTTTACAGGCACTAAAAGTCAGTCTTTCAAACAAGGCTTAACTTTTCTGATTAATATGCAATAAATATCATTTTTATTTCCATAATCTAAGAAAATGCTAAAAGCATAGGCCTTCATGGAGTCGAGCACTCGAGCTAGCCAATGCCCTATTTGTAGGAAGATAAAACTGCAAAGCACCTGCCATACGTCTTTGGTTCTTGCCAGTGTATTATAGGTATGGAAACTTAGCAGATGTAAGCAGCATTTCAAAACAGTAGTTGTGACACCCACAGGGTAACCATTTCAATCTCCCAGAATATGGTTTACATATTTGGACAAGCCGTGTCAAAAGCCATCAGAAAAAAGGAATTTTAAGTTAGGAGTTCAATGATTGCCTACATTATATATTACAGAAAAAAAAATAATACAGTACATTCTTTCTTGTATATTAAAATTGAGACAAATATCATCTTCATCTTGTCTTCTCACAAAAGAAAGGATGGTCACGTTAAGCACGCTCGGTATTGTTAGCCTCCTGCTACAAAATATCATCTACCCTATAAAAACACATTTAGCACATACACCTGCAAATTAACAAGTCCCCATAAAGAGTAGAATGGAGCTACAAGTACTGGCAGGCAACACAGCATACGAATTTATGAATATATGGTGTTACACATTTCTCAACACTGGTGTGAGGCAAGCCACTTTGGACAAATAATAAGACTATTTATTACTAAACATGGGTAACAGCTCCCCGTATCATGTCATCCCACAACCACACTAAACTCAAAATAAATGCCCAGGTTGGGTTAATTTTTAATCAACTTAAAAATCCATTTAAAAAAGTATATGTATCCTAAAGCTTATTCTTTAATATTACGTTATTCATTATCCCCTTTCTTAGGTATGGTTAACTTTGCGATGTAAAGTTTGCGGCAGTGGGGGGCAATAAGCTGCTATAGGTTTATGTAAAAAACTACCACTGTGCATATATTTAAGCAACAATATGCTTGCATTGACAAATTCAAAACTTACAAGTCTCTAGGACTTGAAAGAATGAAATGCATTAAGTGACCTGCTCTCACGCTTACATAAACAGACTAAAAGTGCCTACCAGGGATAAGACACAGAGTGAACCATACAAAGAGCAGTCATATAGGCTTTTATGCATAGTGCTTTTTTCAAAAAAATAAAATAATTAAATTCTCCTCCCCTGCCCCCCCCCACTGCTTTAACCTGAAAGCCTGAAAACTCTTGTTCTGCTGTTCCCCCAAGTCTTCAAGGGGCTGTAACAGAAGAGAGTGAGGGTTTCCAAAATACTCATTGAACACAGTCTAAATTGCAAAGCATTGTGCTTTTATTTATAAGAAGTATTTCGTTGATGGTCAAGGTCCATTTAAACACAAGAACACTTGTCAGAGCTCAAACATTTTGATAGGACCTTCTGCACTGCCAATATTTACATCGGGTTGTTGATACAGATGCAGTTCCAGTTGTTTAATTTCTAGCCTTCCCGGCTATTTGCTTTACCTTCAGACACAACGCAAGAATGACCTGTCCTGTGAAGTTCTCTTCTCAACACAGAAATTTCTAACACTAGGATCAGACCTGGGCAATGCTCCTCTGGACAGAGGAGCTCAGGTGACTTCTATTTTATACTGCCGGTGCATTTCCAGGCAGAAAGAGGGCCTCCAGAAGTTCCAACTTCCCAGAAACATCATCTGATTTGATAAGCAGTTACTACTTCTGACTGTCAAAATGCAACTGGACAGCACGGATGCTCATTTGGTAACGTGTATAACAGCAAGCAGAACAGAAGTTCATCCCGAGTAAGGTTTTGAGGCACCACCCGGAAAATCTAAATGCTTTTTCCATGGGCTCTTCTTGCTCGTTAACCTCAAAGGCAAAGTTATGACAGGATCTAATTTAAATTGCAGGAAAACAAGTGAGCACACGTACTAGCATACTGGCACTGAAAACAGCAGATCACTCCTTTTGTGAACATACCCCGATGCTTACAATTATAAATACTCTGTTCCCTCAATATTCTAGTAGATACTCTGTAAACTGCATTTAAAAGAATTAAATGAATATCACAAAACACTTGATGCTTCCTGACAGCTGATTTTGTCTCATCTTTATAAATACTCAAAAAACTCAAGTGCTAGGTAAATGACATGATAATTGTCCATACAAAAGGAATACATTCACACCTGAAAGTATGTTTTAGGCAATATTCGATGAGAAGTAATACTAGAGTAAACCAGAAGCCTCCTGTTCCAAACGCTTTCAAGGATTGCCATCTAATACAATTCTAGGGCTTCCAATCCAGAAAACAAGTAGTTCTGCTGTTTAGGTCTTGTTACATCAACAAGCAACATCATCAGTCTTGCTTGTTACCTTACTGCGCCTTATACCAGTGAGAAAATACCTACTGTCACTGTGGCAGTAAAAATCTACTGCAACATCACAACCAAATGAAATAAAAATGGATTCAAACGTCGGTGTTAAATGAAACATAGCGCCCTACTTTTGCTTTGTGCCTAGCAGTACACTTAGTGCAAAGTGTCCTTGCACCGTCGTTTCATCTAGTTTTCCTCAATAAACTAGACAAAAGCAGAAGCAAAAAAGGATATTATACCACCTATAATTATATGCTATATATACTCTTGTCTATATATGTAACAGATTAAGACCAAAATAGCAACCAAAATGACAGCGAAGACCTTTTTTATGTGACCTATGTGGAACCTAAGTGTTCTTCCCTTGAAATATTGACCTTTGTTTTAAATGCGCTCACATCTGAAAACAAGAAAAAGGAGAGCAAACACTGAGGTGATATTAATCCATGAACATTAATTTAAGTAGTAACTGGAAAATTATAAGAACGTACATAAATGATTATTAGAAAACACAGCAATGTTTTATACTTTTTTTTTTTTAAGTAAGTACATATGCTTGCTGATCAACTGCAGTACTCTAAATATCTGCAGAAACACTAATATCCTCTCTGAGTATTCACGGGGGAATAAAAACAGTTCTAAATAAAGTTAAACATTCCAAAGGCAGGAAAGCACACAGCAGATTAGCTCATATTGTACTGATGAAAATCTGGACCAGAAATCGGAACACACCCATACAAAAAAAACATGTTTTACTAACAACTGCTCTGAATAGAATGAAATTAAATAAAACAGTGTAAAGGAAAATAAAATTTGTTTTATTCACACACATGTAAGCTTCCTGTTATATACAGTAACAATTCCCATAAAGTTACAGATATGTATTACTAAATACAGCTAGCCAAAATGTTTTAGTTCAATACTTAAATGCATAGTGTGGAGCTCAAATAAGGGGGGGGACCATAATACAAGGATCACAGCTCCCACTAACTTCAGCCAAAGACAAGACTGTCATCCTTTAATTCAGCAACTAAGTATGAGATATTAGTAAAACTGGAATTTTAGTAAGAACTATCAAAGTACTTCTTTCTACCAATATATAAATTATTAGTTTAACAATCCTCCTCTGTTATTTGAAAAGGTTTATTGTCCTAGCTGGAGAGAGTTGGTGGATTCATTACAGCTTGTTTATTATGTTCTCTTGCTGTACTATTAAAATTCCTAGAGAACTAAGTGTGTAGTGATATAAAAAAAATGCTCTTACTTTTTTACCTCCCCCCCAGATACAGAAATATTCCCTTTTCCCTCACTATAAGCTACTTTAAATTCCTAAATAATATGCATTGAAGGCACTGAAAAATAGATCGTTTAACAGAAATACACCTGAATTATTCAGACTGTTCTTAGAAAATTAAAGTAAAATTTAAGCATTACACACAGAATCTTTAGAGAGTTCAAAAACATTTTAATTGAAAGATATGCCAGGCATTTAAAAAACAGAGGTGCTAGTATGGATTTTAAAGCGTAAGTAGTTTTCAGGCTAGGTTCAAAGAGCTGTACAACTTGCAACACGGAACAGACACTGAAAAGCAGTTAGTATGAAACCCAAATTCCAAAGTCACACTCTGAGAGAACCAAAGATTTGGTAAACTAGAACAGCAAAAATTAATCAAAAAGTCAGACAACATACAAAGAATGAAACCCAGATCTTTAACACAACTTTGTCACAAGTAAGAATGCTGAAACTTCTCATTAGCATCAGATCAAGCAGTTTTTCCACAGGCAGACAAGACTGAAATTATCAAAGGGAAGAGATAGACTGTTTAAACAATCTTACCAGCACTACGACAGGACTCTCCATTTCTACTTCACAAGGACCTGCATCCTTGCACTGCTGCGGAGACTCTATAATAAGCTCTTTCTTAGGATTTCTGTTTGTTCTTGCCTGCATTCTTCAATTGAAAACAGAAACAGCAGCAAAACTGTATGCTTTTTGGCATCAAAGTAATCAACATGCCAGTGATCCACTGAAAACAATAGCTTTTTCCCTGGCACAAGCAGCAGAAACTACAAACTAGTCTAACTTCTCAGCTGCAGTTTGCTAAATCTGTCATGGTGGGAATGCATGACAGACAAAGGCCAGCCCCTAAGCATGTTGTATTCCTCTGGAAAAAAAGGGAGAAAAAAAAAAAAGGTGGATCCATTTTAGTGCCTTAAGGTTACAAGTCAAACACAAAGGAGAATGTGCATTTCTAAAATGACCATGTAAAATAGTCCAAGTTTTTACAGCACTTATAAAATCAAGTCTTCAATATTTTAAAATATTTTTATTATAAAAAATAACCACTTACTGACAACTAGGCCTCTTTTAAAGTATAAAACCTTAAGTGTTTGTTTTTTTTTTTTCCCCATTAATATCACTTACTCGGGGACTATCAACAACCAGCCACTACCCAAGTACATTCTCCAGGACCAGTGCCCCAAACAGATACGTTTGTCTTTTCTGGGGGTACGGTGGGAATGCTCTTTCTAATCTTGGTGCTAAATCCATATTAATAATTTATCTTCACATCAAATTATCTTCACAGTAAAAACCTTATATACTCTACAAAGACACCAACTCAAAAAGAAAATAGAAACACCACTCTATACCTTCAACTTTTAAGCACTTAACTCTAACTAAACCACCAGTCTCCCCCAGCCTCTTTTCTTGCTTGAGCCAGTTACCTCGCTTGTCTTACACACTATTAGTGCTCTCAGCTCATTCCTCCCTCCTCAGTCCTCCAGCACTGTAGATGTCCATCCCTGATCACCCTCCAAAAAAACACTGAGAAGACAATGCAAAATCTTCTTCACCCATCTTGAATGAAGTCACTTGACAGAACCTCAGTTCTCCAGCCATGAAGGCCAGCCAGCCATCACTTGCTGCCTTTGGCTTCCATCAGATTTTCTTTTTGCTGACAGTACAAAATACCGAGGGGGGGTGGGTTGTGCGTCTCCCCCGTGCTGTGAACAGTTCTCACGAGTGCCTCCTGGCCTTGTGATTCAAGGCTACACAGTGCTCAGTGGTTAGTATCTGCAATTCCTGTCCTCAACTGCAACATCAACTCAAGTCATGCTTCAGCTTTGCTTCTGTAATCCTATCTATTCTCCTTCTGTATCGTTACTTACAGACACTGTCAGCGTACAGACACTCACAAAATAAGAGGCAGCAATTTTTATCGGGATCATTTCTGTACAATTCCTCAGTGCAGTACAAAGCAATTTTGTATGCAGCCTAGTTGACATTTTTGTAATTCTGAAGGTTTGACTAACCTAGCTCCCCCATGCAGTAGTTTTTGCATATGATTGTATTCTAAATTCCTCCTGAAAAAAAAAGTGAACTGTGATGACCTTGAAGGTTTTGAGAGGGGTATTTTCGTCTTCCCTTTTTCTTTTTAACCCTAATGAGTTGCAGCCTCCAAGTGCACAAACCTCAGCAGCTGTACTTACCAAGCAAAAATACAGCTGAGAGAAAATTCAACTCCCCAGAGAAGCATATCCCTATTTCAGACTCCCTGTCCACTAGAGCAACCAGACAGCTGTGGAAACTAAGCCACCACCTTCATTCAGTTCTCAACTCTGCTCCCCTTCTTTGCACAGTTAATTATCTCACTTCAATATAACCGACAGCCTAAATTTAACTTGACATGGATTTTTACCTACTCTCTAATAGAAGAGAAAGTCACCTTAATCTGAAGAAAGCAAATCAAGTTGTGGAGAAGCACAAATATCCTTGGTTATTGCTAGTATTCTTAAGAAGGCACAACTTCAGGCACGGGTATCTGACTCTTCAGACCTAACATAACATGTTAATATCCCTTTCTCTTCCCCTTCTCTCTGCTCTCGCACCTGCATAAGATAATATTTCAGCTAACTGTGATCACGAAATCGAGTTCGACCAAGAGTTTCCCCATCCCATCCACAATACAAGTACATTTCTAGTCAGTGGACCAAAAGAAATAATAAAAATAACTATTAGTCAAGACAATAATGATTTACTATGCTTCTGTCTTTTTCTCTAGGAAAAACAAGTTCAACGCATTGACTTTTTAAGCAGACCAAACTCCAGAAAACAACACTTTATAAAGCTTATTTCAGACTTCAGAAGGAAAATAGCAGTTTAGACAAATTTACAAAAACAGATCTTCCTGTGTAAATCAAGGTAGACAATAGTTCAAGAACACTTAGTTACACTTTTATTTTGCACCAGCCCCTTTTGTTTTCAGAAAACGGAAGTACAGAACAGCTTAGACTAAATTATACCATTACTTGAGGATGCAGCTGCCAAACAGGAATTTGTTTCATTGAGATGGCTTGCAATTATACTTAACTGCAACCAGAAATGCAAAATCTTATTATGCACAAGGCACTTGCAAACACTCACGCTAATAAAGACTTAAAAATACTTTAAATAGTATTTCTTTTGGTTAATTTAACAAAGGATTCTACTTTTAAACTGCAACATTGTTTTACCCTAGTCAGGTACTTCTCCTGAATGCTTCTAGATTACTTTAATTCAGTATAAATGTGATTTTCTTTCCCCATCATTCTCCCTATTCTTCTCAAAAGATGAGGGACAAAAAGAAAGCCAACAAACCAACATTTTTATAACATCAGTTTAAAGATGCAGAAGTTATTTCCTACTGAATGGTTAATGCAATTTCTAGCTTGCATTTCATTAACACACATACACCATTAGAAGTCATTGTTTTCTTTAACAACAGAAATGTGAAGCAGTACCTCCGGAGCTATATCCTATACAGAGACCTTAATTGGTAAATTGATGTGTATTTCCAACATTTATTTTCCACTGAGGACTCAGTGATTATCTCAATAATTTAATTCACCAAAAAAAACTTAGGGTAAAACCCCCCAAAACCATGAGATACTGCTTATCCAGGCACCACAGAGCCAAAAGAAGTTACTTACATTAAAATATCAAAAAATTTTACCAATGACATATTATGATTCAAAAAGCAAAAGATAAAAAATAGGACTTTAAGACATGCTGAACATTTATCATCTTGTTACATGACCTCTAATTTTAAACCATCTAACTGCAGTCAAAAAAACCCCACATACTACTCAATTTGTTGTACCAGGTAGTTACCTGAATAAGGATCAACAGAGAATCCAGGAAAACACTGCATGTAGAAAAAGAGCGTCACTGTACAAAAGTTATTTGACTGCATTTCCAACATGGCTCCCAAAACCACAGGAAACCACTAGCTAAATATGGACCTATCTGCAAAATAACTCAGATTATTTTGGAAAAAATGCATTTCATCTTTTTACAAACACAGTGGCTTGAAGGACTCCCCACGGTACTTTTAACAAGTATTTTTCATATTACTTCCAATGGCCAAATAGTTGGCTCTCTTCTTGCACCATACATCCTTAAGGAATTACCTATGTAATTACAAAATTACATAGGTAAAAAAGTTCTCAGTATTGCCAGCATATCTCAGAGATTCACCCAGAAAATCTGCTGCACAAAAGACAAGTTTCCCCCATGCACCCTCCTAGTCCTTCAAATCACTTTTCACTCCAAGATCTTGCTTTCCTAATGCACAATACCACATAATGAAGAGTAAGTGACAGCAAGAGAACAGGCGGCATATGAGAATTGCCTCTGAACTTCAAAGGCAGAATGGATGACTGCCTAGCCTCACTGCAGGAACAAACTAAAACCTGAGTCACTTGGTTTAATGGCACTCCTTTTGCTCCAAATCCCACTCACAATCTGCATCAGGATCCCTAAACCCTGTTGAGTGGCAAATATCAGCAGTCACTAAATCTACCAGCTATAATTACAGCCATCGAACTCGTCTCTGCTAGCTGTTCTAGGGAAAGAACTGTTGCTTAACCTGTACCAGCTCGGGGGAGCAGGGGAGGAAGGAATAATTCTGCTGTAGGTTTGCATGTCATGTACATGTGAAAACAGAAGGATTTGACAACATCATTTACTAAAACCCTACACTTGTTCTCTACTCCTTTGTGGCTCTTTAAATTCCCTGGCAACTTGCAGCACCTCTTCACAAATAACTTCCAGAAATTAGAAGGATGGATGACTGGAGGCATTTTGATACGTTGTTTTGTTGGGGGTTTGGGGTTTGGTTTTTTTTTCAGTTGGTTGGTTTTTGGGTTGGGCTGGGTTTTTAAGTCAGTAGCTCATATGAAAATATTGACTCACTTTAGCAGAATGACAAGCACAATTAAAAGCCAATACTTCTTGCTCTCATCTGTATTAGAAAGAGATATTTTAGCACTGCCCTCCCACACTCGGCAGCCTGCCTTGCAGCTGTATTAAAGGTAAAGCAATTCACATGTCAGTGGAAGATTTAGTGTTGCAGCTATACATATGTTAATACTGCTGAGTTTCATAAGTGACCAACTGATATGCACTTACCCTGGAAGAAAGTATTCATAATTTCAAAAGAAAGACTCAGCCAGCTGCTAGCAGATGGAATACAGCACGCAATTCACCTGGCGATTCCCTGACATACACATTACATTCAGATAAAATACAAAAAGTCACAAGAAAGTCCGTTACGAAGATTCACTCCTCCCATGGCAAATCCTGCAAACGTGTAAATTGCAGTCCCACCAACAGCAAGTACATTCTCTAGCAGGAAAATCATACAGAAAAAGAGAAGGGGGGAAAAATATTTTAAAAAAAGGAAAAAAGAAAAAAAAAAGATAAAAGCATAAGACATATATGAGTCTGCTACATGTTACCTAACTTCTCATGTTGTCAACATTATAACTAAAATACTCCCATTTCACAGACGTGCCTTGGTAAAGCAACATTTAAGTCCATTCTGGAATAGGTAGAATCACAGTCCCTCTTTGGAGAGGCACCTCTTCATATCAAAATGAATCATACAAATCTCAAATTTTGGATTATAGTTAGAATTACTCTCAAAACTTCAGTTTCAGGGAGAGAGTCAAGTAGCCTGGACAGGACAAAGATGCTGAGATAGAGGTCTCTATCATAAGTAGGTTGCATTAACGAAAAAAGACAACAGCAATGTACAGGTCTGTATTACTACTCAAGAAGCTGGAATAAAAAACTGATCTGCCTGTTTTAGTGGCAGCACAAAGTTAAAGGATGCTACCAGTCAGCACCTCTACTGGGTCCATAATGTTTTTGTAAAATGCATTTTTAAAAAGCTCTTTATTTCATGGAATAAGAATTTGGCTAAAGTTAACACCAACATGGCATATCTCATTAACATCCCTCATCTAGACATTACTACCTGTCAGAGAAGATACAGTACCTTAGTTTGGACACTCTTACTGTGACAAATACAAACTAAAATTATTTTAAAATCACAGTGGAGCTAAGCAAACTATAGACTAACTTAAGTCTTGTCCATGTCACACTTTCGCATACTGTTATCCATGAAGTATCAACTTCAGGTGCACATGATTGTCTCACTGGTGACTGACTCATTTCATATCATCTTAGTAGATACCTTTCAATTTTCAGGGAAACTCTGACTTCCTTATGGTCCCAGGAGAAAGAAAAACAAACAAAGGAAAAAAAAAGTTAGTAGAATTTAGTCGGGATAGGAAACATGAATATTAAAACCGCACTTCTAGTAAAGGATTTAACTATTGCTCTGACATACCTCCTTACAGACGGGACATCTACAAGCAGACTGACTGTGAGAACAGTGTTGGACTAAAAATTGCTTTTATTTCTGACCTGGACAGTACCTTACAATTATCAGAAACTAACAGGACAGCACACACACCAAACCAAAGACAGAAAGTGAGTTAAAACTTCAAGTCTGAAGATCTCTCAAACCAAAGCGGTTCTGTGCCAAGCAAGCCTGAGGCAGGGGTCTTCCCACTGTGTAACACCAACATTACAAGACTTTTTCCAGGAGCGATTTGCTCCTTGAGAAGTTTGTTGATTCACCTCTGTTCTGAAGTAAGTGTGCATATTGGTTTGCCTCTAAACTGAAATACAAACCTATTTTGGACTTCACAATATAGAGTTCTAAGAAACAAGAACACTGCAAAAGTTCAGCATCTGGCTCCCAGCTTTACTTTAACTGTATTTAATGTCATGCCACAATAGGATACCTGCATCTGTAGATGATTGAAATGAGCATTTCAGGCTGCTCCTAAAGCAGATGGAAGTAAGTATTAATCAGGAAGAAATCAACTCCTTCCTGTGCGTTCACTGAGTCTAGACTCTAGTCCTGAAAGCACTACCCACGCAACTTCTCCACCACAGAAGTCTTCTTACCATTTCTCAAGATCATATAAAGCTTTAAAGTGGCTTATTTGGTGGTTTGTTTTTTGTTTGTTTGTTGTTTTTTTTTTACCTCCAGACACCTTGCTTGCTTTAAAAGTAGGATATCCAGCTCCTCCAAGAGCCCCTGCTGCTACGTTCAAAGGGAACATGTTTTACACCTGGATGCAACTTAATGCCATATTCTTTGGTCTGACTATGTTTCTCTGCAGCCCAACCTATTTTGTCATGGATGAACAACGGCTTATGCGTATGGGCTTGATCAGCTACCCTCAGATTTCATCTTCAATCTTCAACAATTTTTCCTGAAGATACAATGTTTAATCTTATCTTTTGCATGCCAGCACACTGAGTGACAAACTAATGTCTACTGACCCTCTCCCATGCATCTTTGAAAGAAGTTTATTTGCTGCAGGACCTGCACGTTTGGCGAATTTGTGCTGCCATTTCCCCTCCCAAGAGGGAAGAGGGATATCAGAGACAGACATGCAACCGTTCTTCCCAAAGGAGTCTAATGAAAGGTCAAAACAAACAAAAATTTTACTGAAACCATCAGGAGATTTAGCCAAAACTGCAAGCCAGCACATAAGACACCAGGTTTTATTCACCCAAAGCAGTAAGATGAAAGGAGATAAAAGGAGTGCTTTCATGCAAGTGACCCATGAAAAACTATGCAACAGTTAGATGCTGTACTCAAACATGTCTGTGTCTTCCTTATTAGAAGCCTAATGAGGTCTAATGCTCCACTTGCTGATCAACAAAAGCCACTTGTAATACAGTTACAAGTTGAAGCAAGTTATGGGAGAGTGAAATAACAAACTAAGCCATACAAATTATCTGCACACCATCAGATAATTGCTGCGTAAGCTGTTTAAGCCCATTTAAAAAAACCAACTTCCACTTACTCAGCAGAATGACTTCCTCAGAAATAAAGTAGAAATATATAAAGGGGATAGTTCTATCAAACTTTTCTACTTTAAATAAGCAAGTTGATATTAATTTGTTAATTCAGACAGCAAGGATAGGCCTTAATATAAGGACTTTTAATAAATGAATGTTTTAAGGCTTACTTTAAACACACCACATGTTAAATCAAGAAAGTAGTCTTTTTTGAAAATCCTACACATACAATTTCAAATTATTCTGAAATCAAAACACTGGAACTTAGATGCCTTCTGTGGAGTTATTTCGAGACTGACATAGCTCACTGCTGTCATTAATCAGTCTTCCCATGTGCGCAGACTCTGGTATATCTTTAAGATGTCACAGTTTATTAATAAACCAAATGACTCCTGAGCAGCACAGAAAGAGCAGTCACACAAAAACTCAGTAACACCTAATGACAGTGTTAGTGTCAACAGGTTACATGGACTAAGAAACTGAAGTTATTAATAAGGTTGGTGGTTCTGTTTCTAGCAAATACCTAAATCTGTCCTATTAAAAGCTAGACATACACTATTTCAAAATGCCCTGCATTTCTTCTGAGAAACTGTGTAAGCATAAATTAAGCAACAGTTATTCAAATTCATTATATTTTCCACATCAGACTTAATGAAAGACTACTTAAAATTATTAGGCCACATCTTGCACATGCTGCAGCTACTAAACTACCTGAAGTAGCTTTACCAAACGACAAGGTTTTAAAGTTTAATAAGAGAAACAGCAGTGTTGAATAGGCCACAAGAAGCAAACTGAGAAAAAATATTTTAAGCATGGGAAAAAAAGCATGTTGCTTTCTGCAATTTTCAGACAAATAGAAAGAAAATAAAAGTTGATGTTCTTCAGCCCAGTCTGTGTCACTTCAGAAGTTTCTAGCTCCTCCATCGGTCTTGCTAGTACACTCAGCTAGCCTTTTCCTTCACCAAATTTTTCAATGGGCTTATCAGCAAAACCCAAACTTGTAAAATCTTGTTAGTTTTACTGTTACCACGTCATTCTCCTTTGCTTGTTTTCCATCTTTGCCCATCATCTGAAACAGCTGTTTAGGCCCTAAACTGTACAGTAACACTTCACTCCTAGACAGTCATTGGTTATACAGTGATTACCAATAAAATGGAGTTTGACTACAAAAGTAAAGGCTACGAAAAAAAACTCTCCTAACTCTAAGATACTGCAACACAGCAGAAATAACATGTAACATCATGCCGAGAACGGATTTTTTAAAAAATCATCGTAAAATCAAAACAAAGTAATGTAGTTCAAGCATACAAAGTAGTATTTTGAAACTGTATCCTTCAACTCCATAGAAAACTTAGCAAATTAGAATGTTTTCTCAGTATCTGCAGAATATAAATATGCCCCAGGTGGTCATTTGGGGAAAATATATTTTCATTAATTTTGATGCAACTTTTAATAGCATCTCAAATTAAATTTATAATCATTTACAAAAATACTGATTTTTACCCATGTGGACATAAAGACCCTAAGAGACCCTGTGTTCTAGCAAAATAAAGTCTATGTGATGGGCTAGAAACATGTCTATCCCGAAGACAAGAAACAGCACTTTCATTGCAAGTTTGAGCGACATCAGATGGTTAAAAATGAACTGCAGACCTGTTTAAGATAAAAATTTAATTAGATTTAATAAGACTTTGGATTGACCTCTGGATCACATGTTAAATAAGAAAAATGTATGCTAAATCAACTACTTCTGCTTCCTTATTTCTTCACAGATCAGGAGATTTTCCTTCCAAGGAGAACTGCTTCCCAAGAGCTTTCTGCTCACAGGAAATGTTCACAGATACTAAACACTGGCTTCGCAAGAGAATCAATGCATTCTGAAATTAAAGGAATCCCTGAAATTAACTGGTGTTCCGACAACAGCTCTGTATCAGGAGATATCTGATCCAAAATAGCTAAACAGACCAGACAGGAGGTACAGCCAAAAAGGCAGAGGTAAGAAATTGCAGCTCGAATACATGTTACAGCACAGACAAACAAATAGGTGAAGCCATACGCCCATGCCTGCATCTGTTGCAACAACCACCAAAATAAAACACAGGGAAGTGGCACACTGCCCCTTCTTTTCTGGTCTTGGCCATACAGCCTGTCTTCAGAGGAACAGTATTCCTGTAGTCTTCATCTCCCTGCAAAGCTACCTTTCAGGGGAGGAGGAACTGGCCAAATAAGCTTTTATAGCAAAAAGTACAATAATAATGTAATTTAAGAGTTCCATGTATATACTTTGATGAGTTTCATAAAGTCACTTGTCACTGTCGCCAGGACTGCAGCATCTTTCTCCCTCTTCCCAGTCTCCAGGGAATTCTGCTTTCCACCCTTCAGGGGTAAAGGCAGTAGCAACTCCTCCCCAGCTCCAGACAGCATCTCAGAAAGCAACAGCCAGCGCCAGCTCTATCAAGAGCATGATCTTTCAGTGAAGTCCCTGTTGGTTTTTTTTTCTTGAAAATTCTGACTTCTGCTCTTCTGGACAACACTAGTCCAGTACAATGAGCAGGAAGTCATTCTGACCCCTCATTTCTGCACACTTTTCCATACTAACCTTCAAGTATTTATCCCAGGAAGAAACTTATCTTGATCCACTATTTCCAGTTAAACCAAGCTGACAAAGCCATACAGGAAAGTAAAAAAAAAAACCACCAGTATCATTATTTAAAAGCATCTTTGGAGTTGAACAAAAAAAACCCTTAAGTGACAAATGTGGAACTTTGGTTGGAAATGGCAGACTTAGCATATCGTGTGCTTAATCTTGCCAGTTTGCAAACCAGTTCTGTGGGGCTAAATTAAAAAGAAATCATTGCTGGAACAATACCACATGAAACACAGCAGGAAAAAAAAGTGTTATACAATACAAAAAATGTTCACTGCACCCTCCAAGTTACAATAATTCATTTTAAAAAAGTGTTTCTTCATTCACTCATCTAACTACACATAAAACTGAAGGTTAGTAAATGTGTTAGGTCTTATATTCAATGGAGTGCAAAAGTTATTGAAAGTATTCATTGTCCAGAGTTTAACAAACATCTAATAACCATCCATATGAGGCAAATTTAAAAATGGCTAACAGTGTTAAAAAGGCTTCTAATACCTAGAGGAAGCCATTTTATTTCTAATATCAAACCATACTAAGAAATTATAAAATGCAATACTATCATGAAGGGTAACACACATACTGTAAGTTTATTTTAAACATCTGAAGGCAGTTCAGATTATTCTGTATTCTTTCCAGGAAGCTTATGTTTGTGTATCCATGTATACAAGCATACATATATGCATGTGTGTGCATACAAATATACACGTGTATACTTCTATGCACACACATGCATAAATATGTATACACACAGATACATACATACACACACCCCTTTTTTTTTTCTTATATTTGAGTTCAGCAAGAAAGGATCTGAAAAGCATAACGACAACAAAGCTTTGTGAAATTTCTAAAGGCTTTCCATAACTGCAATTGCACAGCGTGGGTACGCCAGCAGGCACAACAAGCTTGTCAAAATCTGTCCAGTTATTTCAGTGTACCACACCCCTCTTATTCCAACTACCTAGTCAGTGACAAAGCAATTAACAAGTAACCCCAAAATATTTAAAATAAATATTTAAATCCTTAACTAGCCCAATTCTGAAGCAAGCGGTGCACATTAGCTATTGCAATTCCACCCCCTCAAGCCTAAATGCAATACATCTGACGCACAAATGCGTCATTAACCTGGGGGGTACAAAGAAGACAGTCTCACTTTAAAGCCTGTTTTCTTTGCATCAGGCAACACCTAAAAAAGCCTTTGAGAGCACAGCAGGTTGAGAAAACAGTTATTACTCCCTTCAAGCTTTTTTTTTTCTTCTAGAATGCTCCTCTATCCCTCTCAGTAAGTTCAACAGAAATAGAACAGATTCAGAGAAAAAAAAAAAGAAAAAAATGTATTCACATCCATCTGAAAAAAATAAACCTTAAATCCTGGGTTACTGTTTTCCCAACAATGCATTCCTTAGTTTTTCCAAATAACGTAATCATCTGTTGTTCTTCAATTGAAGTGCCAAATACATTCCAAGAGTACGTTTAGAAAGATCTAACAGCAGACGATCTTCTATAACAATCCTGTTTCTGGACTGCAAATTCTTCAGAGCTATCAATACAAATCTAAATGAAATACTGAATACGAATCCTAAGCTTTAACATCACAGCTGCATGCACATGTGTATTACATGTCACATACATGCACTAACATCCTACACTAGCAGGACAAGGTATATTCATGCCTGTAGACAGCAGATGTTAAACAAACACAATATCCTGGTTTTAGTTTAGCTTTCAATTAGCAGATAAAATTATTAATGAAACAAGTTTGTATTTACCAGGGATGAATGAATCAGTATTCCTGAATCTTCATTTGGCAAGCTGAATGCTGTGTATTCAAGGGCATTGTTTTCCCCTTGCTGTTTGCAAATATAGCCACAGTTTCTCTCAAAAACTGTACGAATGCCTTTAAACAGAACCACACTTGTAGTGCAACCCATTCCAAATCTGTTGAATTTTGCATTTCTAGCAGCCCTGCTTGCATTTGCAGAATGTCTTCTTCCTTTGCTCGACTCGAATAATTTTCCTGTGCTTCACAGAAATATTTTTTTGTGCAATCTTCATCACGTCCGACATTTAGCACATTCCTCGACTAGAAACCATCAGCTACTGAAATGTAATCCTATTTGCTTAAGCCAAACACTGCCAAAAATCCAGCCACAGAAGACAAAAATCAGAGGGTGATGAAAAGCAAAGGACACTTCAGCTGTAAAAGACAGGAGGCTTTCAGCATGTGCTATACTCCGCAACAGAGATGAAAAGGTATTCCAGAGGGTCGGGGAAAGAGCTTCTATATTTCAGAGGTCCTCAGAATATAATCAAAGATGAAAGGAAACTGCAAAGATACTGCTGCAGTTTCTGCTGCCAGCCACAAAGAATCCTCAGCTGCTGCAAGAAAGCACTCTCCCAGAATGCTTAGCACGGAGTTCGTACTGGCAAACATTTCTTTTCTTGACCTATATGTGCTTCTTGGTGTTTAAAACAAAATACTTTGAAATAAAAAAACTCAAATCATGAGGGGAAAATACTTAAATCACTGCTGCTATTTAAAAACCAGCCAGCATGTTACATAAATCTACTTCAATCAAATCTATATGTTATCAGCATGCTATTATCAGTTCAGGCAAACCACAAGGGAGCCGAATGCTGTCTTTACTTTTTCCTTTCTTCCTCACATGCAAAGTGATCAGTCAATTCCCACCTGCCAGAAACTGACTTTATCTAGTCCTTGATTGCAAATAGCCAATAGTAATAAAAAAGGGAAAAAAAGAACACAGCTGACTCAGTATCTATTTCAGATCAACATCCACATCTAAAACAAAAATACAGCATGAAACTTAAAATACATACATTTCTTGGTTTTATAGTGAATCACACCTGTATTGATTGCATTTATCACTACAGGATTCTACTCTACATACTGTACTGGTACCTGTCACACAAGTAGTAAGCATCTTCAACTGACACTGAGAAGTGTTAAACTTTTAAACTACTTTTAAATGCAACTAATTTGTAAAAAATAACTGTCCCAATCCACACCATAACAGTAACAATCACCCTATCACAGATTGTTGATTAGTTTTATATTTCTGCTAAAATTGAAGCACTGAGATGTATTTACTTATCAAATTATAAAACTGGATAAAAGAGAGAACTTGCAACAATTTGAGCTTGTAATAGAGTTAAAACAAGCTAAATTAAAAGAGGCATGAAGGGAGGGAATAAGCAGATTAATAATGTCAGCTACAGATTTGCCCCCATGCAAATTAACTTATCTCAAGGAAATGTGTGCTATAATGAGACATTTAGAAGAAATATTTAGGATTTATTAGCATTTTTACCAAACGTCTGGCTAGTTAATACATCTCAGTATGCTTCTCATTACATTTCTAACCTAAATACACCACAATAACATGCAGACACATTGATTTAAAAAAAAAAAAAATCAATATTTGACAGTGATCCAAGTAGTTCCTGCTAGTCCCATATTCTCAAAGGCAGCAGTTAGCACATTTCACATATTGTAAGAAATAAAAATTGTGTTAAGGCAGTTCTGTTAACAAGGAATAGCTTTTTGCGCAGGGAGAATAAAAAAGGTATTGGTGAAGAATTTGTCATAAATTCTACTCTGAAGGGCAAAGATAATTCATACAAAACCACAAATCTTGCACAGTGATGTCTCTGCACCTTCTTCTGTCTCTCTACCTAGACTACTCTCTTTGAAAACAAAAAGTAAGACAGTAAGGGAACTGCTTTGTTCCATCCACCAAGGTTGGATAAAGACATCCTTGCAAACATGCGAAGTATAATAGTCATGAGAATTTCCACAGATGGCACCCCCAAAAAACACATTCAAGTTCACTGCTTCTAGTGCAGAGGCCCACTTCATTCCCATCTGGAATGTAAGATTACAGAGACTTGGTTCCAAAGGTTCAGGTTCCAAACGTGGTATCAAAAGTTAAGAGATCATTAAAAGAAAGCACTGTTTAGAGGGTTGTTCTGTGCAATTTCAGAGATTTCATAATTGGAAATGTTTCTAGCAAAAAGTAGAGAAAGTAGCTTGTGCCTTCAGAGAGTATGAGAAAAATTAGTCAGCTTACAACAAACTATCGTATACTAGACAGCTCCTTCAAATGCCTAGAAAATGACCTCACTTTTAAAGCACCAGGTAGGATGCGGAGAAACAGGAAGACAAAAAATTTCACTTGGAAAGACAAACACATGACAGAATCTTAGACTAATTCAGGTTGGAACTGACCCTGGGAGGTATTGAAATTCAAAACAATTTAAAAGCAAATTCAATTCCGACTAGATATTGAATAAATTTAGCATCATGTTTCTACACTATTTTAGAAAAGGCAGCTGAAACTGACTTGAATCAACACCGCGGTAACAGCAATGACATAAAAAGCATTACAAATAGAGCTTGAAAGGGAGATAAATATGGGGACATGAGGGGTAGGAAGAAATCACAGGAAGGTGGAGCTTGACCAGATACTTAAATATTAATATTACAAGAAATCTGAATAGCATGCAATGTAAAGCAGTCTGCCACAAGCAGACTTTTTCCTAAGACACTAAAATGGAAGTTTCCAGCTCCACTAAGGAGATTCCTGCAATTGTATTGAGCAACCACACTGCACAAGCAGTGAACATCCAGACAGAAATGTGACACAATGTAATATTATCCATTACAGTATTACATCTCAAAGTGAAAAGGGAGCCTGGAAAAATTCTTGTAAAAGTCTGACAGAACTTGGTCTACCAACTGAAGAGAGCTAAAGGACAGCCTACGGTAAGTAAAAGTCTTAATCCAATGGTAAAAACCAGAATAATCAAAATATGAAGAAGCCCAGACTGTACATCATATGAGCAGCAAGCCAGACATTGCAAACTGCCTTTAGCTGAACCTGGGTTATAAAAAGGTCTTTTCCAAAAGGAAGAGGGGAGGGGAGAAAAGGAACGTTGTAAAGAAGAGACATCACTAATGCCTGTCTTCTCTTGGTTTGTGAAAAAGGGTCTGCACCAGAAAGTATGCAGACTTACGAAGAGATACTTGAGTTAGTTGGTATATATTGCAAATACTACATCCCCAAGACAAACCTCCTGTTCATATGGGGAGCAACAAGCTCCTCTTGCTCTATACTATATTGAATGTGTACTGACTGCACTATGAGATTCCTGAACACAAAAAGACTAATTAGTTGTGTTAGCTCCAAGTTGTTCACAATCATATCTTTTTGAGACATGCTCTCTTGGACAGGTAATAAAGAAGCAGCTCTAGTTCCCCTCAAAAAAATTGTTGGGAATGGTTCAACAGTACAGTTAGGCAATTGCTTTAAGAGTCTAACCACCAGTCCCCCTTTGATTACAGAAAATGCCTAATAATCACTTTTTACTTGAGAACTGAAGGACTTCAACTCAACATGTTGAGCAATCCTTTGACAACCAAATGAGTTCCAACAAGCGTAACCACATAGGTACAAAGTAAACATGCGTGCTAGACATCAGAGAGTTCTAACCAATATACACAAGATTCATTTTGACATCGATTAACACTTACAAGGGTAGAAGTCTTTAGGGAATAACTACCTGGGTTGACTGAAAATTTTCAGGGGATGCTATAAAATTATCAACAAAATCAGAATTTATTAGAGGCACCTAGACAGAAATTGAACAGTGAAAGAGTACAGGTCAAACTAGGGAGACCTTCCAATTGACCATGTTACTAAAAGCAACATGGACATTCTGTCTTCAGACATGCCATCACTACAGCAAAGCATTTCACAAAGACACAGGCCCATATCTGCAAGAGAACATAATTCAGGCAGGATTCAAGCATTTAGGTCCTAGCATAAGAGCCACAAAAATATGCTTAACCTCTTAAAACATTAGAAGTAGGTACTTACATTTTTGCCTACAAAGTTGTCCTTGGTATTTAACATGCCCAAACTGATGTCATCTTAACAGGAGTGAACATCTGGTTCCTCAGAGATCTTAACACATCTTGACTGAATTCAGCTTTTCACAAAACATGACAGTATCTGTAGGTGGAGCTCTACCTTCCATCTGGCAGCCGCCTGTGTATCAGCTCAGAATGCTGGAGCTGTGGGCCTAAAGCCTCCTCAGCCCAAAGAGATTTAAACCAACACCGCTTACCGCTCTTTGGAGTGCCTTAACAACCAGATGATAGTATATCAAAGCCAACATACTCGCTTCTGCCTGATAAAGCTATGCTGCAGGAAAGAACTCAAGATCCAAAAGCCCTGCAAGAGAGAAAACAAGTGTATATACAACAGCTCATACCTACTAGGAATGTTCTTACTGGAGAGGAAGAAGAAAATTCAGGTACTGGTTCCTGTTGCAAGGACTATTTCTGCAATGACTGCTTCATGCAAACTTCACAGAAGAGTTCTGTCCAGTAATTCTCTTCAAGAACTCAAGTTTCTTCAGAAAGAAGGAACTGTGCTAAAAACTGGTTTGTGGCCACAACGGTGAGTTTTACTCTGTTTTTAGAGTAAAACTCTTAAGCACCTGATTTTTCAAAACTAGTGCAGAGTGTCTGCTTGGATATGGATTATTCTTATCCACTCACTTATCCTGATATCCACTATCCAGAATGGTGAGAAGGAAGATATGGGGAACTACAGGCTGGTCAGATTTACTCCAGTCTCCAGGAAAACCTTCCTGGAAGCCGTTTGCAGGCATGGAAAAATAAGAAGGTAGTTCCAAGTAGATAACTTATGTTTTCCTTCTGTGATGAGATGGCTGGCTCTGTGGACACAGAGATAGCAGCGGACATTGAATAACATTAGTAAAACAAGGCTTCTGACACAGTCTCCCATAGCATCCTTGTAGTCAAATTCAGCAGATGTGGTCTGAATGAGTGGACGAGAAGGAAGACAACCTCGTGGACAGCAAGTTGAACATGCTGAGTAGGCTTCTCAGTATAAGACAAATATTGAAATACTGGACTGAGTCCAATGGAAGGCCATTGTGACGGTGTAGAGGTTGCAGCGCACGATGCATGAGAAAACGCTAAGGGACCTCAGATAGTTCAGCCTTAAGAGAAGGCTAAAGGGAGATCTTGTCACTGTCTGCAACTTGCTGATGGGAAGGTAGAGAGAGGATAGAGCCAGACTCTTCTTCACGGTACAGTCAGAGGACAAGAGGCAACAGACACAGAATATTCCATTTGCATAACTTTTTTTTTTTTTTAACCATGAGGGTCATCAAGTATTGGAGATGAAGTATTTCCATCTTTGTGGATATTAACCCAGACTGGCATAGTCTATGAGCAACTGTCTCTAACCAGACCTGCTTTGAGCAAGGGATTGCACTAGGTGACTTCCAGAGATTTTCCTTTCAACCAGTCAGTTTCCATGATTCTGTGGCATTACACTGGGTAGCCACACACTAACACAGAGAGAGATACAGAGAAAAGATCCAAGGGAATTCCATCCTTCAGAAGAAAGCCAGCATGATTACCCCAGGAGGTAGTCTTGAGAATAGCATGCTCGATTCCCATGTAATTTTGACTGAAAATCTGCACACTCAGCAAGGCCTTAAGAAGAGATTTGAATCGAACCCAAACAAAAAACTACTATGACATTAGAAACACCAAGTATACCACCAGGCTGAAGCCCAGAGGCAGTTTATAATTTGATGAGATGTCTCTAATGTCAAAGATGGTATCAAAAGTCAAACATAAAGCTTATGAAAATTGGAGCAAGATTTAGTTCTGTCCTATCTAGTCAAAGAAGCTGTCACAGCTGGCCAGTATCACAAGTTTCTTTTAATGACAAGCAAAGGAATGTTTGTGTCTACTAAGCCTTTTATACATTTAGAGCAGTGGGAAGGAGGTATAAATGACACAACCCAAGAAATGCTATTCCAAATCTTGCATACATGGTATTACATATGTGCTAATGGAGAGATGCACACAAATCTAAAACACTGCTAGTTACAAAATGCTAAATATCTTAGCTAATAGTTTTAGATCACATAGTTGAGAGCTGCAGAAAGGTCAGTCTTCTCACAAGTCCATTCTTACATGAATAACAATATATTTTAATCCACAGATGAGCAGTGGGAGCTGCCAATAAAGCATGTGCCTTAAGTTCAAACTTAACTCAAGTATACCTTGAGGACAGATATACCAAAAATAACTCAAAAAACTTTAGGAATTGTCCAAGTCAATCTAATCTGAACAAATGAAGATTTATTGTTAAGCATGAGACAAAACACCTAGCCCTTTTCAGTGTTTTATATTTCAAGCTGTAACACAGGATTTCTGGTATTGAAATATGCTCACTGGACTCCATCTAGTGGGCACATAACTTTCAGCTTTCTGAAGCTGACGACTCTTCTGGCCTCTTAAATAACTGATAAAACAACCAAAACAGAAATTTATTAGAGAGCTACAGAACACATCACTAATTATAGGATACTATTTTCAGAAACATTAAAGAAACCATGCCAGAATAAATAATGCTCAACAAGACAGTAGACTAGTGGGGAGG
>Ga0065711_1035033_pt1 | contig 22900 bp, 18 predicted proteins | sample Hoacrofraction12_FD_59098 | JGI IMG/M metagenome (GOLD analysis project Ga0065711, IMG submission 59098) | Hoatzin crop microbial communities from Cojedes, Venezuela - Epithelial fraction 12 v2 (version 2) | ecosystem: Host-associated > Birds > Digestive system > Esophagus > Crop | place... | reverse complement strand
TCCTTTTTTTTTTTTTTTTTCTGTGGGAGTCTATAGCTTTTCACTCTTTGGAGGCCAAGAGACATTCTTGGTCTCCCAGACCAAACTCAAAGGGACACAGTTCAGACAAAACCCTTCCTCATCTGCTGGGATATTGTATGACTGTTAATAGCACTGAGCTCACTGAATGCACCACTTCATCACAACTGTCTGGCTCTGATGGACTGCTACTGTGAGCAGTTCTGCTACTGCAAACAGCTATGAACAGCTCACTGAGGCACTTCCACATCAATGGAGTCCTGCTATCTAAACAGAGCGTCTACCCCACTTCCACATCCAAGCATAGCAAGCGTGGTAAAAACAATCTCAAAGCTGAATGGAAACAACAAAGACGTAGGAGACAAAGCAGTAGGAAATGGATGAAGAAACTCAAAAAGTTGCACATTTGGGTTAGCATGAAAGGAGAAATGGGGGTGACCACAGGATGAGATTTTTGTAATCAAGGGAAGAGATGAACAAGGAATGGTCAAAAGCTTTCTTTCAGCGATCAAGGTAGCGGTTTTCACCTTGCTTAAAGACATTGTGCCAGTTCTGCCTGTTTCCTGTATGTGCAACATCTGAGTCCCCCCAGTTTGGCTTTTCGCTGTGGTAGGTTGATTGGTTGTTTGTTTGTCTGTGGTTATCAAGGTAGTCACAAGTATATTTTTAAAGTTAGAAAAACCTCAAACACTCTGTCTGTACGGTTGAAGTAATGCAGGAAGCCTGTTCTACATTACTCTTCTGGTGACAGAGAAACCGTGACAACGGTGTTTTAGTAGCATTTCCGTGGAAGCTTCTCTAAATGGACGTTGAGAAACTTGAGTGGTATAATGGAAGAACTTTGTAATGTAAACCATACTATTTAATCATAAGTCAACTCTTGAAGTGATTTGATTCCCCCACCCAAAGTTTTCATCCTAATTTTTTTTGACATTTCAGTGACTTCCTACAAAGTTGGGCTATTCTTAGGCTTATCATGTAAACAGGTCACAGACACTCTCCTGTCATGCAGCTGCTAATAACCATCACTTCTCAGTGCTCCCAGCTAAAGCTAACTGTTATGTATAACTCAGGGCTAATGCTGATTATTATCGTTCTTAGCATGATCGGTGTTCATTAAAATGTCAATCTGTGAATGATCTGCAATAATGAGATACAAGGAACTGGTGTATTCATCGGTATCAGTGCATGTGTATTGGGTATATGTTCTCTTCTGTGTGTGCAGGCACCCACTGGTTTATCAACAGCTTTAAAAGAAGGAATCAATACTCTTGCTACAGGGTTACAAGGGACAGGGAGCTGCAAGGGAGATGGGCAAAGATCCTGGGCATGGAGAATGCACAGAAGAGCTCTAAGAAGGCGAGTTCAGATGAGAGAGTAGAAAGTGTTGGCCAAGAAGAAAGGATGATAAATCCAAGGGAAGGACACAGTAGACAGGAGGACAGTTGAGTACAGGGAAAAGTTGGAGGGAATGGGGCAAACCTCCCTTGTTTTTGCGAAACAACGTACTAGAGCCACAGTCTTGAGAATGTGAAATGGAACAGAAGGTCCCTGACTGCCCCGTCCCTCTGCTGCTAGTAAATGTTGGGGTCCCACTGACAATAACAGCTACCACGAAACCTGAGTCTGTGTCACAGTGCACACCTCCAGGGACTGTGTATAAAGCATAGTAATGCATGAAGTTGTGGTTTATCATTCATATGTGTATGTGTATATAGATATATATGTGTGTGTGTATATATATGTATGGCCTTGTTTTCCACTGTATAAATACCTTACTGACTCAAGTTTTTAGTGATTCCGTCCCTCATGAGTGACAAAGCCACTTGACTGCAGGGAAAATGGAAAGTAATGACTCTGTAAGAGGATTCTGCAAAATGAAACCGAGGCTTGCCCTTGTCCATCTTTGTTTTGGCTGGCAATGATGGGTCAAACTGACATGTGCTGACTGTGGGTAGTATTAAAAACCGTGACCATCCAGCATAAAGGTGGAGTGCTAGACAGTCAGAAGAGTCCGTTCTTCTTGGACATGACTGATAAGGTGTGACCTTGCAAAATAGGATGGGTCCATCTCTCCTGCATCTTCTATGCCAACCTCTAGCTCTCTTCCATGTCTCCTCATTACTGAAGAGACAAGGAAGCACGTGCTGCGTCTTTTCTCAGTCCCTACACATGCCAGCTGTCTGGCCAGTACATCTGTGCTGACTGGCCAGCTGGAACCCAAAGCAGAAGAGAAAGCTGTTTAGCTCACTACAACGCCACTCATTTTGATTTTTCTTGTCTACCCAACAGCTGGTTTTCATGAAATGCAGGAGATCTTGTAAGAGTTGTCTGTCAATTTTGGCTGAAATTGGGTTCAAAAATTACTGAGGGCATGAGGGAGGAGAGGATACTGGCAGAGAGATGGACAGGCTGGCCAACGGGTGGACAGACTGTGTGATCTTCCTAGGAACCCAGGCTAAAGACAGCAGCAGGATTGTAGCTTGCCTCTCTTTCAGCACGTTGTAACTTCTCCTGGGGCCTTCCTGAGTGCTGCTAGAATTGCTGTCAACACTTTTAAGCAGATCTCTGGGCGGCGCCAGCTGAGCCAAGCCCCTGGTGAGATTAAAACCAGCAGAACTTGGCACCTGCCTCTGCTGAGCCGCAGCTCCCTCCAGCTCCTGAAACCAATCCCATCTGTCAGAGCATGAGGGAGGGCTGAATCGAGTGGTGCCTTGCTCTACGGATGGTCCTGGGGAGGAGGGCAAGGGTGCCCCTGGTATGGCCCCTGGTATGGCATGGTCTCCTCGTGAGTCAGCCGGCTGTGTTTGGTCTCATGGCCTGTGAGAGCTGGACATCATGGGATGCAAAGGGAAACCACGGTTCTGCCTGCTAACAGCAGTGACTTGCATGTCTGACCCAAGGGGGAAGGGGTGCTCTCCCGCGTGCATTCATGTCCTGCTATCGAAAATATTTTGGTCTTTCTTCTGTGGCAGTCCTGAAGGTGAAGCGTGTTGTCCAGATGTTTTGCACTGATGCTCCTTGCCAACATGTGAGGCATGCAGATTGTACGTCTTTGGCATAAGCTGATCAATCCAATGGTGTGCTGCCAATATTTCAACATGGGTATTCCTAAATAATGTTCCTTTAACCAAAGATAAATGCAAGGGGGTAAAGAGAGAATATTTTCATTTCTTTCCCATCTTTTAACAAATACATTTTCTTAAAAGTATAACTAGGAGGGAATCAACAATATTTGGCAGACTTGCACTAACCTGCTCAATGCTTAAAGGACAGTATTTTTGTTTTTCAATGTGCGGGCTGTTTAGAGAAATTAGCACAGCAGTCTCTGGATGGAACATGTTTATGCCTGTGACTGCAGAGGCCTTCTAGGAGTCAGGAAAGAGTCAAGTTACCAACCATTTTCTGAAACCTCCTCTTACTTCTCTGCCATCAGCTGGAGCAGTGGGAATCCTCTATCTAAGGTACTCTGAGACAGGAGAAATTCAAGCAGACTCTCCAGGAGAAAGACTGGCCCACTCTAACTCCAAGCACAACGATCATGCCGGTTGCTTTGCACTCTTTTCCTCATCAGTTTCCACTACAAACAAATCCGTAAATTCCTCTTCCATCTCTCAAGGTTTCTGCTTTCTGGCTCTTTTATTTGCCGGCAGAAGCAGCAGCAGTATGGGATTTACTTCCCTAGCCCCCGGCTTTGAGATGAGCCTGTAGCATAGTGCTTCAGCTGAGATGAGGAGTGCAGAAAGGAGGAATAAAGGATCAAAGCTTTAGTGGTAAGTGGGGTTTGTGGACAGATGGTGCTGAAGATGCTGAGTATGCCAGGAAGGATTTGGCCTGTTCTGTCTGATCATGGCAACTGGATTCAGGCTTTCTGTATATAACGTGGTTGCAAATCCAGGGCCTGAAACTCTCTGCTGCGAAGCCAGACAATACAAGACTGTGAGAACTTTTTATCTCGCTCCTTTTGCAGCAATAGCTGTATAGAGAAACCATGGAGCACAGACTGATCTCATACAGCCATAATTGCTCAACAAACAACAACATGCCAGGCTTAGTTTTGTAAACACTGCTTCTCTGGTTGGTTTTGGCTGGCATCCACATTGCAGAACACAGACTGCACCACTGGAGGGCTCACAAACTATTTAAAGAGATGTTATCTTATCCTTATGACTAATTTATAAGCTAAAAGATTTATGCAGAGACATGCTATCTCTAAAATACTCTCTTCTGTTGCAAAGTCAGTCTTGCTTTTTCCTAGACACTATGGCTTTCTCTGCCTTAGTCAAGTAAGCATTCCAATGACTGCTCTCTGGTGTTAAGGGCTGTGTTCATAACATTTATCTCCCTTACCCTCCAAAGGAGGTTGGTTGCATGGAAGCTGCCTGTTGGGAGTGATCCTCAGCCCATGCTAGAGGAGTATTTGGGACAGTGCAAGTTGGTCAAAACCAAAACAATGCTGAGGAAAATCATTCAGTTTAAATTACTGAATTTCAGTGCTGAGGAATGTTCTCTAGGGTCATCTAACATGCAAGAAAAGGCATGGTCTATGTAACTGGAGTCATACTGCTGAAGTATAACTATATGCACAGTCCTCAGTGTAATACAAGTAATAATCACGTCATAGTGGGCTGGAGCAGTAAAACTCAGATAGGATGCACAGTTTTTCATTAAGAACTAATACGTGGTAATGTCAGGACAAAATACAAACCATTGGAGTAATTGTGGGAGGAATAATTGACATGTATTTTTCAGGCTCAGATATGTTCTGGTTCCGGGTGTAGTAGGATGAAGACAGGTGTTCTGGAGTCAGAAAGTAAGAGCTTCATTCTTCTTCACTGTGCATTTTAGGTCACTGTTCCTACCGGGGTAAAGTTGCTACGAGGTAATACTAACTACCACAAAAAAGGCCAATTTTGTGGTGGAAAGTCTGTGAAGCAGTTTTTAACCACCCACAGTAGCCCTCAGGCAGATGTTATGGGACTTCCTTCTATTCTGAGTTAGTGTTGATAAAAAGGCTGCAGGAATCCTGATGCTGGGCCCTGTGTCCACATTGTACAAAATTGTATTTAAAAACTGGAAGGAATTCAAAGAGAATGACAAAATACAGACAGGGCTGGACCCACGCTTTATAGTTAGGAATTTGTAGAGGTCAGCCTACTGAACTGAGCAAAAGAGGATGATTTTTTTTTAAGGGCTGTAATTATCTATCTGGTATTACTGAGCCTCTTCCATCTCACAGAAGAGCCAAAAATGTAGGTTAGAAAAATTCTAGCTGGAAATGAGCTGTAGTTTGTTAGCAGAGGGGTAGCTGACCATTGAGACAACTTGACAGAGTAGAGGTGGTGTTAGCATCACTTATAGTCTTGAATTTGCCGTATAGCTGTTTTCTAAAACAAATAAGCCAAAATGAAACAACTTGACTCCATCCAACTTGTGTTTGCTCAAGTAGTAGGAAAAGTAGTAGACTTTTTCTGCCAAAGTCTATTTTGGGAAACCAGAATATCTGTATTATTTAGAGGTTCAGCAAGGGGTTTGGGAATAGCCATGAAGTCTCTGAGTAGGAGACATAGAAGCAGTGCAAATGTTCAGTCAGTGTTTATGTAGAAATGTAGATAACTGGTTCTTACTTATTACTGACTCGCCCTGTTGTGCTTGTCTCTGGACTCCAGCTGTCAGACAGACTTGAAAAAATGTATTAATTGCACAAAAATGATTTTGAAGGTTTTTAGAAAAGCCATATAATAATAGCAGGATTCCGTGGCCACACAATTTCCCTTTGTTACTGTCCCAACTCTGCCTGTAACCCCAGCCAATGCATGATTTACAGGAATAAAATAGAGACAGAAAGACAGAAAATTAAGGTACTAAGTTGCGTCTGAGAGCACATCCCACGGTTGAGCTCCATGTTTATGCCACAAGTCTCAGCTCCATATCAGCATGACACCTCAGTTGTTTCTGCATAACTTTCTTCTTTCACTTAGTGCCTAAGCCATTAGACCATGGCTTTCCATCACCATGACAGTATGAGTCTTATTATTAGAACAGCTTTTATTTTTCTGAAGGCACATCAGGTGTTGTTAGTCCCTGGCCTTCCAAGAGGTCCTCTTGCAAGACTTATCAGTTTGTGGAAGTATTTAGTATGCTGAACCTCTTTAGATGGTGATAGAATGCTACTTAAAGAAACCAAACATATTATTATTTAACAATAGAACTATTAAGTCCAAGAAGAGGAAATATTCCAAAAGAGGACAAGCAAACATCTGTTTCGCCCCATCCTTTGTCACCTGACACTTACTTGAGAAAATGAAAGAGAAACCAAATGCATTTAGTGCCAAACAGAGCTGTTTTTTTCCCAGCATTATCCAAGTGCCTGAGGCATTCCTCACCTACTCCCTTTGCAGTCTGTCTGTCCTACAGGCTGCTCATCTCGGGTGAACCATGTCGTGTCACGCTTCGTGTTTTTATCTTACTGTTACATCAGCAGCAAGAGATAAATCAGCCTGAAAGACACATTTTTGTTATGATGGCTCTGATAATATAGGAGTCTCCCAAGAAGCTTGTTTTCTGTCACTCTTCTACCCTTTCTTTCCACAACTGCGTATGGTGACATCTCCTTTGAATAGCCCCAGGGGTGCCCGTCACTGAATGAATGGAGAGATTGAATCATGGGACTGCCAGCGGTGACTTAGGAAAAAGAGAAGGGAAGCTTTAATCGAGTTCCTGAGCCAATGAGAGCTAAACCTCTTCTTTCTTTCGCAGACTGCTAGCACTCTTGTTGTAGCTGAAGCCAGATCTTCTGGAATCTACAGCTGTGTGGCATCCAATAAAGTGGGAAAAGCCGAAAGAAACGTCAGCTTTATTGTAACAGGTAAGGTCTAGTCCCCACTAGAGCCAAACGTGTTTCCTGGTCCTGGACTTGCAACTGTTAGGCTGTTGTGGCTTTTTCGTATACCACAGTTTGAGAATTGTTGAAATGTGTGCACGTATGAACTCATACCATGCATTTGGGTGGTCTTGGAAGGGTTTTTCACAGCAGCTGGTCTGGATTTCTAAGAAGGACACCAAATTTGGTGAAAGACTCATCCTTCCTTCAAGTATCCCACCATGACGCAAATTGCTCTCAAACATAACAACCTGTAATTCCCCCTTTTGAATCACCTAGCCTCTGCAGTCATTCTATAAATGAAATTTTCCTGTGTTTTCATGCACCAGTAAGCCAGTTTCACGTGTGACACTGACAACGTCTACAGCCTCATCCTGCTGCCAATCAGGAGATCTCACGACATAGTGCCCAGAGCGGTACCAGTGTCTGCACAGTGCCAGAGGAGGGATGTTGGGGTACCAGGGCAGCCTCTCTCAGCTCTCAGGGACTATGGCAACTTGTAGGTAGAAAAGTGGCAGGGTAAAAATTGCGGGGTTTTGTTCCCTCTTCTGGGAAAGACAACCTTGATTGTCATTTGGGCCATGGCACTGAGAAGAGTCATTGTGTTGGCTGTGGATATGAGTATGTTTCCAGTTATTTTTCCATTACTAGATGTATACAAGTGTTTGCAGGTTCAGATACAAATTATTAAATATTTGGTTTCAGAAATTACTGAAAAAAACATAATGAGTGTTTGAGAATAACTGCTACATGATTTAGCAGCATAATGTCTGCAGGTGCCATAACAAAGGATTTCTTTTCTGGTGAAAGTTGTTATTTTGGTTTTCTTAACAAAGTGGTAGTTTACAAAGTGCTTAGGCTGATGACAACTTTGTGTAGGTCATTAAAGACGTGTGATTCGTTCCAAAATATGAGAAAAGACAAATCAGTTAAAATATTCTGATACTTTAATCCCTAAATCATAATCTTGAAGCTGAAAGTGAAAAATAATTGTAATGTATCCCATTTAATTTTTTTTGTTTCTCTTATCTGTTTTTGTTGTCAGTCTCTTGCTTATCAGATGGGGGATTCTAGCAAAACTCATTCTGTTACTATATTGAGAGATATCAAAAGAGTAGACACACACTCACTAGATATCGTTATAAAAAGAAAAAAATCTTCTTTGAAAAATGTGCCCCCCCCGCCCCCTCCCGATTTTGTGGACCAAAATTTATACTTTTTAAATATTCTGACTATCTGTAGTGATACGCTTCCACATTTAGAAAGTGCCAATTATCTATAAATACAGAAAGCTGGTAACAAGCATGAGAAGTAGTTACTGAAGTAGAAACAAATAAATGACACATAGGCAGGTTGGTTGTTAAAATAAGAAAACAGGAAGAACATCTCCATGTTCTATTAAACGGTGTGACAAGAACATTTGCCACCTTTAACATGACTACTGTCTCTGCTCTCATATCACAGTTTTGTTTTCATCCCCATCCTTACATTGGATCTGTTTGGGCAGAAAGCTAAACCACAATGCAAAGTTCTCAAAAATTAATGTGCCAACGGAGCTGTAGTCTCGTCTTTATGTGGGGACTTCACATGTAACTTTGAGCAGTCACTGAGAGTCACTCACTGAGGCTGTTGCTCTTTTAACATGCAAGATGCTGAATTTGGCCTTCTCTAGCTCTTACTCATCAGTCTTCAAAATGTCACATGAAAGATCCTGAAACCAAATTGAGCTGAAGTTTGATGGGCCCCATTTGCTGTACCCAAATCTCCCTTTCAAAGTTTTGATGGCGGTTTTGTATATTTTAGTGCTGTTACATGAAGGAGTTTCCCTACTTAGATCTTGTATTCTTAAATCTTGACCAGGAATAAAAGGAAATCCTTCTCCCTGATACCAAATCTTGCGTAAGAACATGCAGAATATTATGACTTCCCTTTGAAGACTCTTGTATTGGCTGGTGTTCAGAAAGAGGGGTGGCTGCTTTATTACAGCTTGGAAATTCTTAATATCTTGACTGGTGGCAAACTTTCTATATAGGGTGGTGAAGTTCAAATGTGTTTGTCCTTTGAGTTGACCACATGGAAAGTCTTGATTATCCACTGACACTCAGTGACACTGATTGAAGCCAGTTTGTTTAAACAATACTGCTGGTTTGTCCTTACAAAAATCAAATTAGGCTCATTCTTCTGGTTTGCGCACATAGCACACCAGCTGGGCTCGTGCAGTGTAATCATAATGCTCCTCCATCGAGCTGTGGCCAAACTTCTGTGGCTGGGTAACAGCCTGTGTTTCATGTCAATGAAGCAAATAAGCAAATGTGTCCAGCATTTACTGAAAAACACATTGAGGGAATAAAAAAAAAGAACCTGATCAATGTGAAGAGGACACTGCAAAGTATTTCCTTCTGATGAGTCCAAAACCAGTACTTCAGGTCTTATGTGACAGCTTGGGGCTAGTTTGTCTTATGTTGTTGGGTCTACTGGCACCATATCAAGCTAGCCTGAACCACACAAAAGTAACTGTAAGAGACGTGTCTAAGCAGGAGAAGGTCACCCCTTGTAGGAAGAGGAGCTGCTGCCCTCTGTAAAAGGGACAAGTCAGAAAGGACTCCAAAGCACAGATGGAGACAAAGCCTGTCCTGAACATGAAGAATCCACATGTGCTCCAGTGAAGCAGCTGCAACAGTGTGAGGAGTCTCTTTTCTATAGGCAGAAATCATTGGGAAGGTGATGGGAAGGCAAAACTTGTCCCAGCAGCCCTGCTTTGGCAGTGGCATGTTCCACCCCTTCAGGAAAACGTAGAGCTGAGGAAAAAAGTGCAAGAGGGTACAGCAGGGACGCCCCAGTAAGAACAAGCCCTTTCTTAAGTTATTGTAAATGTCATTATTTCTGGGCTTGAAATGCAACTTCTGTATGTGTTTCTGGGAGGTCTGAGAGTGGTATAATTTTATACCCTGTGCCTGAGGGTGTAGGGCATGAAGTCCATGGGCTCTGCCGTAGCTTTCCTTTCCTACGGCCTCTGTCAAATGGATATTTTTGGGATGTTGTCACGCTGACTTATTTCTAAAGCAAGTCTTAGTTCAGGGCACAAAAGTAGCTTTACGACTGATAAAAAAGCGATGTGGAAAGGTGATGTCTGAAAGCTCTCCTACTCGCTGATACGGAAACAGTCTCTGTAACAACATCTTTAAGCCAAATTTAACTGTGGTAGCCCCCTTCCCTCCAGCCTGCCCCTTTCCCTACATTTTGGGCTGTTTTGCTGGCACACAGCAGGCCCATGGGTGTGTTTGCAATTACAGAGGGTGAAACAGGAACAGCTCTGCCTTATCTCCCTGGTTTCCCAATGTCACTAAGCGCATTTTATTTTGAGATTCCTGATGGTGCTTGGCAAAGATAAACAAAATCTTCCATCAGGAAACCTGGGAGCTATTTCCACAGGAAGCTTCAAATCACTAAAGTAAATAAAACTCTTTTACATTATTCCCAGCCACATTATTTAGCTAGCCTGGGTCTGTAACAATTGATGAGAGGTGTCATATATTAGGGGGCTCATAGCCTGTAAACAAATGATTCGCTTGGAATCCTGTGCATTTTGCTTTTGTCTCTAGATTTATTCAGAAAGTAGTCTTTCTTCACAGAAGACACATCTAGGAAGAGCTCCAGACCTGACAATATGGAAGTAGTTGCAACTACATTATTCTGTTGGCACGCTATCCTTTTACGTTAAAAATAGCTCATCTGCCTCAGTCCCAGGGGATCTTTAGTTTCATCTTTAGAGTTTTGCTTGGCTCTTCCTAGCTTTTGCTGAGTACTGGCAACTGTGAAAGCCAAAAATTACCAGTATTTCAGACCCACATGCTGGCTTTCCCAACACATATCAGAACAATTTGAGATGTACAGTGAGTCAGTTTATTTGATCCAAATACTTACCCACAATCAAAACTTTGGGCCCTTGATTGGTTTTAAGCATGTATGAATTCAATCCTTTTTACCAAAATCAAGCATAGGATTCACTTTGTCTAACTTAAGTCTCAAAGTTAGGTATCTAAGCCTAAGCTGGTCATGTAGGATCATTTCATAACCAAGTGTGAGGGATCAGGATCTCTGGAATTTGACTCATCTTAAGGCAATGTGTTCCATTACTCTCTGGAGGTCCCTCCGTCACTCCATGGGCTGTAAACTTTTATCCATAAATAAACAACAATATTAAAGTAGATATCTATGTTTTGATGGCTTAGGCTGAATATTCTGTACCCCCTGTATTGAAAGATTTCATCTTAGTAGCACTCCCAGTGGACATATTCTTAACTGAGACCAGAATCTGGCACCATGTGCCCTTACATATCAAAAAGGATGCTTATGATAGTTACTCACAGGTGAGTTCACTAAATTTAAAGCTTTTCTTATAGTTTTGTTTGTTGGAGAGAGGGAAAAAGAGGATCCCAATGAAATGTAAGAGGAACAAGTCAACATGCAGGCTTTAGTATCCAGTCTGATATGTTAGTGTCACTGCCTCCATCAGGCTGATCTTTGGACTACACACCTGAACTACAGCTGGTGACAGGCACACGCCTTGCTCTCACTTCAAGGGAATGATGAGTTCAACCAACATAAATCAGGCCTCTCCCTGGAAGGCATCTACAGTCAGAGGAAATTTCAATCCAGGACTTGCAGGAGCTCATTTACCTTGGGTTTAACACTCAGGGTGAAGTGTGGAAAAAAGGATACAAAGGGGAGCAACTGATGCTAGACTTTCAACGGGCAGAACTTTGTCTGAAAGGCAGAGGTGGGCAGGTGGTGTTCATGGTTCCCTTGGGGAGGCAAAGCAGCCCAGTTTGCGTTTGGGGGATTTAGGGAGAAGCTTTCTGATGGACTGGTCAGTCAGTGAGGGAGGTGACTGAAAGAAGATACGGGATGTTATTCACTGGCGATCTACTCTGTACGTGTCCCTGCTGTTCTGACGTTAAACCAGAAGAAACATTGGTAAGCATGGAACAGAATGAAAGACAGCATTGAGCTATTCATGCTCTAAGAGACAACAAAAGAAGGCATAATTCTCCCTTATGAAAGACGAAACCATTCTTACAATTTTGAACCAAGTTCACAGCCAAACGCCGTAGAAATTAGCAGTGAAATAACAATTGAAAATGGCCAAAGTCAATGTCACTTGACTGAGAAGAAGGAAATGACTTTATCAGAATATTGGCTACAAATAGACGAAGAGAGGTTGCATTCTAGGAGTAAAACTTGGAAGTAGCTTTCTCTCAGGAACTTGCTTCTACTTTCACTGAGGTCAGTGGCGTAACTCTCCCTGGCTGGAGGGCTGGGCCCCAAGTGGAGGTGGCCAGGAGGCCATCGGCACCACTGCGGTCCTGCGCCTCTCCCCAGGTGGAGAAACCTGCAGTAACCTTGCAACGAACCACAAACATGACTTTTTGAAGTATGGCTTTTTACATTGTCAACTAAATTATTTCTGCTTAAACTATCTGCTATGAAAAATCCTCATGAAAATTTCAGTCATATTTACACTTAGTAAATGGTTAGTACGATGATCCTAGATTTCTCTCAGGTTGCAATATTATTCATCTGTTTGATGCCAGGATGTCTGAATAGAGTGTTCTTCATCCTAGTGCTGCCTGCACACAGCTGGCCACCCAGGCCAGCCGGTGCTGTTTCTACTTTCCGCTTGGGTGGCTGACACGCTTTAAATGCATGGAGGGTAAATGCCTCTGTTCCGAGGGAAATCTCAGGCTTGTAATTACAAATTCAGTAATTTCTCAGGATTTGAAGCATTCTTAAGAAATAGACATAATTTATCTGAATACTCAAGAATAGCAAGAAAACAGTAGAACCAAGCATGATGAGCTGCAGTATTTTTCTACTGTCCTCTTGAGATTCATTTTCTCCCATGCAGTTCAGAAGCTGGAGCTGACATTAGAATTTTCCTGCTTTTTCATAGTCCCACTGTGCTGTCTTTAAATAATTCTGCTTTTGGTACCTTGCCCCAGCCTGTCTTTACTTGGCATAACATTTATACAAACTCCTTACTTCCAAGAGTGACTTCAGTTTACAGCAACTGATGTCTGAGCCCAAGTGCCCCGTAGCTCCAAGACGAATTTTAAGAATAGCTGGAGCCTGGCATATGAAAGGAAAGATTAGAGACTTCAGCAGGAAGACAATGACATTGATTAGTTCAAAGGCTTCCTGATAAAAGGGAAAATACACACCGTGTTAATTTTGGCTCATTCATTTCATCTGAACTAAAAAGTGTTCTTGATTTTTGACAGATGTACCGAGCGGATTCCATATTAGTTTGGAAAAAATGCCCACTGAAGGAGAGAATTTGATAATGTCCTGTTCAGCCAACAAATTCCTTTACAAAGACATCGCCTGGATTTTACCGAGGACAGTCAACAATCAAACAAAAGCAAAAAGGTCTCTCAACAAGGAGTACTCCATCACCCTCACTCTGACCATCAAGAACGTTTCCCTGGCACACTCGGGCACTTATGTCTGCCGAGCAAGGAACATATACACGGGGAAAGAAGTGCTTCAAAAGAAAGACGTTACAATCAGAGGTGAGCACTGCAACAAAAAGGCTGTTTACTCTCGGATCCTCAGATATAAAAGCACAAGGAATGATTGTACAACACAAAGCAATGTAAAACATTAAAGGACTCATTAAACAGTAACAGGTGTCTCATATCATCTTGACTTTTAATTACTGTTGCTACCTTTCAGGCCCTGAGGTGGTGCACATCCCCCCATGGGTTGGACGTAGGAGGAATAGCAAACAAAATCGTAACACGTGAGCTTCCAGTTGAGTTCAGACGGGTGTTTTCCGCTTTGACAAGGCACGTGGAAGCTGGGGTTTGGAAGATCCCTTGTGCTACATTTTGCATGTTGTTATTTTTTCTCTTGCTGTCTCCTACTGAGCGATAAGGAAAACTTTGGATCAATCTTTTCTTCCACTTTGATATCAGCCTCGTCAAAAGCGTCAAAGCTGAATAAACTGATTAACTTTAAAAACTGCTGTTTTCAGTCAACAATGGACATTTAATAAGTTAACTTTAATGTGCAGAATGAGCACAATTCAGTTTGAGATTGACTGGACTATATATTTTTTATTTTAATCTGATCTTGATGGACTTATAAATATTACCTGCTGAGCAAGTTCTAATGCTTATTTATTTGAAATTATTTTCTACACTAAAGTACATTAATCTTAAAAAGTATCTTCTAAAGGAAGTATGCAGGGATGAAGTGAAAATGTTGATATAATGCACAGACCTATCATATCATTTATAATAATGATGATTTTAAAACTGACAGACATGAACAATGTTTCTCCAAATAAATCCAGGTAGACTTCCAGTTGCTGTGTTGGTCAATTTTTAAAGTCAGTTCTGCACTAATGTAAAAAACTACTGATAAAAGTGTGAGTATTGTTCCTGACTTGAAGATACAGGAATCTGTTATGTTGGTATTGTTTTATTAAATGAGAAATATTACACTAACAAGACTGACAAGGTTGTAGCCAGCACAGTGAGTTGTTTAATATGTTTTTAAAAATACAAATTCAGAACTGAAGCCATTAAAAATATTCATTGCTTTTGGTATGCAAATGACGATTGGATTTATTGTGGGGATTAAGAACCAGCCAAACTTCTGAAGGAGAATTAAGGGCAACCCAAAACTTCCTTGTGAGTGTTTTCCCTTTTTTTTCCTTCGTCATGATTTTGCTGAGATGTTTCTGTGTATTATAGATTCTGTGTAAGGAAGAAGTTACTATTTTTAATAGATCTGATAACTTTATTTTTTTACAATACATAGCTTTTATTATTTTTGGTTACATTTATGATTGATCATTTATATAGCATTTACATAAGCCATAACAACAGACCATACTGACCGAAATAGCTACTGCAAAGGAACAAAGTGGATGTGCTTCTAAAATAGAGGGTCACAACATGACAGTTTCTTGTGCTTGGGAACTCACCAGATTATTTCCTCCTTTAGGTATCGAGACCGTGTCCCACAGCTAAACTTGTCTTTCACGTGGGAATTGCTTTTGTCAAGTGTGAAAGGGTAAACAATAGCATTTCCCCATAATGCCAGCTTCATGGAGCCTAAAATGCTTAGAAAACAATTGATAACCTGGAAGTTGTCAGAGTAAAGAAAAGAATAATCATTTATATCTTGAAATGTCACCTATAGTCTGCTTGTATACAGTAGCTCTTTTGTTCATTATTAGTGTGATGGCTTCCAGAAACAATGTGTTCTTGCAAAGGGACCTGGCTCTCTTTTCTTCTAAAACATGCCTAAAAAGCAAGCAAAATCATTGGTGACTGCTTAAAAATGGGGCAAGTGCGCTCTTTAGCATTTGCAAGTCTTCAGAAGAATTACAATACAGAATCCCCTTTTTTAGGAGGCTATTTTGTGAGAAGACGTTTGATGGCAAGGTGGGCGGTGATGACAGGACGTTATGAATTTTCCATGGCCCTGGGAGCCAAAGCATGATGACTTGTAGCAGCCAGTTGCCAGGCAATATGAGTTTGGGTCAAAAAAAAAAAAAGTGGTGATTAGACTGTTCCTTTGAAACTGCTGTGAATTGCAATGATGTGTATCACTGCTGGGTGGACGTCTGTGTCGTAACATCCCAATGTGACTGCCCGTGTTGGGTGGCACCAAGAAACCTCACTGGAAACGTTTGAGGAAAGGAGTTCTTGGTGACCAGATAAAAGCTACTGATGTCACTTTTGATGTCCTCAGATGACTGGAGAATCTCATCGGTTGGGGGAGTTTCTCTGCCTTCTGTTGTTATTTAGGGAGAAAGGTGTGAATTATATTGCTTTTTTTTTAAGCATTAAAATCAAAGCTTGTATTTATATTTTTGTACTGATTAATAAAAATAAGTGAACAGACAACATAATCACAACAAAGGGCAAAAATGGACAGAATGCAAAAGTACACCCCAAAATGGACAAATTGTAATGTTTTCCCTTTGTTTACCATTGTTTGCTTTTGGAAATGCAAATTTTCTCTCCTTACCTCCCTGAGTCAGCTGAATGCTCTCCCCTTCTTCCCCTTGTGACCTCTCTGTCGCTCCCCTGGGCCAAACTCTGCCTACAATGAAGTTCCTCGGTGTAACTGAGAGCACAGTTTGGCCCGGCAAAGCAAGTGCTTGCGGACAGGCACGAGGGCTGGGGATGAGCCCGGGGGGCTGCCCTGGGCGCTGAGCCCTACACTGCGTGCTTGGTGGCCAGGGCAGCCCCTCGGCTTCGGGCTGAGTGGAGCAGGGCCTTGGAAACTCCCTGCCTTGGCTTTGCTGCAAAAATGAACAGGAGAAAACGGGAGGTTTGCAAAAGGGAATAATCCTCAGGTTGACCAAAAGTCCTTGAAAAACCAGCTGATTGCAGCAGAGAAATTACTGAAAGTATGTGAATGGTGACTGGATCTAAGTTTTAAGTGAAAAAGTTTTTCTTAATATGAAAACCCACCTTTAGTGTATGGCTATAAACAAATTAAAATTAATCACAAATAACTCACAGAACGTGTGATTTGCCTTTGTTGTGTCATCTTGTCCACCTTCATTTTGGATGTCTGGGCTGGGGTGTCTGTCAGGGACTGCTGACAAATGTGAAATGGGGACCTCTTCTCAGCATGCGTACGTGGACATGTGTCAGACAATGCCTGTTCATAGACACACTATGATGTGGAAAGCGAGAACTGTGTGACAATTGAGGTGAGGCATCAATGAGAAGAGTGCAGTCTTCTTGGCTGCAAGGCAAATATTGTTGACTATGTCCTTGTGTAGGTATTTGATGAACAATTTACTTTACAGCATCTGTGATGATCAATACTATTTGAGAAGTGAGAACAAATTGTCTACTACACTGTAAACAAAAAAATAGCATTGCCTGTGGAAATTACAGACTTGCAGCTCAGAAAAGCCCAAACTGGTCTTTGCAGGGTCGTGACTATGCTGGAATCAATTTCAGGGGGCAAGAGCATAGCAAAGATAGCCTTCTTCCAATGTGCTTTTAGTACTGTGGGGTTCATGCACACTGCATAAATTGGTGGTACATAGGTGCTTAATTTTTCTGAAGAGTTTTTATTTACAGCTGGTAACAGAACAATCGTGAATATAGAAATGTCTGATAGTCAATTTTTCTGAAAGGATAGAGAATAATCTTCTAAACACAGAATGTCAGAAATACAGAAAATACTGTACTTGAACTTGGTGTATTTGTATCTTTTGCAGTCCAAAAGACAGCATTTACAAAGGGTTTGGGTTTGCTTTGTTTTGTTTTGTTTCATATTTTGTGATGTGTGCCTTACCATGTTAGTAACTGCTGATCCTGACAGTGCCCTTGAAGGGAAAGATTTCAAATAATCGGTTTTTGCAAGACCAGGGAATTTGAGGGAATCTGCAGAACACCTGCATCTGTGAGATTGCTCAACAGCTCCCTGCATTCTTCATCACTGCTTTTGAGGGACCAAAATACCAAAAATGATCATGTGAGAACTGCAAACGTGAACAGAAAGAAGTTGCCGTATAATGTGCATAAACGCTGCAAACATCTTGATCTTTGTCAGAACAATCTTCGGCTCTGCACGAAATGGGGGAAGGACTAGCAAAGGTTTGAAATGAGGATGAGAAAGATCTGTTGTTTTGCTTCTTTCAGGAATGACTTAATATAGAGCGTTTATGAAATGTCCTTCTGGGAGGCCCCTGAGCAGAAGTAGAACAGATGCGATGCGCTTCCAATACTCGCTGTCACTGACTGTCATGGAAATGTGTTTTGTTACATTGTGTTCGTACGAATTTCAGTAGACAAAAGTAAAATGGGAGCGGTGTTGCTGTGATGTGTGGCTTGCCAGCACTCCGCTTTGGCCCCTGCCGTCAGGGTTTCCAGCATGTGTGGACTGCCGGAGGACATGGGCGCATTTCTCACCAACGCAGTTTCGGGAGGCGGGCAATGGTGTGGTTTGGCCAGGCCTTGTGTTCAGCCAAATATGTGAAACACAAAAGTGGAATATTTTATGAAGACTTTGGGACATGTAACACAATGCTTTTGTGCTTATGGTTTCTGGTTTTAGATGATTTAAGTTTACTGAGTAAGATTCCTAATTGTACTCTTTAAAGTAAGTGAATTATAAAAGTCACATTCACGGGTATCATGGTGTACAGAACTGTGTGGGGCTATCAGTGATGTAAAGAGACTCTGCTACGAGGTTGTCCTGCTAAATGCTAAAATGTTTGGTGTCACATTTTGATTCTCCTGATGATGCAAAACTCTGAGCTTTCATAGGAACTCCTTGCTTTCAATAAACAAATGTGGTTGGTAATGGAACTGAGGAAATCTTTTATACGATGACATCACTGGGTCTTCACTGGTCATCGTAACCTGCTATTGCTGAGTAACGGGAGTACTATGTACACACCAAACACTCTTAAGCAAACTGGAACAGCGAATAATATCTGTGAACAATGAACTTGGTAGAACAGCCATAGCTATTTATGTCAGTAAAATGCAGCTAGGGAAGAAAAGTAAACCCCCACAGTTACAGGCATGTAAAACAGAAGTGTTGTTTTGTCTTGTAGCTCAAGAGGCACCAGCCCTGCTGCGGCACCTTACGGATCAGACAGTGAACACCAGTAACTCGGCCAGGTTGGAGTGCCAGGTTCGTGGCATCCCCGAGCCCCAGATATCCTGGTTTAAAAACCATGAGGAAATACAGCAAGAATCAGGTGAGAGCTCTGTATACTCCTACAACTTTTACAGCCCTTTTAATTGCCCAATCTGCCTTAGGCAGCCTTTTGCAGAGCCTTTGGCATCGGGACCCAGATGTAAGGAAGGAGTATTACCTGGGGGTTACAGGCAGGCAGGCAGCAGCACAGGTGCTCCAGGTTATTCTGTCTTACTCCAAAACAACAGCCAGGCTGGAAGTGTAGGAACAACAGGCCTCTGGAGCCAGTGAGGAAAAGAAGAGCCATCTCCAGAAAATTTCTTTCCATTTGCTATAGAGGGAGCCTAAAGATCAGGTGTCTTGGCCAGTGTACAGCTAGGCAGGAGGAAACGAAGCTTGAGTGATGTGCATAGGAGTACCAGGGGTTTCTGTGGTCAGGCATGCAAAGTCTGTTCTTGATTCACAACCTAACCACCAAACTAAATCTGTATCTGGAGTCTCCAAAACCAAAAGGCCAGCAGTCAGGGGATCCAGGTCTCGTGCAGCAGCAGGGAACAGCTTCCCAGGTGGCATACTGCAGCTACAGGAAAACTTTGGGAGATATTTACTGCTGTGTCTGGAATGTAGCTTCAAAGACCAGCTAAGGCTACATGTCCAACTCTAATGGGATCGCAGTCACAGAAGTGTTCCTTGGAGATTTCAGGTGGGATGAATGATGAGGGAAAAGGCAGAAGATTTCTCATGGGAATTCATCCACGTTTGGATCAGAAGCACAGAATGAGCTAGTGTTACAGCCTCAGCAAAAATGTTCAAGGAGGTTTGGTCTGTAGGAACTTGAATCCAAAGTGTATTCTTCAATAACAACATTTTAGAAAGTTTGTGTTTAAGGTTCTGTCCTGCATTATTGGAAATTACTGTAACACTAATAGAGGCAACTGGAGTATCTCTCCAAGTGAATTATAAGCTTGTGCAGACTTGCAGCTCAGACACTAAACTTTACCTAGAGCCAGATTCCATGAAGTTTAACAGTGGCCACATCGTTGTAATGTGCATTATTAGCACCGTCTTTTAAAATGAGCGTTATGTGTCTAACTTGGGTGCAATGCAACGCATAAAGTTAGGAGCCAGGAAGGTGTCTCTGGAGAGTAGGTCAGAGCACTTTAGTTAGGTGCCTAAAATACATGGTGGGAATACATTTTGACAAGATGCTAGTTCTGCTGGAGCCAAACACACAAGTGTGTGCTTGACTGCACATTTCCTGGCTATGCAGTGCCCTAAAGGCAGTGCTGAGGCAAAATCAGCTGCCTGCGTCTTCCTTGCTTGCTGGAGTATTGCCCAGGCTGGCTTCTGGATTGACCCATCTGGAATAAACAAGGCGTTGAAAACTTCAGGTAACTCCCATGTTTTAGGGTACACCTCACGGGACCTCTCTTTGCACTAGCTGGGGTTCTTCCAAGCAGGGGCCCATCGTTCACGCCACATGGGTAAGTGAGATTCGGAGCGAGTCTGCTGCCCGTAAGACCAGTGTGGACAATCAGAGCTGTGTCCTGGAAGTGCTCTATGCTCCAGCTGCTTCTGGTGCAGACCTAGGCCTGTAAGAGCAGTGCTAAGTAATCAGACCACCCATTTTCCAAAACTTGGAGACATGCTGAAGAACTCACTTGGATGAAAGTCTAGGCAGAGTGCTAATCAGTGTACACCATAACAAGTGCTCCCAAAAGCATTCCCTTAGGCTGAACTTTTTCACTCACACAAGTGCTTTGTAAACACTGATTTCCAAAAGATTCCTAAACACCCAAGTGCATTTGGCTTTCCTGCAGATAACATTGTGCTGTGCAGTCTGTGGCTCGGATTGCTTTTGAGGAGAACTTGAAGCAGATATTGTTTCACAAGGGCCTGTTTTTGTTTATATCCTGGCTCCCTCTCATTGCAAAATGTTTCATTTCACAGGAATAATTTTAGGGCCCGGAAGCCGAATGCTGTTTATTGAAAGAGTAAAAGAGGAGGACGAAGGACTTTACCAGTGTATAGCCACCAACATCAAAGGGTCCGTGGAGAGCGCAGCATATGTGACAGTACAAGGTAAAGCATGACACTGAATGGGAAGAGCAAGCTTGCCAGGGTGATGCTCCTGCTCCAGCTGGAAAGGCAAGGGAATGACCTGGGGTTCATGTGGCGATCTCTGCAGGCAGCAGTTTGAAGGAAGTCCTAGCAAGGGAAGCGTACCAGGATGGAAAGGAAGCCTAGCAGGAAATGCTAACTCGGAGTGTGTTTACACTGACCTAAAAAGAATTGCTTCAACCCAACAAAGATCGGGTCAGGGTAGAAGACAAGTGTAAATTTAGTATAATCAAAATAAACAAAAAACAGAATTAGGAACACACTCTTACCCACTCCTTTTCCCATTTCAGGTTAATTCCATATAAATTAGAGGCCTGGGATATTTTTATTTGTTTATTTTCATTGTAAAGTGAACTGCCAAATCACACTAGAAAATTTTAGCCTAGCTACACATGCATTTTTCAAAGGTACTTGTTGTAAGAAGTAGGTACCATCTAGTTATTTCTGTAACCACTACTTCAGTTATTTTGCTGTTCATTTAAATGTTCAGCATTGTTCCGCCTTCTGCCAAGCTTGACTCAGACCCATGACAGGGAGTTCTATAAAGTAATTTTACATTACATTTACATAAAATAATGTCTATTCAGTGACTTTTCAGTTGCACTGAACACCCTTTTCCTTCATATATTATGAGATAAGAGAAGTAGGTTGACATTCTCCTTTTCTGTCAGTGCCATGTATGAATTGAATTTGACATAACTCATCTTATTGATCTCATGTGCTAAGTAAAGAGTCCTAAATGCATTTAGTTTCTCTTTACAGATTACAATTTGACTGCCACCAGGTTTCTCAGGCAGGGATTATGTCTTTGTGGATGTTCTCATACAATTGCTAAATGCATCTGAATACTACTGAGTATTTGGATACTACCCTACAGCAGAAAACAATTACAGCTAGTAAATTAGTATTGATTTTCTGCCATGAGTGTGTTAGCAGTCTCCGTTAATGGTGATCATTGATGATACAATGATGTTTTTGCTTTAAGAGGTCAGGGATAAGTATATGTACATGTGAGCTGGCCTAACTGGTGTAATCAAGGAGTTAAACACACCTATCTCCTTATGAATAATGCAAAGGTTTTTACGGCTGCTAGAAGAGTGAAAAGAATAACTCTTGTGCCCAAGTGCTTGCTGTCCAATGCATCCTACTAATTGATGGTCCTGGACAATGTAATTCATTATTGTATTGATTTTTAACATCATTGTAGCTTGGCTATTTATTACAACCACAAGCATTCTGTCAGATGGCTTCTAGGAAGTCATATCTCCTAGTCTGTGATCCAGAGGAGAGGAAAGAGAGCAGCCATGAAGGCTTCTTCTCTGCTTACTCGACCTGAGGGACCACCAGCAATGTTCTTGTGTGACTCCTATGGGAGCTCTTAAATCAGCAGGAGGTGAAGACTACCATATTAAAATGTATAGCTTTGGGACTGGATGAGAAAAAGAGAGAGAGTTTGTCTTATCTACTATGATCAAGGAAAATGCCTTTTCACCCCTTCTCTTTCTACTGCATGAAGGGACATCACTGGAGGTATTTTCACTCATTCCTGTGCTACTCTGGAGTGTCTGTCCCTCCCAGGGAACGGCAACCTCTCATCCCATCCCTGAGCCTGGACGGACAAGATCAGGGCTTAACATGGGGTTCTCTCTAGGCTTTGCCACTTGCTTGTCTTTCTGAGAAATACAGACCCTGCGTCTGCCACTGTGAGCACCACAGCCTTCCCTCCATCCCAGCAGCTCTCGGAGTGTGGGGCTGCAGATCAAAGGGAGCAGAGCAACACCTCATGCCGATGGCCGTGTTTAGCAGATTGGAAGAGTAGTTTGTGAATGAGTCAGGAAGGAAACTGTCTGCTCTCTTTATTTCCTCTGAAAAAACATTCTTATAGTCACAGATAAAACAATGTGTTATTTTTGTATACGAGATGGATGAATGGATGGTGGAATCCAAGGGCCGTCTTTAAATAATCGCAGCCCATGTTTGGTTTGGAAGCCATGCTTGCTGGGCTGTCGGAGGAGAGGGACCACGTTTGTAGATATGTCAGAGCAAGCTGTCTGCTTGCTCTTGGCTGAGGAACTGAAGAGGCAGCGAATCTGCAAGGACTGAATGGGAACAGCAAATGGCTGCCAGAACACCCAGAAGGCGGAGGGGACCGTGTCCACTAAAAACCTGGGGACACAAGCTTGCTGGGCA
>Ga0065711_1035032_pt1 | contig 22903 bp, 10 predicted proteins | sample Hoacrofraction12_FD_59098 | JGI IMG/M metagenome (GOLD analysis project Ga0065711, IMG submission 59098) | Hoatzin crop microbial communities from Cojedes, Venezuela - Epithelial fraction 12 v2 (version 2) | ecosystem: Host-associated > Birds > Digestive system > Esophagus > Crop | place... | reverse complement strand
TTCCTTCCTTCCTTCCTTCCTTCCTTCCTTCCTTCCTTCCTTCCTTCCTTCCTTCCTTCCTTCCTTTGTTTCCTTTGTTTTTTCTATTTTATGTTTAAATTTATTTTTTGCCTTTCAGTTGAATGTTGGTGGTGTGTGTGTATTTGCGTGTGGTTCTTAAAGGATTTTGTTACAAAAAAAAAATAAAAGGAAAAACTCAAACAGTTACTTCTGTCTTGCTGTTAGTTATGAAGTATGGCTGTGGGCCCAGATAATGCTGGCTCCGGGTTGTGAGTGGGTCGCTTAACGTTGGGTCTCCCATGCCGTGCTTCCCCTTGTTTGTGTATGCTTGCCGTCGAAGAGACTGGTCGTTGGGATCCCAGGTCTTGTAGTGGGAATTGTAACCTAGGGGGTGTGTGTGGATCTTTGCAATTTTGGATTTCTGCCCGTTCTGTTTGGTTAGGCCACTGTCGATCGTGTAAGCTCTGTCTTCGTCTAGGCGCACTGGATGGAGTGGCAGGCTCCCCTTGGCAGCCAGTTCTGCAAGATGTCGGCGTTTGGTGTAGAAGTCATCGTTCACTTTGTCAGCTATTTGGATTTAAAATGGGAGGGGACAAAAAAATCAGTTGGACACAAGAAAAATGTTACACAGTTTACAGTAGGTCATGCAGAGTTACGTCTCTGGACCAGAGACAGTCACAGGTACATCAGCAATCCATGCCACCTCCACCCCTCATTTTCTCTCTCTAGTATATTTTTGGATGCTGTTATGCTGGGCTTGTCATATGTGCAGACAGAAACCTTTTACCCTTTAACAAAAGACTGTCCCTGCCCCGAATCACTCGAGTTGTCCTGGTATTAATGTTATGGGAGCAGGTCCTGTGAATCTTACCGCTGCTCAGCTCACACAGCATAGGAAGCGTTCAGAAGAATACAGACTGTCTTGGAAGTATTGGGGCATCTTGGGGTGCCCTGCTGTATGAGAGCACATCCCTTTGAACGCCAAGTGGCATGCGGGTGTTTAACCAAGCCAGCTGTGAGGTCCAGTGGTGTGTCAGGTGGATGGACCTCTTTCCTTTGAGTAATGCCTTAGGGCAAAATGAAAAATGGGATCTGTTCTGAATGGCTGGAAGGTCACTAATGCTTTATGGGGCTGAAAATACTTTGGGTTGCTGAAGGTTAGGTATTTATCCCGTGATTTTACAGACGATGAAAATCCTGAATTCCAGGTCCTGACATCATTTTCTGGGGCCAGTGCCACTAAGAAATACAGCAATAGCCCTGCCCACAAATACTGCATTGCAGTGCTCAAATTAGGATTTTGCCCTCTGTGATTTCCTAGGCAAGTGTCTTCCAGTGCATGCTTCCAGTACATTCTGCAGCAGCCCAGCAACTCATTTTGAGACTGAGCATCAGGAGTTTAAGGGGAGCTTAACTGAATTTCATTTTTTAAGATCTTGCCTTTTATGTAAAAAGGGTTTATTTACTCCCTTCAAAAATCTAGATTTTTATTTAAGATAGTGCCAAATATGTAGATCAACTAACACAGTGGTGTTTTAATCAGAAGTGGTGTGCTTTGAATATATGATTGTATCAGCCTGGATTTGACTTGTGCTGTGCCCTGGCTGGATCCGTCCATTCTCCTTGAAGCCATGCCATGTAAGGCTTCTCTGCAGACGTCTTGTACGTGTAGCTGTCTGTACAGCTCAGCTCCTCTTGCCTTCACGATGTGTAGGTTTTTAATTCCCTTACCGTTTTTGTTTATTTTCCCTCTTTTTCTCTCTCCCCAGTATTGCTAAGAGGCTTTTGTTGCTCTCTGAATCTTCTCCTTCTCTCTCGTTCTGAACTGGATCTTTATGCAGGGTGGTGAAATTCCCATGAGGACCACATTAATCTTCACAATCAGGCTTCAGTTCTGCATCCCCCTTGCCCTGGCCCCTCAACAAGGAGGAATATTACCAGCAGCAGTTGCTGTTAATCATCTTGTGACATTTTTTTGTGTAATGACTGTGCAACTGGACTTTGCTCTTAAATCCTTAATTTTGTCATCAAAGAGGTGTTTCCTCTTCAATGAACTGAAATTGCTTTTGTCTGTGCTGTAAAATTAGGCTTTGTATGTTTTACCCGTCTCCATCTGTCTCTTCTTTTAATCGATGGGTGAATGCTTTTCTATAGCATACAGGTGTCTTCTGTTTTAAGCAAATCACAGAATGTAGATAATGGCCTATTCTCATTTCAGCACAGGATGGGCAGCTGCAATTGCTGATAGACCTGTAATGTGTTACAAAGAGAACCTGCTAAGTTCTGCTTTGATTTTGGGGTGAGTTGTTTCATGTGGAGATCTGCAATCTGAATAATCAAGCTCTTCTCCTTGGAAATCTGAATAATCAAGCTCTTCTCCTTGGAAGAGCTTTTTCCAGTTCTAAATGTGGCTTATCTTTTTAATTGGTTAATATTCAGTGAATGCCACAAAACAGTATTATATACAAGTTGAACAAAATCAGGAGGAAAATGCAGTCTGTCTTGCTGATTTCTCATTAATCTGTTATCAATAATTGAGCAAAACGGTTGCAGAAAAGGCATTGTGAATATCCACACAAGTGTTTATCTGTGTATGTTTTTATGTCAAAGGAACTGCAAGTCAGCTGGTTAGGGGAGTCAGCTTCTGTATCTTGTGACTTAGACCTTGTCTATATATGAGAAGTCACGCTAGCTTAGGTAATTTAAAATCAGCACAGTTAATTACGTCCGGCTCCTAATACAAATACAGTTGTCTGCCTATTTCATATCTAAATTGGTTTAATTTGCATAGAAAAATTAAAAACTAAGCTAATCTCATGGAAAGCTAGAGTAAAATTGTACGTCTGTACTTTTGATCTTATTTAAGCTGCAGCAATTTGTCTTACATAACCAAGATCTTTGAACATCAATTACAAGGTAAGTAATGACTTCTGTTTCGAAAAATAAGAGCAGTGATGCAGTTACGTAAATAATGACCAAAAATTGCAGATATTTGCATTGTCTGATCTTTCATGCCTTTCTTCTCTTTCGTATAGCTAAGTGAAAAAGGCCACAAGAAGCTCAAGCTACTTCCTTAGTTTATTTTTATTTTTTCTCACTCGTGCTTTTTCCCACTACCAAGAAAGGGTCTCTGAATTTTGTCAGACTTCAGAGATGTTGCTCAGATTTCCAAACCTGAGACTGATGTCCTCACAGAAGAGTAAATTGTGTTGCTGTTGCATATAAATGACACCCCCACTGTAAAAACTAAGCAAGGAAGCAATCAGCCTCACAAGGACTGTGCCTGTGACACATCTGTGACATTGGTTTTGCTCTTGTTTACGCCACGTTATATGTAACGTTTTCAGCTCTTTAGTAGTTTCTTATGGAAGATCATACAGGAAGGGAAATGTTTAATTCTGCAAATACAGTCGCATTAAAGTTGCTTTGACTGATTTAGTCCATAGTCTTCCCTTTCTAGGGACTCCTCAACTGTTGTCTGGAAACTGGGCTGGAAGAGAACAAACTGGGCTTTGATCTGTAAATCCTCGTCAGCAAAGCCAAGCAAAAAACATCTGATGAGCAGCTGACAGGATGTGTTTTGTGTGGCTGTGGCAGTGTGGGAGAGCTGCTGTTTGCATTTGTCCTGAGCAAATAATGGTTGCAGGGGTTTACCTGAGAATTTCATACATATGCCTAGGAGTTAAATGCTGACAGTGAAAGCCAGCCTTTTTATCTAATGTTTTAACCGCTGTAAAACAGTTTTCTTCCAGCATGCACACACAGGCTTACACATAGGCGTAAGTATCAGAATTGGGTGGGGGAAAATACCGTTGTAGCAAAAAAAGCATTGATAAAACCAAACAGTTCAGTTGTTGAAAAGGGCTTTTGGCAAGTCTTGACGTGGTCCTCAGGCTTGCAAACTGTCTAGATTATAGGTTTTATAATACCAGTGTGCTGTGCCCCTGTGTGAGTGACCTGACGCTAGTATAGTGCAGAAACAGGTTGTTACTTCTGATTTTCCAAGCAGAAAATATTCAGAAAAGTAATATTGAGCATGGTGTTGTAACAAATATTTTATCGAGAAAAGCATATTTGTAGTATCCTGATGCCAACTACTTTAAAAATCAACTACGAATCTCAGGAAGTTCATTTTTCTTCTTAAGCAACCCCTATAAATATTTTGTGGACTTTTAACTTGCAAAGACATATTTTGGAGTTAGAGGATGGATTTATTATGTGACTTTGGGTACATGACTCAACTTTCCTCTGCCTTGGTTTCACCAGCTGTAAAATGAGCAGTTAACACCTTGGAGGAGGTAGTTAGGTCTTATGAAGTTTAATTGCTATTTGTAGAGTATACTGAGTTTTCAGACGAAAGGTGCTGTAGAACTGCCTTTTGCCTTGAATTTTGTATATAAATCAGTAAAATAGGATTTAAAGATATCACTGTCATGTTTGCAAAAGGAGTAAAGAATTAGAATTGCAAAATTGCCAAATGAGCAATAGTAAATTCTGGGTGTTGTTCATTGTGTTCCCTCCCCCCAGGCTTGGCGGGTAATTATAAAAATGTTCTCAGTTTCAATATTTTTGTGAGGTTTTTACTCTTTTAAGATAACACACCCACAAATTTAGCTACTGTTGTAGCTGTTCATCTGGAAAAAATGTTGAAATATGAATTTTTTCCAACCTAAAGCATGTGCCTAGGAGGAGGGGAACTTGGGCTCTTGTTCCTGCTGTGCATGAAATGAATAACTGAAAAAATATAGAAACAGTGGAAGAATCAAAAGCAGGACTTCTTCCTCCCAGCTGAGTACCTTAACTATTAAGCTAAAGGGATGCTTTCTCTTCTTTTGTCTTTCGAGACTAATAAATGTTTTTTTTATAATTTTTTTTTTTTTCCTATTCCACAGCACAAGTTCATCAACATGTGAGTCTGGGTGGGGACCATCCTAGCAGAAGCTGGGATGCACATTACTGGGCAGTGAATGCAGATATAAATCCCACTCAGCTGGAGCAGTTGTACAACTGTGAGCTTGTAATCTGAAAGGTGGATCACTTGCGCTTGTCTGAATCCAGCGATGCCTGAAAGAAGGTGACCACAACTGTTTTGTTTTGATCTTGACTTTGCAAGTATCGGTGTCAAATGTCTCAGATTGGGACCCTTGCTTATTCCTTGAATTTAGATTTTGAAAGGAGATGGCTACTAAGCTGCTTGGGCTAGTGAGGTCATGGGAATGCCTAGGAAAGCTGCAGTGAGTTTAGGCTCATTGAGATGAGGCGGCCAGAAAGGAAGGGGCTTTTGATGGTGTGTTTTGATCCAAGTTTCACCATTCTGCCTGTATCTGTCACTAGCAGAGACAAGCTTTGTTCTTTTGCTGATTGATGATCGGCGATCACCAAACTTGGAAGTTTCACATATTTCTTCATAATCTACAGTTATGCAACAGCAGCATGCAAGCCGGTGAGTCGCTTACAGAGTAAATGTTATGGATGAAAATGTGTTTTCCTGAGAATTAGTGGCAAATCCTCGTGGCTGTCATAGGGCAGAACTGCTCAGTGTGCTTGTTTGAGTGTATATTGTCTGCGCTGAGAGGTGGCCCTAAAGCCATGTCGCATTGTTCTGTGCCCTACATTGTCTTCAGGGTGGCTGTGTAACCACTTTGGGCGTAGACAGTCGTGTGAACATGCATTAGCATTGTGTAACACGTTCTTTTTCTTGTAAAATATTGTCATTACAAGCATTTCTGTGATGCAAGTACAGCTAATGTAACGAGGTCTTGGCTGATTCTGAAGCGGTATTTTTCACTCTCTTCCTCATTGATAATCCTCTTATCTCTGTGAGTCCATAAAATGGCTCCGAATTCTTGCACCACTTCTTACAGCTATGGTAGAAGTGTAGAATCCTGAAAGACAATTATGTCCTACAGCTTTTGTGGAAGTAGGCACCTAGGAGTGGGAAGAAACCTCTGAAGTGAGAGAGGAGAATCCACAAAGGAGCGAGCCCTTACAAAAGCTCTAAAGATATTACAAAAAGAAAACTTCAGTGAGAGCTTGTAGTCACAGAAGATACAAGAATATGGAGGGAACCCTGTTTCTCAGTAGATGTTTCATGGAATTGTTTGTTCTCTGAACATATTTTAAGAACTACTTCGTGAAACGCAGAGTTTTATTCTAGCCACAAAGAGAGACTGTATTTCGAATCTAGGGCTAGAGATACAGAAAGCCACCCAGTGGAAAGTGCTGGGGGACAGGACAGCCATGAAATGACTACAGTGGCATACCAGATAACAGCTAAAATACACTAACTGCCTATTTGTAGATATCTCCTGTGTAACAGTAAAGCTATCCCTATGTAATATTGAACAGTTTATAACAAGGCTTTGCTTCTACGGCCATGACTTTGCTGAGACGTTAGTGTAGTTACCCAAAGCTATGGGAACCTTACATTTCATATAATCAAAGTATAAACTCAAGGAAAGACAACAGGATAATGAATCCTGGCTCAAACACAACACGAGAGTTTTGCCCATGGAAATAGTAGGATGCTGCCTTCGGCAGTGCTGTTGTTGGTCCTGTCTGAATGTGTGGTTGCTTATCTAAGCTGGCATCTGAGACGGGATGTTCAAAGGCTTCCAAGATATAAGCTAGCTCCGCATGAGTTTTTGCAGGAGTTCATCTGAAAATCAAAGAAGTATCATTTCTACACCCGTCCAGGTTTTTTTTGGGTGAGGGGAAAAAACTAACGTGGACGGAGTTCGTATTAGCTGTCACCAGGTATGAAGTGGCTCCAGTAAATTCGCTGAAAAGTCTGTTCCATCCATTAAAACAAGTAACTAATGACCTGTCCTGTGAATGAAGGGGTTCACCAAGCATCACGGAGCATGGAAGAATTTGCTTTGCATAACATGAAGTCTGTTGGGAAACAGAATTCAGCTCAATGTTGCAGGTAGACACAGTTCTGTTCATATCATGGCAGCAGCGGGCAGGATGCTGTGACAGATCTGTATGCAGCCCAGGGAAGGAAGGTAGCTACGTTGGGGTTGGTTACTAGCTGTTCTCATCTCATGGGCGCCAGAGTGGCTGTGACCGGGGCGCAATTTTTAACCATACCAAATTTCAGGAAAGGGCGAAGGGCATTTAAAATAATTTTTGCATTCCTCCTTCTCCATTCTCGTATTGAGCTCTGAGAATGCAGAATTCAGCCTGTGGGCTGCAATGCATTGATTTCTGTCCTATATTTGCCTTTCTTCCCCCAAAAGTTCTAACACTAGTTTGCCTTTGTTTAGACAATCTGAAAAGGAAGATAATATTTTATGTCTGTGGATTCTTTCTTATTATTTTTGTTCCCTATTACTGACAGAGGTAAAGAAAAATACATAATGCATAGCACCACCCATAAATTACTTCCGTAATTTTGGTGGAACCTACTTTTTGCGGCTCTGTGTTAATCCTCTCCTGGACACCCTTACCACTCTATCTATTTAGTAATTTCTTATAGTGACCTGGAGAGAAACTAAGCATGACAAGACATACCATATCAACCTTTTCTTCTGCAGACATTGTTTGAAAGGCGCTTGTCCACCTCCAGACACGAGTGCATTTTGTTTTCCCAGTGAAATAAAATTCTACTTTCATGATATGAGACAGGATGAAACACAAATATGTAGGCCCAAACATTTCTTTTCTTCTATCAGTTACTTTCATGACAGTTTCTGAAAGGCTGAAGAGGCCAGAATATTTCTGGCTTTTGAAATGCGTTGGGAATGGTTTAGAATAGGAATGTAGTTAGACTTGGTAAGCAGAGCCTCTGGTCTCAGCAACGTTCTCTTTATCCACTACAGGCAGCGAAGGCTGCTGCTTGGCTGAGAATGCCGGGACAGAATTTGATTAACTCCTCAGGCAGCAGACATCAGGTGTGGTACCTCGCAGACAGGGTCACAGTTCCCTGGAACGCAAGAGTAGCCACACATCTGCGAGCAGAAGACCCCTCTGCTGACAGTGTGCCAAAAAAGCACCGCACTGCAACATCGATTTTTTCTTTTTCGTTTTACAAACATTTATTTATTGTGAAAGTTTAGGCAGGTTTCTCCTTGGACATGTAAAACAGCTTTTCCAGTTGGGCTTTGTATACATGACTGCATTGTTTTACATAGTATTAAATTGCAATATTTATGATTCAATTTTGCAAAGTGCTGCAGTGATATATATCATGGTTTGGTTTTGGTCAAAATCCTCCAGGCACATACACATTGTAGCTAATGCGGAGATCAGTAAGATGCAGAATACCTCTATCTCACCAGTGTAGGAAAAACAGAACTTTTCTGGTTTACCAGAACCAACAGGTTCTGTCAGCCTGGAAACAAATGGTGGCTACATCATGTTAAATAAACATTAAAACTGTAAATGTTTTCAGGAGACCTGAAATCTGTTGCATGCAGATGGACAAAGATCACACTACGTTGTTATATGCTCAGGTGATTTAACATTTTAAATTCAAGCATCAGGATGTTCAGCTGCTGGTTCAGTATCGTGCAATGAACGATAAACTTGAGAAGGAAATAAGATTGCCAGTTCTATTCTTGAATCAATGGATGAAATTGTAAAAGAAGTCTAAGAGAATTATGCATTCAAATCTCTGACTTTTCTTTGAAAATGCAGCCAGTAGCTGTCCTGTAACTGTAAATCTGGTTTTTCTTTTTTTTTTCCTAAAGGCCTCTAAGCTCATGTCATTTCATGGCATCTACAATGGCAAATAAACATGAAAAGTTCTACGGTAAATACTTACTTCATTTTATCTCATTGAGGCATATTTATCAGTTTGAGTTTTACCGGAAATCTTATATATGGTAAGGAAACTTGCCTTTTGAAATAGATACTATCTAAGGAGTCATGCTGTCATGCTTAACTTCTGAATAAAGCATGACTGCAGCATAACCTGATTATAGGGTTTGGCTTGCTTTCTAAAAATGCTGTCCGAAGCCAAAGAGGTTAAAACTTACGAGATTTGCTTAAAAGGCTTCTTCCATTCCTTCCGTCAGTAATCTTGCTTGCCTTTTCACTGAGTAGTTTTTAGTGCTTCTCGGGCAAATCAGTTAGGACAAATCTAATTGTGCCAAAAGTCTGCAGCAGTGCTTTCACACGTCAACAAGAATATGAAACCTTTTTGGTAGGTGAGGACCTCGGGTTTGTTGAAGGGCGGGCTCCCTGCCCATTCCAGGAGCACGGCTCCGTTGGGCCCTCGCAGCAGAGCGTGTGCTCGTGTGCAGAGCGGGCCCTGCCACTGCGGCCAGCGAGCTCGGGCAGTCGGCAGGCAGCACCGTGCCGTGCTCCCGGGAGCGGCCGCAGCCTGGCTGAGCTGTCCTGGCCGGCGGCACGCGGAGCAGTATGTGGGTCACGTTGGAAAGATTTCACAGTGTTCTGCGATGCCATTCAGTGTCTAAAAATGCATGCTTGTTTTTCCTTAAGGTGTCAATTTATCTTATTTAACGTTGACTGAAAAAGCTGTTATATTCCTGACCGCATTTATTTGTAATAACTGTTCTTAGCATGAACCTAATTTCTTTTTTTTTTTCCCCACATTGCTGTTGGCATTCTGTGTGTGGAATTTCATTTTCAGTTTTTATACTTTCTATTAGATATTGTAGTTTCTTTTAGTATACTGCTGGTTATAACGCTTAAACGTATGTCTGAATCAGCTACAAATACTCCTAGTTGAGATGATGTAGAAAGCTGTATGAGAACAGAGAAGACCCTGTTCAGCTCTCTGAATACATAATTAAGATGAGTTTTAGTGCTGAAATAAACCTGTGTTTTTCTGTTTTTCAACTGACGTCACACTAGATTTACATTATTATTTCTGAATACAAAATGAGACCTAAAGGCTTTTTGAATTGTACTGGTTAAATGAAAAAAACCCTCCTAGTGATGTAATAACTGTTTTTTGCAGCACTTATTTTTGTTTGATCTGTTTCCTAACTGCTGTAATTTTAAAGAATTTTTAGCAGTCATTCCGGATTGCAGTTGATTCCCTCCTCCCCCCTCCCCCCCCCAAAATTAGCTGTGGCATAAGTTGTTTCTGTTAAAAAGTTATCTTTTTCTATTCTTTTTGCCAGAAGGAATCCTTTTTGAGAGCGAGTTATTAAGCAAGTGAAAAAAAAAAAAGGAAAGTAATTCCATAGCTGCGCTTGCACCTGTTCAGTTCTGGTTATCTCTTCTCCTTTGCTGCTCTGCCTGTCTCCCGCCCATCAGACTGTGTGCCATGTGTAGGATTGAAGTCTTGTGCATAATTGTCAGAGCTTTCCAAACCAAAGATGTGTGTCAAACAGAAAAGAAATAGTATTCCCTGGCAATTGCCAAAACTGCACTGTCAGAAGAAAACCAGTTTCCTAAGGTTTTCGTACAGCTTGGGCATGCCCAAAGGCAAAGCAGAGCTAATGCCTGCTCTCAGCAGAACCCTCTGAGTAGCCTTCATGTAAAGCAAAAACATTTGTGACTGACAGAGTCAAGGAAGAATAAGTGATAAAGCTCACTTCAATGAATATTTAATAGTCCGCACACACAAGACGTCTGCTGTATCAGAGTGTTCAGCTCCCACCTCTGTCTTTTTTTCCAGGCATTGCAATCATAGCCCTCGCTTGTGAAAATGGGACCAACGGTGCTGAGTTGCAGATCTCCCTCCCCTGCTGCGGCAGGTCCCTCGCAAGGGAAGGTGAACTTTTTGCAGGAGCACCTTCCATAGCCTAGAAAGCTTTACAAACTTTCCCACTATAAAAATTACCTATTGTACTTAATATTGTCATTAGAATGGGACAGACTGATATTTTCATGGTGATTTTTTTGATGGTGTAGTGTCACAGCTACTGCATAACTTTCTTTTTTTTCCCCCAGCTTCTCTTTTCCTCTTATCTTTCTTTAAATAAGCTGTCAGGGGAAGGACTTTTGGAAAAATTAACTGTGTGCATTACAAATCATGTTATTGCTCTTCCTCCCTCCATGCCTCAAGCCCTTTGTTATTATAGTATGAATGTGTAGGAGTAAAGGAATGATCTCTGTGGCTTTTATCTGTGTAATTTCTCTCTTAAACACACTTACTGTCTTTAGAACACCCTTTGCAGAACCAAAATAGCAGACAGATAACTGCTGCTATTTATATGATATTGTTAGTAAGGGATTCATTCCTATCAGTTGTCTTACTAGTCTTCATTGCTATTCATGGGTAATTCTGAAGAACATCACACTACTGCTGTTGACATACATCCATGTACAAAGCTGAAGAGTATTAAAGCTTTTAAGTTTTTTAGTTTGGTTAGAACCTAAAAAAAGAAGTGTTATTTGTTTACTTAAGTACAGCTGACTTGCAACAAAGTGATCCTTACAACTGCTTAAAGTTACCAAGCCGGACCGGAACGTTCACAGCACGAAATTGTAAATGCAACAGACTTGAATGAAATAGTTTAAAACTCTGTTGTCCACATGGAGGCAGAATGTGATGTACTTGAAGAAATAATACTTTCATACAAAAATAACCCAAATATGAATCAGAAGAACTATAGGAAATAAAGTATAACTATAGGAGTTGAAGTCTGTTTCTCACTGAATTTGCTTCCCAAACCCAAAATCCCCAAATTTATTCCTGAATTAAGCACACTGATTGTAGTGGGATTTCAGAATCGTATTCTCTGGCTTCATTCCATTATTCTTTCGTCGGTTCTTGGGAAAATTTAACTCAAAGTCCTTCCTTACAAAGCTACTTTTCATTTTCACTTTTAGAGTTTTAAAAAGAAAGAATCCTGGATCAATCATTATAACCTGATTTATATTTGAATATTGTCAGCATGAAAGACTTCTCAATATATAAGTGGTCCCTGAAAGCCTTTAGTTAGAGAAACTTTTGATTTAATTCACAAAAATTCTCCTGAAGACTTTCCCCAGAATTCATTCAGAGTTGACACTTTGAAATCATTTAGAACTTCATTTCCATGTGCTGAGTTTAGAACGCTTTCTAAGCCCTGCAGGTATTTAAAAACGGTGATGAACTCAAGACAGGTTCTCAAAATCTCTCTTAATTTTTTCAAAAAATATCTATGTGGGCATTTGGGTCACCAGTAAATTTATAAGTTTTTATCATCTGGCACCTCTGAAAACCACTTGCAGGATACCACATGTTGAGCATCTGTATGAAACTCTTATTGCAAAAATATTGCCATAAATGATGTGCACAGCTAATAGTCCAGGAGGAAAAATGAGTGGAGTGTGTTCAGAACAGGCAGTGCAATTGATGTGTAGGCTCCATGGTTGGAACTGTAAAAGTCACATTTCAAGTCTAGACTTCAGCTGGGATCCCACAGTGTTGCTATGTATCTGCAAGTATTCACAATTGTTTTCATGTCTTTGTGATCAACTTCTACTCTTAAATAATGAATAAAAATTGTAGAATGAGAAGTATGTTTGTGTAGATATATGTCTATAGTACAAAATAGAACAGTTACAGAGAAGGATGTTTAAGAAAGGTTGCAAGTGAAAATGCTGAACATTGTCAGACTTTGTCTTCCTGTGAGCTGAGCTTTGGTTTTTATTGGTTCGCTTTTATTTAGTGGTGTTGCCTAAGCGTGGGGTTTCACTCACTGATGTCTTCACATCACTTAACGTGTAAAAAAATCTCATGCATAATTCGTTAATGTTTCATAGAAATAGGTTTGAATAACCCATGCTTGATTTAGATTTACTAGTTTCATTCCTGCGGCCATCACTCATCTCAACAGATGAGGATAAAGCTGGTTACTGTAAGTTTGTTACCTCTGAAGACTGCAGTCTTCAAAGACAAAAGACTTTGTTACATTATCACATAATAAGGATTTTAAAAATCCACTAGTTTCCAGAGAACCAACCTAATTTTTAGTGGAAAGGCTTGAGTTCTCTCTGATGTATAACTGATGGATTGTGGAGTGGCGTTTATAATCTGAACTTTTATGACTTTATTGATGGTGGTTTCATTTTCACTGTTTTAAAATACATGCTGGTAACAAGAAAAAATGGCTGTTTCTCCATTGTGGGAAATCGACTGTAGAGAACATGGGTGGAAAGAATATAAATTTCAAGAACAAGAATTAAGGATGCACAGATTTACAATTACTATTTTGGCATGAAAAATAGGTTTAGAATTTAATAGATCCTTATAAATATTCTTCAACCACCATAAAACCAGGTAGTAGACCAAATTCAGACAAGACAAAATTCACTAGGTGTGAATCCAGCCCAGAAAACTAAAAACCACGAGATAAACTTAAACTAAATGGACCCGAAGGTCAGATTTCCTTTCTTTCACAAGTTCAGTGTGTTGCTAAAGTCTTAAAAATGAGAAAGTGTAGATGGAAAGGTTTAAGAGCATCTTATTTTGGTGTTAAAACTGCTTCTTGTAGAAAGAAGGACTATTTGCAATTTCCTCGCAGAAGCCCAGATGTCATGTCTGCTAAGACCGACATGTCCCCGTTACCTTTTTACAGCTCTGCTGGTTTGCTAAGGGATGGCATGGGCAACGGCTGCTTAGATCTCTGATTACTTGCAACAGAATTGCCCAGCATCAGAAAGAATATTGCCCTGTACATCTTATAGTAAAATATTGTTTCTTTAAAAGCCTGTAAAGGAATGTCAGCGATGCAGCTCATCTTGCTCGAGATACTGAGGCTTTGCAGAAACAACATATTTATAGTTAAAGTACGGCTACCTCGATGGAAGAAGAAAGCAGTGTGCTGGATGATAAAAGAGGAAAATATTTTGACCAAGACTCCCCAAGCTTTTTGTTATTTACCTATGACAGAGTGCCTGTGGGTATCAGATGCCGACTTGGTAAATAACAGATAAAATATTTAAATAATGTAGTGGAAGCATGAAAAGGTCTTGAAAGTCTGCATACACAGGGTAGGATGTGAAGTTTGGGGGGGGTCTCAGCAGAAGGCATAGGTGGAACAAGTGACGCTGGCACTTCATCTGCTTGGGTAAGGGGAAGGCTGGGGGAACAGAGCTAGCAGGGGGTTCGGTAAAGTGAGTCTTGCTACTGCATTCTGCTTGGCTTTTCTCCTGTGCCTGAAGGAGAAGCAAGGATTAAAGTATGAAAGACTTCCTTAACAAATGAACACTCAAAAGCTTCAAATTCTCCAGCCACACTGGGCTAGGTAAATAATAATAATAAAAAGACACCAAGCTTTTATGTCATACTTCCTTGAGACCGATCCGTAGTTTCAGTGTTGAATTGCCTAGTCTAGCATTATCCATGGCACTGAACATAACTCTAGATATATGCAATCATTAACTGAAGGACCCTCTGGATATGACAAATGATGTATTAATGGGTACTTCCCTGTCTATTTTCATGGTGTTAAATCCGGGGAGCTACTCCCATGTCCCAGGTTTTTTTAATCCATTTTTATTCAACTGCTTACAGAAGGAGTAGCTGAAAATTTATTTACTCTTCGACATGAAAGCACAATTCCATCTTGAGCCTTCCAAGGAAACATGACATCCTGCCAGCGTAACAGTGTGGTTGGTATAGGAAAGTAAAGTAACAAGAACATATTGAGTCCAATAAAAGCGTAGTTCTAGTTTTTCTAAAAGTTGACTGTATCGACCCCTGTGAATGCATGAGCAGGCCTTTCCTCCTGTTGCGTGTTTCTGGTTTTCCAATTATGGTACTTCTTTCCAGCCCAGAGCACAATGAACTATAGGGAATGATACAGAATCTCATCTTCTGGTGAGATGGATACCAGATTCTTAGGGGGCAGCTGTGATGTCATGGCTATTCTCATAAGACAGATCTTGTATCAGCGTAGAGTTACAGTCATTTCTATCGAAATGGAAGACCTGAAGCTTAAGAGCAGGCACCACCAAAGTTCTTGTCAGACAGGATGATGGTTCAAAGATAACACCTTAGAGTTAATCTTACGGTGATCTTCCCCTTTGGATCCTTCTGTGTGTGTAGATGTAAAAGACAAACAAACCAGACAGTTTTCTCACATGTCCCCTTTTCATGGGAGATGTTGCCTTGTGCATTGGTGCACTTGCGGCCACAATATTTTCTACGTAGTGAGAGTGACCTAAACAGGAGCTATTTACTCTTAGAGTGTCGTACTTGTGAAATCTCCCTTTGGAATTTAGCAGCTGCAAGCAGAGCTGGAGCGCTAACATTTCCTTTGGGATCAAAGAACTGTGAAGCTTCAAGAAATGCTAGGAGCTATAGACTCAGAGATGTGATGGTGAGTCTGCTGCCAGTTAGATCCTCCTTCTAGCTTCACTATATCCAGTCACTTAGATCTGATCTCATCCCACAGGGGACTACAACTTCCAGCATCACCGAAGACTTTCTGCATCTGAGTTTCGGGGAGGAATTCTGTCCATTGGGGTTTTTTTGTTTTGTTTTGGTGTCGTTTGTTTTCTAAAAATTTCAGCTGGCTGAGTTATCACTTCTTAAGTCATGCACAGTCAGTTCCTCAGAAGTTTGGGTGTGTATGTGTGTGTGAGAGAGGGGAAGAAGAAAGTTTGTGAAAGAAATATAAAATCATGTTAAACTGTTGAAGTACTTCTATTCTCCGTTTTCACATGTATGTCTCTGCATCTCTCCAGCAGCTGAGTGATCTTTCTCCCTGTCCTGCAGGGCCGTAGAAAGCTGGGTATTTTTTAATTTTTGCAAGAAGCTCTAAAGAAAGTTAGTCAATTTGCACTCCCTGAAACTCAGGAAATAAAATTAACTGTGTTAATTAACAGTGTTACTGAGTACATGTAACTAGTACCTCAGGATAGTGAGGCCAATTTGAGCTCTAGAAAACCCTTACTAAGCAACAGGATGGACCTCAACTCTTACACCTTAGCAGAGTGGAATTAGAAGCTGCGTTGTTCATGCTTTCTGAATGAGCATCCAAATGATGTGTATAAAAAAATCATGATGAGCAACCTTTGTATGTCCTGGGACGTGAATTTCATGAAGGTGCTTCAGACACAAGGTCTCCATCCACTTGTAGCTTTAGGCACGTCAGGGTTACTTAAGTGAGCAATAACCATTTGAGCATGGAGTAAAAACATGGTTGATGAACTGGAAACAGGAATAATTTATGCAGAAAAAGCTCTTTCTGCACTTTTCACATAAATAATCAAATACTGCAAAAGCACCGAAGGAAACCGGGATCATGTCGTCTCAGGTAACCAAAAAATTGCAGTATCTAAACACTGGGTGTTCTGTTGCCACACCACATTCTGTGACCACTTTCTGGGACTGGTCTCAGAGCTTGTTAACCCTTTTCCCTCAGACACAGTCTCTGAGATTCTTTGGCTGGACAAATTTGGCACTGTTGAAAAAAGATTCTCTGGCTCAAAAATGGACAAATATTGGATGAACAGAGTCAGTCAGGCTAGAGATGCTGGAGATGGATTGCTCATCTGTTGTTTCAGGAGGTGGGTGTTGCTTTGGCTCATTTCCAAGGGGTCCTCTACTTCTACGGATTATTCCCTGCTGGTGTATGTGTTAAGGTAGAAGAAGAGTAAAATTCTGGTGCAGTGAGGAAAACAGGAAGGAAATCTCAGCTCACTGTTACCTTGTTGTACTCCAAGTACTGATCTGAGAATATGAAATAGGCACAGAATGTCCTCGCATTATTCAGAGATGTAAATGCCAGCAGACTGTAATAGGAAAAGGGGAATTTGGTCAGTAGCCCCTGGTCAGTACTAAAGGAATTCTGGAAGCTGCAACAAATAAAGAAATTCCTGACAAGAAATGAGGAAAATATCCTCTTCCATTGAGTGTGTAAGGGTTTGGCTGTGCTTTTTGAACAAGTTCACATAAAAACATTTTGCTTTTAAAATAAAATGCACCCACATTGGCCTTTTTAACTCCATGCTCCCCTGTTGTGCTGAATCAGACACTCTGGAATGCACGCGTTTCATTGCATAGATGCATGAACAGTCCAGCGTCAAACCGCACTCCGCTAAGCTATATGATTTGGAATCTAGGCTGTAGCTTCAAAGCAGCTTCCTAGAGATCAGCTTGGCCACACTGCCAAGGTACTGGTCATTCTCGTTCAGTAACACAATGCAAATTAATGGCAATGGCACTGTTGTCTCTTGTTTCCAAAAGTGCCTCAGTCTTAGGTACTCAATGTAATGCAGGTCCCGAACACGATCCAGAATAGAGATTACTGTGACTCGCCAGTTTTCCATGAACTGAATTTTCACAGCAGCCAGTCACTGAGGGATGAATAGCTCACTTCTAAAATTAGACAGCCAAATTTTTAGGACATCTGTAGTTCAGAAGAAAGCAGCTGTGTGGAAATTAATTTAATACTGCCTCTGGTAAAGCATCACTTTTTCAGTTATCTCAACTTCTTACCACTTATGGCTGCATTATGGTGAATTATATTAATGTACTATAGCTACAGTTGCTACAGAGCAATAGGAATGCTTCTGCCTCCACCCTCACCCCCCGTCAAAGAAGAGAATTAAGCACAGTGGACTACACGTGAACAATGGGATCATGCAGCGTAAGAGGCACTTGAATACAGTTTGCCTCCAATGTATGGAGAAATATAGAACACATCCCTTATTAAATTTCTGTCGTGGCAAATGAACTCACCCTCAAGCCGCTCTGAAGGAGTGCAGAGGGAAATGGACGACACACACTCATTAACCTACTACAGGGATCAGTAAATGTGACTCTGAATGTCAGCATATGAAAAACATCTTTGCCAGGTGACATGAATAGCAGGTCAGGGTGAACTGACTCTATGTCTGTTTGGTCAAAAGGTGAAGTCAGGGTAAATTTATGTTGGTGGGCCTGATGTAGGTCAGTTGCTGTGTCCTCTCAGAGCTCTCGTAAAGTCAGTATGAACTCGACAATGCATGGTCTGGCTAGCTTGATGTCAGCGTGGTGACAAACCCAGGCCTGGCTGGCATCATGGACAACCTCAGTGTGATCTTGGGATGTACTCAGGAAGTACCTCTTGGGAGGAATCATGGCCTGGAGAGTCTGAAAGTGGTTAAAAACTGAACATATTTAACTCTTGCTCCGTAAGTCCAGACAGACGGTGTGAATATTTAACAGTTTCAAAATCTCTGTTGTTTTCTGCTGAAAAGTTTGGATAACAGTGTAGCACTTTTGTACTTTTCTTGTGAAAATTCACCTGAATCTAAAACTTTGCAAATGTGGTCTGAGACCACTAGAGCTACAGGAGAAAAAAAGAGAGGAGATGGGAGGGGTAGGGGAAAAGCACAGGGGGATGGGACAGTCCTCCTGGAAGAAAATGTCCCTGAAAGTTATGTTTAATTTAGGTTAAGATTCTGAGAGGCATTATACAATTTCTGGAGCTGAGGTGCACAGTCTTTCAAGGTTGATTTAGCTGTATGGTTATAATCTAGCTGCTTTAAAAACTTAGACACCCAAGAAATATCTAAGTTCTAGTTGAATAATTTTAAAAAACAAGTACATTCAGTGGCTCTTGGGCAGATGAGAGAAGTTTCCTTTGAGTGTTGCATCTCTCATTTTATTATGCTTAAGTACCTTTTAGCTTTGATGATTGGCTTGACTTAAATTGACATCTGCAAAAGAAGCCTGATATCAGTGCATAAATCTGTGATAGGCACCACTTCATTACACAGTATTACCTTTTGAAGAAAGAATTGTAAACCTACTCTGTCTGAATCCAGAATTCAGCAGAAAGCTATAAACATATTTAAAAATGCTACTTGTAAGAAACAAAAATGGCAAGCTAAGGCAAAGCTAAACTAGTTGAGATGGGGCTTTGATGTGCATTTTGTTACAGGTCTACTATCCTGAAGTTCGGATAAAGGAATGTCAGTTTGTGATGAACAATTTTTCTGGCTTGATGAATACTAGATTCTTAAGTCAGAATATTCTCAGCTGTTCTGCTGTTTTCCTGAGCTAAATAGCTCTGTCTGGAAATAGGGAGTGTGATACTGCTCTAAATTCATGGGCAAATGATGTTAACATCTGTATGTGTAAGCTGAGCAAGGGTTAGTGAGAAGCTCTTTATAAATAGACCCCCCCCCAGTTCTTAATTTATTTTTGTCTAGAAGGGGCCTAAAACATCAGGTGTCTTCACATGGCGTGCAGCAGGTATTGACAGCTCCTGAAAAGTAGTATCAACTTATGCTTTTAATATGAAAATAATGTTGAAATCTTCACCCACTATTGTTCTTTTCCCTCCCCATGACTGTTTCTTTGAGGATGTTTCCCCATTTGCTTAAAATAATAGTGTATGATATTAATCCGTCACAGAAAATAGCAGTCACCGGGATCGTTATTAGGAGCTTTATGATGCACTAATGGTTTGAAATCATAACGTCTCAGAATATTACTCCAGCAACCTACTAATGCACCTCCTGCAGGAAACATGAAAGCTCTTACTTTGGAAGCCTACAAGTACCTTCTCTTTTTGGAAGTATTTAGCAGATGTCTAAATTATGTGCTTTAAATTTGCAACAGATCTGATGTTTTTCTCTCTCACTTGTGCAGATAGGTGTGCAAAACACATACCAAAATGCACAGGTAGGCGTATTCAGAGCATAAAGAACTAGGGGTGAATGCCGTGCTTACAACATAGGTGAAACGTGCTGAGAAATGGTGTACAGTAGGTATGGTGGTTTGTACGCATGTATAAACACACGTGCGTATGATCACCCGTTCTTACAGGTAATTTTCACTAATTATAGTCCCCCTGTTAATTTTTAACACATTTCCAACTAACGTGATATTCTGTATGAAATTCTGTCATGAAGTAGTCCAGATGAGCACGACTTTGTTTTTAACTTTGAAGCAGAACGTCAGCTGACAGCAGAAAACGCAGCGTGCTGATCTAAAGGAGAAGCCAGGCAGCGCGTTGCCGACTTACCGACTGCCTTCAGAGAGGCGTACTTGTTAAGCTCTTTGCCTGGGGGCTGTTGCTCATACGGGTTGGTGATCTGTCCCAGGCTGGGATACGAATGCTGATGTGCCATCTGAGGAAGGAGGGGAGATGTTGGCATGACGTTATTCATCTGTGGTGGATCTGTGTTAAAGAAAATTGACAAGCATTAAGAAAAAAGTAAATCAGTCTTAAGGTTTTAACATCGTTATCCAGTATAGATTAGACAGGATATGTCATGAGATTTAATGCAACAAAACACTATTTACTACCAAGCGGGAGTTTGAGTATAGCAAACCTGTACTTCAAACAGTTAATGGCATGATTAAAGGCTGACAAATGATTGTAGCAATACATGCTAACTTTTATATAAAGAAGATCTTGGAACTAAAAAATAGGTTTTCAAAACAATTGAACACCAACACAAAGACTGAATTTGCTGCAGCATTAGGATACAAACCAGAACTTGACGTTCATTCCAAGGCAGCCTGAGTACACGGCAGCAGCATCACTCTGTGCAGTTACATAGCCAGGCTAGTTTAAATTGTCTCAGGCAGGCTGCTGCATATATGCAGTTGCACTGCTTTTAATACCAGAACCAGCTTCGTTATTTGTACAGTGCTATGTTGTGTTCTGTAGCCATGCCCCACAGTGCAGAACATGCAGTTTTGGCCCATGACTACCAGTAGGTAATTTCTTCAAAGCTCACACTTTGTCCTTATGTTTTCTCCTTTTCCCTGACAGCAGGTATCACAATATCATACCAAGGTAACGTTTTCTGTAGCAGACATCCCTCAAAGCAGAAGCTAATTACTGCTTATGTATAGTTTTATACCAACACTCACCCCGTATCCATTCTGTAGTTGATTTGTTCCTTTATAGTAGAGAATACAGCCTGGATACTTTTCTTTCTAAGATAAACCATAATTTATTGGTTGTTTTTAATATTTGATTCCAGCCTCTGAAAAGTTTGGTCAGAATTGTATGCTGCACTCAGTTTGCAAACCTAAATTTCAACAGATTTCAGCATGGTCAGCGTATCTTTTTTGCTGAGTCTTTCTCCAGGCTGTTTATTTTGAGATATTTGGAGCTGATTGTCAATCCTAGAACCTTATCGTGGCTTCTGAAATCACAGAGCAGTGCATTTTTCTGCTGCAATGAAACCATGGTGCGGAATTGGTGACAATACAGTAACTCCCACAGCATCAAGCACAGGCTTATGATCATGTAGAAAGCAAGCTGGGCAGCTAGGGGAAAGAAGGCTTATTGTGATGGAGCGAGTGGAGTGGACCACCCCCCAAAGTGCCCAGAGGCGCTGGCAGGAGCCAAATATCCCTGCAGTCTGCCGGGATTTGAAGGGAGTTGGGCCACTTGGCTTCCACAGCTCATTAATGAAGCGGAGTGCAAGGAGCTCTGAAGCCAGTCAGCAGATTTACTGCTGGGAGAGAAAAGGACAGCTAAAGAGCTATTTCACTTTCTCCTCCTTCACCGTTGCTGCTGCCTGGTGCTGTCTCTGCTGCTCAGGCAGAGGCTGTCCCTGCCGCTGCTGCGCAGCGTAACCGCATCCTCCTACCACACACGTACACACACATTGTGAGCGCACCTCGAGGCAGCTGACCAGAAATGGTACAAGTGCTGCTGTCGAACAGCAGCAGGATTCTTTGTGCTGCTGCTGCTTGTTAGTAGGGAATGAACTGGTTGTGGATAGTAGGTAGAGCTGAAGGAGAAGTGATTTGCTCATAACAAGAGTTTTTCAGTAAGTGTTTGTTTTTTTTTTTACCAAACAAATGAAATCTGAAGTTGGACTTTTTTTTTTTGCAAATACTGTGCCAGATCAGGAGAAACATTTTGTTATAATTTCAAAGTTTTATATATATATATAAAATAAGTTGGCTCACTTTTTAAAAAAAGAGAAATGTTATTTCGGATTGAAAACCAGAAACTTTTCCCTTCCAGAATTCCCAAAAAAAGTATTGGAACACTTTTTGAATCTTTTTTGATCGGTTTACCTTGAAAGGGTAAGATTGTTAAGTCAACTCTTTCACAGAAACAGTCATTATTTTAATGAATGGCTATTTTCTAATAAATAAAAGCTCTCAGTAAGTTTCTGTCCAGATGTAGTACTGACATGTCTGATGTAAGTGGAGTGACTCTTCTCTTAGAGCAAGAGGTCATGAAATCCTATTCCGTTCCCATTCTGTCTCTAGATATCTCTAGCTGACAAAAGGTCATACTCTGCTGGCTTGAACCGTAAAATTGTGGACCACACTTTCCAAGCCAGCCACGTCTTCAAATGTATCTCTTTTATGGTTGCGCCTACACGTACCCTTTTGAGGAGGCATGCTTGCGCAACCAGCCTGCGGTAACAGGGCAGCTCTGAAGATACCAGCGTGGGTGGGACCTTTAATACAAGGAAGGTGTCAACCTTTTACCACTACATTCACTCTCTTTTTTCTGAGTAGAGCTAAATCAGCACTTCGTAGATGCTGCTACTACAAAGTTCCATTGTGGCAATTCTTATTATTCAGTCTGTCCAAATATTATGATTCCACTGTGATGAAAGTCTGGGGAGCACCAGTATTTCTGCGCTCTCTGCCAAAGTGACTTGCAGCTGTGGAGACCTGCAAAACCAATGTAAATAAGATGTAATTAAACAGGACTGTTTTTCTAGCTCTGTTTCTTACTCAGACCTATCATTTTCACTCAGTCATCTCTTTAAACATAGGGAAGAAAGTTACCCCAGGTGTGTACTGGGGAAAATGGATTGGGTGTACTAGTTCTTCATCCAGCTGTTCAGTCGCAGACTATGTTGTTACCATGTTGCTGGGTTGCTAACGTTGCTGGAGTTTGGTTCTCTGAGTGTTTATGAAGATGTAAAGAAAGATGTTTTTCATCTTTCTTTACATCTTTCAGATCATCCTTGACTTCTCTTTTGTCTTGTTAAAGGCCCAGAACTCTCCTGAATTATGAATTTCAAGCAAATTAATGACATTCATTCACTGCCACACTGACTGCACAGT
>Ga0065711_1035031_pt1 | contig 22905 bp, 16 predicted proteins | sample Hoacrofraction12_FD_59098 | JGI IMG/M metagenome (GOLD analysis project Ga0065711, IMG submission 59098) | Hoatzin crop microbial communities from Cojedes, Venezuela - Epithelial fraction 12 v2 (version 2) | ecosystem: Host-associated > Birds > Digestive system > Esophagus > Crop | place... | reverse complement strand
GTCCCCCCACCCCGAGGAAAGGGCAGCCAGCAGCATGCCTGCGCCTTCCTGCCTCCCTCCCTCTGCCTTTGTTATCCAGGAAACAGCGATGCTTCCACTGAGAAGCTCAAAATTGGATTTTTTCCTTATTTTTCCCCCCACATAATTTCCCTTTCCAACACAATTTGAGCTCCAAGCACACGTAACGAAAGCATTTGCAATGAGGCCAAGCGGTGTTTGCTTCGAGGGGGTGGCGAGCAGCCTGGAAAACGCATGCCTTGAAAATACCTACTTGTGAACACGCTGACAAATTACACGGAGGTGTCTCGGCCGCATATTTTTACAGGTCACTGGTCACCTGCGGTCTGAACTGGGATGGTGGCTGCGTAGCGCAGAAAGCAGTTGCTAACAGGAAAGAAATTGCTTTAAATTCTGGGGAATTCTCTTGCAATGGCTTACGGCAGTGACCTCAGCACGGGACAGCGAGACGCTGAGAGGTATTTGGCAAAGCAAGGTCGGGTCTCCTGAGGGAGCGGCTGGGTTCCTGCGGACATCAGGCCAACCAGCAGCTGTAGCTTCAGCCCGGGGACATCCCCGTGCTCACAGGGTCGAGATCAACGCTTAGACCCAGGCTGCTTTCCAGGCCACCACGCAGGGGACCCCTATACCTGCCCAGACCACCAGGCTCGGACCAGCCCGTCCCACCGCCTCGCTGCATCCACGCTTGCTGCCCCATTTTGCCCCAGTAACGGAGCAGCAAAACCTCCCGGGCAGGAGCCGCCCCAGCAGCCGAGCCCCGCCATGGCTGCCGAGGGCGACTGGCTTTATCGTGCTCCGACACCCCTCCCCGGAGCTGCGGAAATCGGGCCAAGCAGATGGCGACGGCAGAAACGAAAGCGCGAGCGGAGGGGAGCCTGACCCGTGCTGCTCTGCGTGCCCACGCGGGCAGGCTCGGACGGCAGCGACACGAGGCTTCCAGCGAAACCAGCCAGCAAAAACACGGCGTGAGCTGCCCGAGTTGTTCCGGGCTTTCCACAGAAATCCACCCTCGGCTCCCTGCCCGCTCCCGTGCCTGCCAGCCCCGCGCAGCCCGGGCCATCGCCCACCGCTCCCACCGCCCTGCTGGGGCCGAGCCCCGGGGCAGCCGCGCCGGAGGGGCCGCAGAGCTGGGCACCGGGGCGGCTGGATGGCGTTAAGGGCAGGTATGCATGGCTCCAGCTTGCTTTGTCAGACCACGGACTTGTAACACTCACATCCCCAAACACTGCTGCACGGAGTTTCTTTCTCCCCCCTCCCGTTTTTTTTTAATGAAGTTGAACTTGCATAGGAGGCCTTTTAGAACATAAATAGGGCTGCTGCTAAAGAACTGATTGAACAGCAAATCTGACCATTAGCAAGAGATCTCTTCTTCCTGAAAAGAGCATAAAACATGAAAAGGGACCAGCAGGCAGCAGAATTCCCAGGCTATCCTTTATAAACAATTACCATTTATTGCTAAATGCGCATAAAAATCCAGAAAGGTACCTAAAGATAAGGCCATTAGTGTAGGTATAGGACAAACATAAGAAGCAGCCAACAACATAAACCTGGCAGCTCCAGCTTCTCTGGAGCAGTAGGACAGCGCTGGAGATACTCAGCAGTTCCTCCTCCGTGTCTGCGCGTAGCCGACGTGCTCGCAGCCCGCCCGCAGCGTGATGGAGCTGCCTTGCTCCGCGCGGAACGCGGACGCAGCTCCTTCGCAGCATGAGATTAGCAGATACACAGACCACGGGCAGCTTTTATCTTTCATGTGGCCTGAGCAGAAACATACACTGCAAAGCACTTAGGCCTGATACAAAAAACTTATTTGCAAAAGAAAGTGCTTAAAGTACTGAAAATATAAAGATCAACATTCAATTTAGCATGTAAAGTATTATGGTTTCCTAAAATAAATAAGCACATAACTGTGAGAAAGGGAAGTCAGTGTTTTGCTCTCGGCACAGCCCTCCCGGCAGCTCGCACGGGCGTACCCGCAGCCAGCGATTCCCGGTCCGTTAGGGGAGCAGCTCAGCCCGGCGGGGAGGTTTGGGTCCTCCCCAGCCCGTCCTGCCAGCCTGCGTGTTTACAGCCATTGCCACGGCAGCAGGCTGGCGTTGCTAGGCTGGCTGTGCAAACACCGAGTGGAACGGGCTGCGATAACCCGGCAGGCCAGAAATTCCACAGAAAGCCCGAGGGGTTTCTGAGGAACCGCGGCTTCCCAGCCCCAGCCTGAAAAAAGGCCGGGCAGAGCGGTGGGGAACGGCGACTGGATCCGGGATGCTGGGAGGAGATCGCTGAAAGGGAGAAACACTCTGATGGGAGAAGGAGCTATGGGAGTCAGCCAACTCTTGCAGGAGTAGTTTTTGATCAATCTCTTGGAACATTAAAACCGATCACAACTAAAAATACATATTTTGTACCTGTGCATGGGACAGACCTGGTCTAGCTTATTCTTTGTTTTAAAGCAAAGCGTAAGAGTCCCCGCAAGCACAACCACCGCGCGGGGCACTTCAGGAACAGAACGCGGCGAAGGGTTTGCAGGCTTTACGCTTACGGTGCCGGTTTTGTCTGAAAAGAGACCGATCTGCTCAGACGGGTGGGATCCCATTTCGCCGCGTGTCTCCCCTACACCCGCAGCGAGACGGCGGGAGGGCAGCGCACGCCCAGTGTCTTTGCGATCGTGCAAGGAAAGAGCAAACGCCTCCTGCCAGGGTTCCTTCCGCAGGGGTCCCGTGGTCACGGCGTGGCTGGGGACGGGCAGACCTCGCACAAATCAACTGCTGCAAAGCTCCAGGTGAATCTTCCCGTGCGCTCGCCATCGCGCTTCCCACGGGCCGCACACGCAGCCTGGGGGAAGGAAACGTTCGCGGGAAGATTAGCCCGGCTGTAGTTTCAAGGAGAGTTAAGCTTTCTGCCCAGATTTTTCAAAACCCACCCAGTCTGGGGGTGAATTTTAGCACTGCCAGTTAGAAGAGCCCAAACCAATTCCTCCTTCACACTCTGGAGGCTCTCTGCAGGCCTGGTCCCATGTTCCCCCACCTCATCCCTTGCTCCCGCCTGCTGGCACCGAGGGGCTGGTTTTAAAGCCCCGGGGTTTTGGGTCAGGAGAGCCCAGTTCCCGAAGCAGAGTGCAGAGCAGCGTTTCTCACGCTGGAAAGCGTGTGCCAAGCCGCTGCTTTGACATGGTCTCCTGAAGAAGTGCCAGGAATGACAGAATAGTAAAAAACAGAAAAACCAAGAGGAAGAGATTTGTGAATCAGTCTCATTTGGAAGTTACATAATAGAGCAAAGTAGAAAGTTTTAGGCAAAAAAAATAAAAAGACAAACTTTTCCCCTTTCCTTCCTTGTTGTATGATCTAGGAAGCTTCTAGCTTTCATTTGTTCCTACCAAGGGCCCATCATCACCAAACTTCATCTCCTGTGGCGCCTGCAAAGCCCTTCTTGGAGCCCTTTTCCTACACTGATACCACCGCAGCATCTTTCCTCCAGCCACTTCCACAAGTGCCCAGGCATGCAGCCCCGTTACCCTGCCTTGGACCCCCAAGAGGGATTCTTCGGGTCCTTCTTCAACAGTCCAGACAAATACCTCGGGGTTTTGCCCCAGCCTGGTGATGCTAGCAGGTCAGGACAAACCCCACCTTTGAGAAATGAAGCAGCGACGGGGAAAATCCCTCCTGGCCACGCTGCTCCTGCACGGGGGCATTCCTGGACCGGGACTTTACCACCAGCCTGATCACGTTTGTGTAACAGCCCCGGGCTGTGCGGGTTCACACCCAAAACCCACCACGACAGGGGGGACAGATTGTCTGGTTTTGACCCAGACGTGGCTCAGGGATGAGCAAGTTCAGCTTTGCCCTGCCACCAGCGAAACGCTGTTCGTCCGGTCTCCAGCTGGGTAGCGGGACCCTGCGGTGGGTGTTGTGTCCTTATCGCTTACAAGGACACGGTTCTGGTTCCCACCCGGACGCTGTTTCCAACACCGCGGACACTCACCCTTTTTATGGGTAAAATGACCCTTTGCAGCGGATGGGGAATCTGTTGTAGCAGCACTTCTGCCACGTCCGGCTCCTCCTGGCTGCCCACGACCTGGCTGGGGCGGAACACGGAGAGCGTCAGCGCACTGCCAGAACGCGGACAGCAGCCCCAGCGCTCCGCGGGCTACGTGGTATAAAGTTCTCTGTTCCTTTTCAAGATGGCAAAAAATGGGTGAAACAAAATCTCCAATAACACAAAGGCAAGGGAACAAAGGAAAATACATTTCATACAAAGCAAAGCTTTTTTTAAGAGGAGGAGGTCAGTGCAGTCAGACCTGAACTTTGAATCCCAACCAGTGAAAAATATAAATTCTAGAGAGAAAACTTCTAGAAGAAAAGAACATGACAAAAAAAAAAAAAAAAAAATCACTCACTTCCACAAAAGGATGCAACTTTCGACCGTTTTAAGTTTTCGAAGCAGCTGGGCTGGGGGAGGATACCAGAGATCCCCATGTACTTTGGAGGACACAGGGGTCCTTGGCTGGTCCAGGGAGAATAGTAGCTCTGGGTTTTGTACAAAGGCACGACAAATCTGAATGCTGAGGTAGCACAGCTCCTTGACACTGAAGAGAAACATGGGAACAAATGAAAACTCCAGGTATAGGACTGGGAGTAAGCAGGGAGTCCCATTGCTGAGTTCCCCCGAGCTCCAAATGAGCCTCCAGGACTGACCTGGTGTCCTGGAGAACGAAGCAGAATGGGAGAAGGAGACGGTGTTCTGGAGTGACTTTTTATAAAGGCTGAGCTTCCTTTCCCATGTGAGAGCCTTCTTGGATGGCTGGATGCCATTTCCACGGGAACCTGAAAGGGTGAAAATCCCGCTGTGAGATTCATCGAGTGGCTTTTCCGTAGAAATGCGATAAAGGAGCAAATGAAGTTGGGAAATGTGGGACTTGATTCCGTGTAGAATCGTTTGCACTCACTTTGGGGAGGAGGACTCCTTTCTGTTTGCTTTGCTGCAGGTTTGACAGAGGTGCTTTTCTCTAGGGTATAAAGAACAAGCATTGCTAGGAGCACGCTGCCTTTCCCGCACAGACCGGGCGTTCCTCACTCACCTCAGCAGCACTGCACTTTTCCTCTTTAAAACTGCAGTGACCAACGCCCAGCATGTCCCTTGCTAAGCAGTCACAAGGCGTGAAGCTGGTCCATACCAAATACCGAACCCTAACCAAGGTGAAATCACCTTTGCACTCCGGCACGGCTCCGCTCCAGGCCGCGTCCGTCCCGTCGCTGCTCGTACAGCGGATGCTCGCCTCGCCGACCAGCTGGAAGCCAGCCTCGCAGCTGTAAGTCACTGTGGAGTTATACACAAATTTCTCTGCTCCTGCGCCGCTGTGCTTTCCATTGCCGATCTGAGGAGGTGGAGAGCAGGTAATCGCTGCGGGAAAGAAGGTCAGCACGAGTAGTGCGAAAAACTTCAGTGATGATGAAAATGCCAAGCAGTTCTTAAGAGTTCCCCTAAGATTCTTGAACAGAATAAACTTTATGGGTGGCTGTCGCTGGGTGACTACCACTGCCTTCTGTCTCGATCATCTCTCTTTGCTTTCTGAACTGGTTCTGTTGTCACACCCTCTCCCTCCCAGGGTCACAAAAATAAACAGGCAACTTGTCATGCCCTGGCTTGTGGTTCCTTGAAAGCTCATCCCATCATCCTCACTGCTGCCTTCATCATGAGAAAATACCTTGGTCTTGCAGGGACAAACCTGCTGAAATACAGCGTCAGCAGCGAAATGGGCATTTCTCAGCTGCAGTGCTGGGGACAGATCTGCCACGTAATATCAACACAGTATGAAGACGGGCTTAGAGCAGACATTAGCATGCAAGAGCTGCTGGAGCGAGGTCAAAAGTAAAGCTGGATTAATCTTACGTTCGCATGTTGGAAGTTTACTCCATTCGACGTCGTTTCCTTTAAGCTGACACAGGATGAACGGACTCCCAACTAATTTGTACCTAAATGAAAATACAGAAGGAAAGAAAAATTTGTGTAACCATCCAGAAACTGAGAACACTATTTTTCCCTGGTGCCATTGTGATCAGGAGTGTGGAAAAGGCAGTTTTAAAGCAAGCAGAGGTGCAGGTACACTCCTGTTAACAGGAGAGCTCTTTTCCCTCACTCTGCCAGGATCCTCGCTAACGTATTTTGAGGTGATTCCCTCCTTCGACTCGCCGCAGGGCGCATCGTCCGTCGCAGGGGTGGGAGAAGCCGTGGCTGGCCGCTAGCCGAGCACGCAGCGAATGCCGGGCGGCACTGGGGTTGGGTGTGGATTCCCACACGGACGCATCGGGCTCGCATTTGCTGAATCCTGGCAGTGCTGGGATTCAGGCTCCCGGCACCCAGCGCCTTCCCCACGCCGCTGCCGCCCACCGGGACGAGGGGAGGGGGTGAGGAGCTCCGTCCGGAGCAGACACAGCATCTCCAGAGCCTGCGGCTCGGCCCCCGGCTGCTTCATTTCATTAAAGTGGCTTTTGGAGTGGCTTGCTAGAAGCCGATACATCTCGTCCTGACAGCACCGACACCTTCCCCAACCTCTGAATTACTTCGTCCTGTTCAAAAAAATTCATTATTCGGACATAATTGATAGTAGCTGATCTTGCTTAGGTGGAGAACATTATCCCTCCACCCTGATGCATATTGCCAGAGACTAACTGAACCCCAGCAGGGTGGGACACGCTGTCCTTTCCCCCAAGTCCATCCTAAGGGAATATCTGGAGAAAAAAAAGCTCTGTTGTGGTTGAAGCAGCTGCAAAGACTGACGGAACGAGCCAGATGATGCCAGTTAACTCCTGCTATGGAGGGAGGAATACCAGCCGGGGTTGCATGAGCTGAATTTTGCCAGTCAGTCGACTGCAGATGGGCCCTGATTGAAAGCAGGCAAGAAAGCGTGAGTCAGCTCGCTGTCTGACGGAAAGTGTGCTTCACTGCAGTTTTCTAGGTGAACATCACTGAATTTTTAAAGTTCAAACACACCCCTTTTTATTCAATATATCTCAAATTTTTTAAGCTTGTTTTGCAGTCTATAGTTATAACCTGATGGTACAAGCAGTCCTGTTAGGACAGATACCCTGGGGCAGTTAAGTTTCCTCTGGATGACACTTGAGGGAAAAGGCAGCCATGAATTCAGACCCCGAGCCCTTCCAGCTGCATCTTATTCCTTCCCACCCAAAGCTGTAATTCAAGTGGGAAAAACAGCCCCACGCTCCGCACTCGGAGCAGCGTTGCAGGAGCGATGTATTGTGAAAGAGCAGCCCAGCCCATGCCCGCAAGTCCATTGCACCGGACCGGAGTTCGCACCCCAGCATCGGCGCCGGTGTGCTGGAGCTGGGGCCATCGCCCCGCCACTCACCCGTTGTCGCAGAACGCGTCCACCCTTGCGCCGAACTGGAAGCCTGCGAGAGCGACCGTCCTGCCCGCGGGCAGCGCTGCCGGCTGGCCGCAGGACCGCCCTGCCCGAGAGCAAGCCCACCGTTAGCGCCAACGCCCAGCCAAGGGACAGACCCAGAGGCACCGAGGCGTTTCACTCCCCGCGCGTCGCTGCCAACCTGGCAGGAGCCAGCATCAGCTGCAGCGTGGGTCCCGTACGGGGCTGCGGTGAGCAGCGCACGGGAGGGCGGAGGAGAACGTTTGCAGAGATGTTCCCATCTCAATAGACTGGCAGGAAGTTACTCAACTGTGAGATATGTATTGCTGCCACATCATCAGTCTTAATACTACACGGACTTCACCAGGATCTACGCTTTGTCTTCATTTTGAAGCTCAGCACTAGAATTGCAGATTGGCATTTATCCTGCGCATGTGCCGTGTCCAGATATGAACATATTTACTAACGTGAAAATTGAAAACAGATCTGTTCATGCCAGCAGCAAAACACAGACAGACCGCTATCGATACTCCTGCTGCTCGCTCCTAAAAATTCATGTCCAGGAATATCCACCTAATTTTGTACTAAGCAAGTAGCTGTTGGGATGATGAGAATCCAACTGGGAGCTGCGACCTGACCCGCTCCAAACTCCGCAGCCGCTGTTCGCAAGCGGGGCCGAGCAGAGATACTCACTCCTGCAGAGCTCCGCAGCTTCCGACCACGCCAGGCTGTCCAGGCAGGTGCTGGTGGGGGAACTTTCCGAGGTGTTCTCGTAGCCGGGCCGGCAGACGTAGCTCACATTGGTCCCAACAGGAAAGAAATTAATCCTCTCGTCCGCCTTGGACAGGGCAGCAAACCGCAGCCTTGTCGGGGCAGCACAGCTCCCTGGCGGGCAAGAAATCGGGCCTGAAAGAGCCGCCCGCCAGGAGACGTGCAAAATAAACCTTGGGATGACAGAAACACCCTCCCTACGGCGCTTCTGGGGAGCTCCAGTTATTCCTGTCTGCGTACCAGGCTGCTGCTCTGCTGAAGGCATCCCTTGCAAAGCGCGGGCGAAGGTGCACGAAGCGCCCGGGCAAAGCTGTCAGCGGGGAGCAAGAAGTCGCCCGCGTGTGCTCGGGAGACGCGTGAGCGTCCCAGGCTGCAGCCACTGCCCGACCCCCCGACGGCGGGCACGGACCCGGCACCGACGGCCAGCAGCCCAGGGCAGCGGGTCCGCAGCTCGCCGGGATGCGAGGTGCCGTGGCAGAGCAGCCGCCGTAAGCGGCAGAAACCTTAAGCCGTGCGAGGGAGCCGTGTTTCAGAGGAAGGAGATGCTTACGGCCGCAGGGCTCGGGCAGCTTGGACCAGCGCGGGCCGGGCAGGCACTCCACTGTGTCCGACCTCCCGGGGATTTTGATGGTGCCTTCGACGCACGCGTACGTCACCCTGGAGCCGACGGGGAAGCTGCTGGGGTGCTCATCACTGGATGGTCGGGAGTGGGTCATGCGAGGTGGGGGCCCACAGTCACCTGTGCCAGGAGAAGACCTCCTCGGGTGAGGACCCCGTTCCCTGGCCCCTTCCCCAGCCCCAGCGAGCATCCCAGGAGCACGGCCGGGCTGGCCCAGGCTGCCCCTCTGGGCAAGAGCACTGGGCAGGGCTGCATCCCTGACAGCATCTGTGGGAGCGCCAAGCAACAGGTCCCCAGGCTTCGGGGTGGTAGCATCACCCTCCCCAGCCCCTGAGCAGCACAGTGGGACCTGGGCAGGTCTCGCTGGTCCTCCCCACGCATCCCGCATCCCCGTACTCACCGCGAGCCACGGGCATGCCCAGGAGCCCCAGCAAGGCCAGCAGCCACGCGAGGTGGCCAGACCCCGATGCCCCGCAGCCCAGGGTGCCTGGGTGCTTCCCCCGTCCTGGTTCTCCAGGCTTCATTGCAGCAATTCCTGTGCTCCTCTGCTGAGCACCGTTGGCTCCAAGGGGCTGTTTCTGAAGCTGGGAGGAGATGCAGCGCAGCAGCCTCAGCCAAGCCTCTGGAGCAGTGGAAACCTTTCCAGGACACCCACGGAGCGAAACCCGCCGGCAGGGACACGGAGAGCAGCCCGGGGTGGGGGACAACGGTCATCCACAGGCTGGGGTAAAGCCTCCTGGTCCTCCTGCCCCACCGTAACAGATGGGGGAATAACTCACCTCTTTTATTTGACCTGAGACTGGCAGCGAGGGCTGGCTAGCACAGTTTTACCAAAACCAAATGCTACCAGAGCAGAAAAGACCCCCACCCAGCCCCAAGCTGTATCCAGGGTAGGAAAATGCCTACTTAGTCATTTGCTGGCAGGTAATGCAACACATATCTTCCACAAACAGGGTTGGTGAAACAAAAAACACAAGCATTTCCCTTTTTGTTTGTTATTTTTTTTCTTCATTGCCTGACTCATTTGTAATTAGGAATGGGTGTAAGCAAACACATCTGCATACTGACTAACACTCCGAAATATCCCGTCTGACGTCAGTCAAGGCTGCTCAAACACCCTTGTAGATACACGCGGGACGTAACACCCAGCTCCTGCTCGTGCTGACGGGTGTTGAGCCTCGCACAGGGAGACAGGACGCTTTCTGGTCGCAGTCCCCGGTGAGCACAAGGCGGAGGGGAGCGAGGCGTCACCCCGGGAGGGTGCAGCCCTGCTCTCCTCGTGGCACTCGGAGAGTGGGAGTGGGTCTGACAGTGCCTCGCGCTGCGGCTCTCCTTGCCGGGACGCGGTGAAGCACAGGATGCATTGCCAAAGCCTCTTTCTGCGTGAAGATGGGAGGCACCGTCTCTCCCCTGGGTATCGTGCTTTAGGCTCTAGTAACATTTAAAGCAACTCTAATAACTCATGAAAGTGTGCATCTGGCAACGATGGACCACTGCAAATGGCTTGTGCAGGAGCTGAGTGCTCGCCCTTCTCCCACGGAGCCCGGGCAGCGGCGTGCTGCCGTGCTGCTCGGTGCCCTCAGCCCCGCGGTGCCGGCCATGCCGTGCCCGCTGCTGCTCCCCGAGCACCGGCCCGGCTGCCAGGGCTCAGCTCTCGCTCAGAACAACCGTGGGACCATGCTGCAAATCGGCCTCATTGAGAGCCGGCGTGACAGATGACAGACACCCGTGGCTCCATCTCCATCTTTATTGCAATGCTGAGGGGAAGGAGTGATTGCTGCATCACTGAGCGACGTGAACCCATCATCCTTCGTTAAGTAATAAGAACAATCTCTGCTGTCTGATTCTCTGCACCTAACCTTACAAGCTTTATTCTCAGCATTTGCTTGCTGGAAACAGGGACGTGGAAGATGATGCTGCCACAGGTACCTGTCGAGCACAGACCTCTTGCCTGTTTTAAATCCAGGGATAAGCAAACAGAAGCCTTTACAAGTGCACTTCTTGTATGTAACTGCCCCTAACTAGATGAACAGAAACCATGAGCCAGATTAACAGCAAACCACGTAGTTAAGCACTCACTTCAGCACTGTTCTGAGACAGAAGTGCTGTGAGAGGCTGAGTTCGGGGCGGGCAGAGGGTGCGGCACGGCACAAGCCACCGGCCAGAAGGTGAGGGCAGAAGCCCCTTCAGGGCACCAGACACTCATCTCAGCTAGAAGTTTACTTCCACCGACTTCAGTCCCCCTTCTCTCAGCTTAGCACAGTTTATGCAGTGACTCGGGGAAGTTCAATTTAATTTCTTACTATGCTTCCTGAAATAAAATGTGAAACACCACCTTTGTTAAATAGCGAACCAAGCTTGTCAGGGTTAAGGAGAAAGAGCAAAAACCTCTCTATGTGCTCTAGCATCTATCGTAGCAAAAGCAGTCTGCCATACATTGGTTATTGTTTCTCTGGATATATGCATGCAGGCAGGAACCATAAAGCCACCGAGAGCCCTCTTACAGATACTGTGACTACACAACCTGTGTGTTCACCAAGGGAAAGGTGATCGCTACAGCACTCACTCGTTCAAGTTTTCTAGTTCCCCCTTTAGCTTTTTAATCTCCAAAACCAGTTTTTGTATTTCCAGCAGATTTTTCACTTCTGCTAAAGGCACACCGCATTCAAAGACCTCTTTAATATGATGAATCTCTTCGCATACATCAGCATCATCTTCCTTCTGTTAAAAAGTAAAACAAAACAAACAAAACCCAGAAAAAAAAGCACGTGAGATAGCACTGCAGCAGATGGACAGCCACCCACTCCTCAGCCCTGAGCCTCAACTTCTGTCCCGTTCACCATGCGCTGCCCCAGCACCGTCTGCATCCCCCACTGGTGCCATCAACCCAAAGCACTGAAGAACTTCAAGCAGATATTTTGCATGTTAGAAATCAGGCAGCGTCCACCCAGGAGCTCAGCCAGACTGGTACTCACACACTTGGGCAGCGGTGTCCAGCTGCCATCCGGCAAGCACGTGGCTGTCCAAGAGTCTGCAGAAGACAGGTCTCCGTCGTTGGAAAAGTGGTATCCCTTCAGGCATTCAAAAGCAACGGTCGCATTTGTTTGGTACCACGTTTTACTGTCTGAAGTGCTTTTCAGCCTTCCATTGGCCACTTGTGGTTGTGGACACAGAACTGAAAGGAAAAACCAGAGCAGAAGGCAGCTCAGCAAGAGGGTCATCACTACGCAAGTAGGAAAAAAACCTAAGAAATTTGTGAAGATGGAGTCAGTGCAGGTGAACATAAGTCTGTGGAGCCGTGAAAGTAAACGTTAAAGCCAAGTTACTTCCCCAGGCCCTTCAAGAGGGGAGGGTGAAGGTCAGAACAGCCCCTGAGAGGAGTTATGCCGTTCTCTGACAATGTCTGATTCCGGGCATCCCTGTGCAAGAGTCTGCAGATCGACATTTGTCAGTAAGAATACACACTGAAGAGCAAGCCAGCAATGGTGCCGTCTGCTGACCTGGCTTAGACCCTCCTTTGTACAGGACTGTCAAGAAAAAAAATCAGCTTTTGCCTGGTAAACATCAAGTTTGGGAAGTTTGTTTCTTCCGCAAAGAGGGGCAGGTGCTGGGGAAGCCCCGAGGACAGACACGGCCACGCGATTCTGCACCCCGACCTCCCTGCCCGGTCCCCGCGGCCGCTGGCTCGGCTCCCGGGTCTGGTACCCACCTGGCTGGCAGGAGGGCAGGGGAGGGTGCCAGGCGCCGTCGGCCAGGCACCGGCTCTCGGCATCGCCACGCAGCACGAAGCCTTCATCGCAGGAGAAGCGCACGGCCGCCCCGTAGGGAAACGTGAACCTCTGCGGAGTCATCCTCCCCCGCTTGACCACGGGCCTGGGGCACCGAACCACTGCGGGAAGAGAGCGGAGGTGGGAGCGGTGGGTTTGGCTGCTGCCCGTCCCCAGGGACAGCGGGGAACTGGGTCAGGCGGGGCAGAGCCGCTCTTCCTGATGCTCTCTGCATCGGTTTTGTACTCAAAGACAAGAACTGACCCTCAGCTGCCTGCAGCAGCCCCCAAGGAGACCCTACCATTCCCTGGTGTTACTGAACAGCTCACGGTGCCGAGACCCTCGCACAGGAGCCGCAATGGTCGTTCAGGCATAGAATCATAGAATGACGGAATGCTTTGGGCTGGGAGGACCTTTAGAGGTCATCTAGCCCAACCCCCCTGCAGTGAGCAGGGACATCTTCAGCTCTGGGTTTGGAGCTCCTGGACCAGGGCAGGTAACGGGTCTGGGGCTTAGCCCCAGCATCGCACCCCCAGCTCCCAGCTGCCATTGGGAGAAACGGCTCACCCCTGCACGCCGGGGCAGGTCCGCTCCACGCCAGGTTCACCCCGTCGTCGGAGGTGCAGTAGATGGAGGCGTCCCCGATGAGGGACAGCCCCTCTGCACAGCTGTACGTCACCTCCGCGCCGTAGGGAAACTGCTCCCGTCCCGAGCCAGAGTGCTGCCCGTTGGCGATCTGTGGAGGGGGGCCACAGACTGTGGAATAAAGGGGATTGATAAGAAAAAAAAAAAAAAAAGCATGATTATCATATTCAGGTGAGAATCAAAATCGCTTCTGGGAAATCAGTACGAGATTTAACCATGTTTGTAGCGCGGCAAATTCACATGAAGTTGCTGCCTGGCTTCTTGCCTCTTACAGCAGCTCAAGGCTCCCACTTCTTGCTCGGCTCCCGACATCTCCAGGGAGAGGAGACCTGAGCCTGTCAGCCCGTGAGCCGGTGACCATCGTCCCACTGCCCAGAAGCAGATGCTGAAGGCAGGTCTCTTGCTGCCTGCAGTTTCTGCACACCCGTGCACGAGATTTCCTCTCAGCACCGCGTTACACGTACCTTTATCACAAAACGGTAACGGGGGAGCCCAGCTCTCATCAGCCTGACACTCGACCGAGCCCTCGCCCCTGAGGGCATAGCCCGAATCACACGCCAACCTCAGCCGGGTCCCAACTGTGTAGTCGTTTTTGCTTTTATAAACTTCTGTGCCATGAGCAGTATCTGGCTTTGGACAATGAGGCTCTAGAAACAACAAAAAATAAAGGATGTCATGTATTTTCAGAAAGAACTTCAGTGAAGATGGTTTCTATGGAGAAGACAGTTATCAAAAACATCTGAACCCTGGAAAAAAGGGGGCTGCCATCCAGACGCAGGTCTCAGCGCTCAGCTCCGAAAGGAGTTTCTGCTTCTACGATCGGGTTTCTCTGAGGCTGTTGGGAAAGGCACATGCTGCAGAGCTGGGTCCATGCCCGACCGAGCCTCCCCTCGGGCTCTTGCACCACGCACCGTTGCCGTCCCAGGGACTGCAGCCCCTGCTTTCACACGGAGCTGCACCCGTGAGGCTGCTGAGCACCTCGCAGGGAGCGTCAGGGCCAGGACAAGGAATCCTCCGTGCTCTAAGGCTGGCTGGCCTGTGAGGTGGAGCAGGCTCTCTCCTCCTGGGAAGGTCTTCCTGAGCTTTTGGGCTCAGGGTGCTTCCAGCAGCTCGCTGAGGTTGCTCTGGTGCCCCATTGCTGGGTTATTAGTTTTAGAGCTGTCAGTTATTTATGCTGTTGCATTTTCTTCTGAGAGGGGAAATGCACTGAGAACATGCCCTGCTCCCAAGCCTCACGTCAGCAAACCAGCACAGCTGTGCTCCAAAGCACAAACCACATCCCCTTCCAGCTGGGTAGAAGTCTCCCAGGCTGCTTAGGAACCTCCTAAGCCTCTAAAAGCTACCCACACCCCCCCTTCCCATCCCACCTCCCCAGACACCAGCTCAGCTCCCGGCAAAACACCCGTACTTTTCCCACAGGGATCCCCAGGCAACGTAATGATCCATTCGGATATTTTGCTGCCCCTCTCCTCCAGGTTGACACAGGAGGACTAGATCTGGGGGTACGCTGCAGCCTGTCCTGCTGCTGCCAACGTCTGAGGCCACGTCTAGCGTTTTCTGCAGCCGTCAGCAGACGACTGCGCTGCACGGAGCGACCCAAACCTTTGCAGCCAGAAATGAGTAGCTGCCAAGTCAGCGTGTTTGAGTGATCCTCACCTACCTTGAGCGCACTCTGGGACCGGTGGATCCCATCTGCCATCACTTGTACACTGAAGCACGACGTTCTTGCTGCGACCTTTGAAAGCGTAGCCATCGTTACACGTAATTTCAAGTCTGTCTCCGTACACGTAATAATCTTTAGGTTCCCATGCAGGTAAGGGTTTTCCATTCCTGACGTCTGGAGTTTGGCAACGAATTCCTGCGAAACGCCAGACATTAGTGAGGGTGAAACCATGGGAGAGCCCTCTGGATGACAGCAGATTCAGTGTAAACCGAAGGATGAACGCTTGGCAAGCCAAAGACACATCACAACATAAAATCCACCCCAGCAACATTGCTGGGTGCTCCTGGGGGGACAGGGTGTTTGCAAGGGACTCTGCACCTGCAACCTCCCCCTGGATGGACCAAGGGGCCCTCGACACCGCAATGGCTTTTCCCACTGGTTCAAGGGAGTAGAAAGCATAGCTGGTAAACAAAGCAGAGAAAAAACCAGTGGCTGGGGAACAGAGCAAAGGGTTCAAGAGTCCCAGCGAAGGCCAGAGACGTGCCAAGCTGGGCAGCTGGAGCATCCTCCCTCTTTCCCCCACCCTGCACGACAGTAGACCACATACAGCTTCTTCACTTGGGTACAACTCTGCCAGACCACGGGCGTAAGGCAAAGGGACGCACGCTCACTTTCACAAGGCTGTGGGGTTTCGGTCCAGGTAAAATCCGGCAGGCACCTGATGTGCCGCGTGGTTTCCCCCGGGCTGAACTGGTGGCCGTCCCTGCACTCGTAGGTGACGACGGTCTCCGCAGGAAACAGATTGCCAGCCAGTCTCGCTTTAACAGCGTTGCGCACGTCTGGAGGGTCGGCGCAGCTGCCTAGGAACGAAATGCCAATTTAAGGACGTCGGCAGGGTGAAGCCAGCGAGGCCCGTCACGGTATGTAACCAAACAGAGAGAATTTGGGGAAAAATCGTGGGCTCGCATTGCTCTAAGACACACTTCATCGTCCGTGTTCAGTAATGCTCAAGAGCGAATGCAAAGGAGACAAATGAAAAAATATGAAGAATTTCAGCCTGCATGTTAATTTTCACTGTTACAACAAGATATAATTTCTAATAAAGTTTATACTATCTGAGGCTTTACCAACAAACTTTTAACATATTAAGTACAGTAAGGTTAATTTGGAATTCTACTGAGAAGAGCTCACCAGCTTGAACAGGACAAGGCTTTATTCTCTACGGCCCCAAGCCATAAATTCCTAAAGTCACCTTAGTGCTGCAGTGACATCAGCCAAAAAATAAAAAAATAATCCCAGAAGTTAAATGTTGGAGCCGTCACTTTCCCGACCTAATCCTTCCCCGGAGGGGTGGGAGCTCCGCGGCAGCAAAGCCGCGGGGTGCGGGGAGCAGGGCAGGGGCCAGCAGACTCACTCAGCTGGCAGCGCGGCAGCGGGGGGTCCCAGAGGCCGTTCTCTCTGCACGTGGACGCGTCGCTGCCGTTCATGGCGTAGCGGAAGTCGCAGTCGAACATGACGGTGTCTCTGTAGGTGTACTGAGGCCGGTACCCGCTCAGCAGCCTCCCGTTCTCCACGCTCGGATGCTCACAGTTAATCACTGCGGAGGGGAAACGCCACCACTTAGGAAATCAGCAGTTACACTCAGGAGGGGAGATGAGGGTATTAAAAACGTTCTCATAGCATAAGATGCCTTCACCAAAAAGGCTGAAAAGGGACATGACAAGGTAGCAGGTTAACGTGGTATTTCTGTACACCTTACTCCATTTTACAGCACTTCTTTATTTCACTCTTTATATTAAGGCAAAGCATAAGAGGAGCATAGGGAAGGCAGCAGGTATCATAGCAGGTTTCTGAATTCTTTGCAGGCATTATGTTTTACACTGGCTGGCAGGCAAGACACATTGTCTGGTCTGGGAACGCTGATATAATCCCCCTTCCCATGTCCCTGTTGACCTGGTGACAGTGAGCAGTCACGGTCCCTGCGAGGGGACTCCCTGAATCCTGTTGCTGCTACCAAACTCAGAGGGTCTCCTCTGAGAGAGGCGATTCCAGCAACAGCAAGGAGAGGGATGGCCCCAGGGCAGCAAACAGCGTTAGCGGAGCAGGGGGTCCGGCCGGTGCCGTGCCCCGGCCAGCTTGCGCACGCATTCCTCGCCCCGCGCGCGGGAGCAGCTCACCCTTGCACTCCGGGGCTGGCTTGTTCCAGACGCCGTTTACGTTATCTGTGGTTGTGCAGAAAATAGAGGCGTCTCCCACTAGCGAGAAAGGTCTCTCTCCCCTGCTGACAGTGTGGCACCGGTACGTGACCGATGCTCCGTACTCAAAGAGCTCTTTGTCGGTTCCGCTGTGCTCCCCGTTAGCTATTTCTGGAGGGGGCAAACACGGTATTGCTGGGGAAGGGAGGGGAGAGATGGTAGAGGGAAGGAAGAAGAAGAGAGAGAGAACTTAATTCGTTTCAAACCAAAGGTTTGGTAAGAAAAAAGTTGAAACAGGAGGTGCCCGAAGGGTCAGAAATTCAGGGCAGGTCTGAAGGGAGCTGCATGCCAGCCCGCAGGCAGCAGAGCTCTGACCCGGGAAGCGAGCGGCTTGGGGATACACCACTCTCGCACGCAGCTGCCTAACTCCCAGACACTGAATAAACTTTTCTGCAGGATGTTGCAGGAAGAAAAACACAAAGAAAAAACATCTTTCCAGCCTCCACGGTGCATCAAACTGCTGAACTCCCCAGCAAGGCAACACGACGGCTTCTTCACCCATCCCAGTAACATTTAAGCAGTAAATCAGTTAAGGAACTCTACTTACGCTCACAGATGGGAATATCCCTGTCCCAGGTAACAACCCCGTTTTTAATCACACACTGCATTTGAGAAGTTCCAACCAGTCTGTACCTGTGTGAAACAGGGGAGAGGGAATTACTGCACAAACTAACATCACCACCAGGACAATTTTCGCTTTCTTATCGTAATTACAGCTAATCAGAAATTTGCCATCAATGTCATTTTTTCAGTGACACACTGGCTTTTGACAAAACCCCTTTTAAAATAAAAAAATATATATAGTTTCTAAGGAAAAACTGTCCACTTTATCAGCCAGCTGTAGTTATCATTACAGCTCCGAGTTCATTATTGGTGTCTTCTCTTCAAACAGCTGCTGAAACATTGGAAATGGTTTAGAAAGGGCCAGGAGAGTGAACCTGAGTTTGGGAAGAACTGCCTCAAAGTACGAGATTAAGAAAACTCGGTCAGTCTTAAAACTCTCAAAGGAAAGCTTCAAAGGTATTTCAGTCACAGTCCGCAGTTACCGACGCTGCTAAGGCTTCCGACAGCACAGGCTGTAACCTAGAGGGCAAAGACTTCTGGAAAACGGCTGGGGAAGAAGAGGCCCCATGCCCTGAGGCCTCCCGCCTTACCCGGTGTTGCAGGTGAAGTTCACTGCTGAACCAAAGCTGAACTCTCCTAGGAGGAGTCTGCCGTTGGCCGGCTCTCCGGGGTAGGGGCACGGCTTTGCTGGGGGACAACAGGGCTGGAGTTAGTTCTTATTTCAGTTCATTGAAGAATCGGGAAAATGCAGCAGGGAAGTGGAAGACTCCTCCAGTATTGAGCAAGGGGATGGACCAGAGACCTCCAGAGATCCCCTCCAACCCTAAATTATTCCATGATTCACAATCCCCTTCAGGACCTGCAGCCAGCCTCTGCAGTCTGCCTGGGGTTTTGCAGTAACCCTGGCAAGAGTGGCAGCCGTTCTTCACAGCCACAGGATTCTCCTACTCCAAGTCTGAAATGCTTTTTTTTGAACCAAGAGTTACAAAGTGCCTGAGCAGAATCGCATCCTTTGAGTCAGCAGCCAAACACAGCCAGCATCAAAGCAGATTTCAGCTTTCGCCGTCGCTGCCAGTACTTAGCAGAACACACTGGGTATTTCACATCAGGTCACGAACCTCCCACCGTCCCCTGAGGTCACTTTGGATACTGCTCCAACAAAACGAGCTCATAGCATCAGCGGACAAAAAACAAAATCAAAAGTCAACCCAGAACATACTCACGTGTACAGATCTCCTTTGATCCGTGCCAATTACCGTTCCTTCCACAAACAAGGAGATTTTGGGTATTCATCTTTCTCACATAACCTGGACGACAGACGTATTCCACCCTTGAATTATAGGGAAATCTGGTAATGTCCTGGTATTTCTCTTTGAGCTCTGCAGATAGGAGACGCGGCGGAGCATCGCAGGCACCTGCCAACAGAAACTCTGTCAGAAAGATGCTGGGAGGAAAAGCAGCGGGAGTTCAGGCCTGATTTACTCTGAAGGTCCGGGTGAGGACACCTCGGTGGCCTTAAAAACCCTTAAAGCTAGAAACAAGGAGGAGAAGTGCAGTCTGTGAGTGGGGATGGCTGAGGCTGGCAGAGTCAGGGAGGAGCATCACCCCACAAGGTCCTGTTCCCTCCTCACACCTCATCCACGAGTTTCCAAAGCTGGTCACGAAGTCCAGTTCACCGTTTCCTCTCCCCAGTCAGTACAAATCACTGCACCTTCGGCTGCTGGAATAATCTGACATCCCTTTTACACGTAAGGGAAGACAAGGCAAAGGAAGATGGATTCTGATCACAAAGATTTACAAAGTGCTCAAAATGCAAAAGCAATGAAGAAAGAGAAGGATCCAAGTGTTGTGAACCCCAGGAAAAGGTTTTCCTTTGAGGGATCTTAGTTTACCCCAACGGACTCGTTCACTTACTCTGGACAGCCACGACGAGAGCAGCGGTGAGGAACAACCCAAGGACAACGCCCCGATCCCTCTGCCTCCCCGGCCCCAGAGCTGGCATCTTTCTTTATTCCTGTCCGGAGACCCCACAGAAGTTATGACATTCTTTTTCCAGGCCAGACACCTGTAAAAATAGCAAGGGGGTATTTACACTCAGGATAACCATAGCTCACGCGGACAGGTCTCATTTCTCCATCCTTGTGCTGTTCCTAGAGTCGTGGCTGGGGACCAGGAGCTGCAGGAGCTATTGCAATACGCTGAAGAGTGGAGCAGCTCCTCTGCTGCCTCCTCTCCGGCCAACGGGAGCCAGACCCAGCGCGGAGGAGCTGGATTTGGGGGAGGAAGGCTGGCTCCAGCAGACCAGACCGAGATGTGAAAATTGAATGGAAGGACAGCTGATCGCAGATGTTAAGCAACTCCCAAAGGCTTTAATCCAATCCCGTAATTTATTTGCATTTTTGAGAATGCAGCTTTTAATTAAAAATTTAAAATAAAATTTAAGAAAAAAAAAATAGGACTAACAGCTCCACTCAAACCATAACATAAATACTTGGTTGCTTGTCAGATTTGACTTGGAAACACTGTACTGCCAACAGTGTTCTTCCCAATCAGCCAAATTCATACCTGCAGGGCCATGAGTTTATCTACGCCTTCTGGAGAGTCTCCTAAAACATACCTTATGGGTAAAACATATTTTGAGGAAAAAATTATCTCTTGGAAGCAGATTCACAGTCAGACAAAACCCTGCGGAGTCAGTGCAGTCCCCTAACAACAAATTACACGCAGAGAGAGAGAAGTACATGGCCAAAGAGGTACATCAGCTTGGTGCAATTAATGCTAACTGGAGTAAAGCTGTAATGAACAAAAGCCAATCAGGAGACCGAATTGCTTCACAAAATTGAATTTAATTGCAATGCGGACTAACCTGGCACCCCTAGAGATCAGCAAGAGTCCTCTCTGCCTTTGTGATCCAGGATCATCATTTCTGAGCCTAAAGCCTCCCGACGTGATGCACGCTCCAAGCGCTTGCCTTCCTCCGGGAAACGAGGGAGTCTCTCAATGCTTTCTGCCCCAAACCTAACGCTTCTCACGGCTGTTTCATTCCTCTGGCTTTCCTTCAATCCTTGTTACAGCCCTCGGTTTAGTGTGATGTGATTTGCTAATCTTCGTGCCTGCCAGAGTTGCAAGAAAGCTCCAACCCAGTTCCCAAGAGCAACATCACCTGAAGCCATACAGCTCGAGGTTGTCCTACCTGGAGGTCCAGCAGCAGGAGATGGAGAGACCCGGCGCGTTCGGCTCTTGCGAGACAAAGCGATGACTGTCCTCGCCCAGTCCCCCCGGCTGCAGGCACGGCAGTGCTGAAGGAGGAGTTACGATACGCCTACACGCTCAGATACGGCTCCATGCAGAAAAGTTCGAATTCTGCAGAGACCAGAGTTGTGCCAGTTGACCCATAAATCATTAACTCCTCCTCTGAGCAAGAAGGAAGTAGTTTATTCAACCCACAAAACAAAACACTAGAAGTCTGAATGCAACCCAAGCAGATGTTGAAATTGTTTATTTTCTGTGTGGAGCTGCCAACTCTTTGTTGAGATGATCCTTGCTGAGCGGGATGCTGCCTGTTCCTGCCTGCAGCAACGGCATCTGGCCAGCACCCAGCCCCAGGTGATGCCCAGGGACCTTGGGCACACTATGGGGACCTCCTCAAGAGGACTGCTTCACCTTGGGGCACGTCAACCATGAGCTCATCTCTTCTGACCTCACAAGTCTATGGCCAGTGTTCAAAATACAGTTTCTTCAACCAGCTCCACCTAATCCCATTAAAGCAACACCAGCCGGAGCTCAGCAGCACATGAGGTCCCGGGGAGCATCACTCAGAGCGGGACACCCAGGTCCACGATGGGAACCCAGCTGCCCTTCGTCTCATCGAAAGCTGTTCCCAAATCTGGCTGTCGCTGCTGGGTCATTTTCCAGTAACAAGGGTCTTGGCAGAAGCTGTAACCATTTGCTCCTTTTGCACTTTGGCTGCACGGCTTCATCCAGGCTTGAATGACCATCAAGAACCTGGCAAGGGACTTTCTGCCCTGGGTTGTGCTTCTCACAGGTATTGGCCTGTTCTGCCACATCTGAGGGGTTTTGCCAGTAAAATTTACAGTGTCCCTACACTGAGTGGGTATTTTACCTTCCTGAAGTTCACCCGAGTCCACGCCAAAACGCAAGGAAACAGATTCAGTTCTCACTCTAACACAGGGCAGCAGGCTGCCTGCCCTCGCCCTGCGAGCAGGGGCTTGCTCCCAACGTGCCCCTCGTCGCTCCCCAGCAGGCACTGACCTCCACTTAATTTTCACAAGAATCCAGCTAACTGCAAACACAAACATAGCCTTTCTAGATCCCTCTTTTTTCCAGATGACTCAGAACAAGCTGATTTGTGGGGCCCAGAATCAGCAGCTTCCCCGCCGGCACCCAGGAGGTTGTTTGGCACCCGCACAGGGTGCTCACGGCCGCATCAGCCAGAGCACAGCAGCACCGACCGCCGTCTCCTGCCCCACACCCCTCAGTCCTCCTCAACCCGCAGCTTGCAGTGGGATAAACAGAGTAAAAGGGGGCTGCCCTGACCACGTCCAAGGTCGCTGCTCTTCAGGCTGCGGCTGGCGCGTCCCTTTGGGGCCAGCTGGTTTCCAGCTGCAGATGCTGGAAATCAGAGTCCCACCAGTTGCGCCTCTTGACCTTTTTTTCCCTAGAAAAAGAGATGTTCTTTAGAAAGTGCTCCTACCCTAACAGCTCCATGGAAAACACGAAAATCTGAGTTCCAACAGCACCAATAAAAACACCCTTAAAATCGATGACGGACGGGAACGGCAGCAGCAGCCCCGGGGTGCAGGATGCACCGTTTCCAGCCCAACTCCCAAAAGCCAGGGACGCTTGCCCTCCCCTGCAGACCCTCTTCCTCCAAACCCTTCCCACAGACTCCCTGAACCATCATCTCACCAAAGCAGCACACTACAGGTAGTTACAGCAAACAACGGTAAGGAACAGAGGAAACTAGAGCTGTACTGTTTTTTTCAAACCTCTTTATTGTCAGTAAATGCTGATGGGCTATTTATGCTCAAGTGCACAGAGCACACAACATACAGAACAAGATAACATACGCTGCGGTTTTTTTAAACCTAAAAAACCCCATTAGAAAGCAGTAATATAGCAACATTGCAAGTAGATGTGTAATATCTATCTCAGTAAACACTAGAGAGATGCAGTTTGCAAACGGCGTTCAGGGAGAGGCGAGGTGGCAC
>Ga0065711_1035030_pt1 | contig 22906 bp, 8 predicted proteins | sample Hoacrofraction12_FD_59098 | JGI IMG/M metagenome (GOLD analysis project Ga0065711, IMG submission 59098) | Hoatzin crop microbial communities from Cojedes, Venezuela - Epithelial fraction 12 v2 (version 2) | ecosystem: Host-associated > Birds > Digestive system > Esophagus > Crop | place... | reverse complement strand
TTTTTTTTTTTTTTTTTTTTTTTTTTTTTTTTTTTTTTGTTTTTTTTTGTTTAAATACAGACGGCTATGAGCTTTGGTACTGCTTGCATCTCACAACATTATAAATGCCTGTAAGCATATGGACAGTAGGGGCTAAGAGTTGGACGGAATTATCATACCAGTGCCTTTATGTTTCTGCTCAGCCATTAAAAAGAAAGAATAAAATGTAACCTGAAAAGTTATATTCCCATTCTTTCAGACATACCTTTTTGCATACTACCACCTCTACTATAGTACTACTTTTAAGCATAAAACCATATGGAATTAGAGGAATATCTTTATTTCTAGCAAAATAAAAGAAACCAGTAGTAAGAAACAAAATTGATGGCTTTTTAAAAAAAATCTTTTAAATGGCTTCACAAAAAGGGCTAAGCATTTATTTTCATTTACAAATAGCAAGCACTTTGGGTTCTAATTATTCACTATTACTATAAAGTCTTTCTAAAATAAGACATAATAGTTTAGACTAGCAGTTTAAAGAGCTGCTTGATACATTGAAATGAAAAGTGAGAGTATGAAAAACACATTTCATTACTTCCTGCTGCCTCAGTGTCTTGGGGCACTATGTTTCCAGGGAAAAATATTGCAAATAAAGTAACCCGCAGAGCAATTTTATGGTGGACATTTTCCCTTGGTGAATATAGCAATTTGACAACAACTTCTTCCACATATATGCATGCTGTACTGCACTATGTTTGAATGTCATTTAGTGAAGGAAATGAAGAATCACAAGAAAGGGTTGAGTCTCAGCAGATGTTAGAGAATCGGAGTGCAGAAGAGGAAGCAATTGTTTACTTGCAATAAGTGGGGAATGCAATCTGCATTGGACAGAATGGATTCCTGCACTCACGGGCAACCAATATGGTATTTCTGATATGACATTACCACAATTATAACTCTGTCTTATTTGAACCATAATAAAGTTGGGACTGAGTAACTTAAAATGTGTAAAAACCTTCTGGTCCCCTTGGGCTTCCAGCGTTCTCCCAAACATTGTGGTGGACTAGACCAAAAATTATTTTTTCTGCATTGTTTGGGGACTGCAGTTGGTTCCTGAGATGCACAGAGTTACTTACAGGCTTAAAACCCAAAGACTTAACTTCCGCACAGAATTACTGTGCTTTCCCCCCAAAACAGCACTGCAACCCTGGCTGCCTATTCCAGCGGGTAATCATAGCAGTTCTTGGGAGGTGGGAACTTTCCTTGCCATATTGTCTCAAATTACAACATCATTGGTGAATTGCAGCCTTTGCCTCAGCACATTTCATGGAGATAGCAGCAACCAGTAAGTCCCATTGGCAGGAGAAGATGTTTTTAATGCTGACAATGTTGTTGCACTCCTAGCTCTTCTGCTCTACCACCTAACCTAGCTCCTTGGTACTCCAGGCCCTTGTGAGCAGCAAAAACAGACCATAAGGAAATCAACTCAGCTTTTATTTCGAACCTTATACATTCAGTTAAGAGCTATTTTTTTGTGCTGTAGAGGTAAACTTTAACCTAAAGCCTGGCAGAGAAATATAAACATTCTTGTACTACCATTTTCTCCTGTCATATTGTTGGCTCTCTGCCTAACACTTTCTGGTATAGGCATGAAGAAGGGTTAGGTATACAGCTTGCTCCCTAGGCTTATTTGATACAGTTATGTTGCTTAAAGACATCGTGAGGCTGGTGATGTTTCATTAAGTATCTATGCACGAAACTTATCTCCAGCTGGATGAAAATTGTCTCCCTGGTGAAAAAGGTCATACTAATATAATTAAAGCCCATTTCTGAGATCTCTTCCTTCTCTGTCTTGGAAGATCGATGGCAGACAAGTGGCCAAACCCAAATGGAAACACTGGAAGGAAAACAATTGATAGGATTTGTATTTTCGGCAACCTGGACTAAGCACAGCATGAAAAATTATTTCTGCTGGTGGAGGAAATCGCTTTGGGTTTACAGCTTGGAAAGAAAGCTTAGAAGAAAGCCTGGGAGTATGATCAAGGTACCAGGTACCCCTGGAACCATGACAATACAGCACAACAAAAACATTACACAGAATAGATATGAGAACAACACTACTGACTTGAAAAGAAACTTGTAGAAATCAACTACATGGCTATGGGAGCAATATAAATAGCACCTGTTTCCAAGCCTAACTGATTTTTAAAAGCTAAAACTTGGCACCAGATTTGAGCCCAGGAGGCAGAAAGTAACAATTTTAAGAATGTTTTACTGCATAATTTTCTGCCCCATAAATTCCTGAACATTTTGCATCTGAACCATGGAAATAATATGCAGCTAATGTGTTTTGTCATATTCTTTGATAAAGAGAGACAAAGTATAGATATTAAGACTCATTCTGCCATTTTTTTCACTGTTGGTATCAACAAGTGATATCATAATCGAAATGACATCTTTTACTGTGAAGAAATATGTTTTGCTCAAGAAAATGTTATTTCTTACAGTTCCAGTTCTTTTCTGATGATTTGCTATTCTTCAGAGATAGGGTAAGTCCATCTACACATTTAATAATTTCACTGAAGCTAATATTTAAGAGCGTCTTAGAAATTTAATCAAAAATATCATGTCAGAAATGGGTAAAGTGACTGATATAAAATAAAACAGTAACTTTGTGTCCTACTTCAGCATTTTGCTATTTGTAGATTTTTAAAAGCCGTCTTATGAAGGTTTTATATCTGTTAAAGCCTGTGAATGAGCGGGGGTACAACAAAGAAAGCTAACTTTGCATCATTTTTAACGGATCTGGAACCAGAATTTCATGAAGCTGTGCTTTTAACCTCATCTAGTTTCAGATTGCCTTAGTTTATGGATTTTAATAGCTTTGGTGTATATCTTAAAATGAAATGCAAAATGGATTGGTGTTTGTAGGTCTTGACTCATATATTTGCAAGATTAAATTAACTGCAGGATATTTTTACAATGGCTTCTCAGAAACTTTAGAAGCTCTTCTAGAAAATTGTCATTGCTATCTGATCCACTTAAGGCCCACAGTTATCTAGGAAGGCTATTGAACGTGATTCTTCATGTGTATTGTAAGTAACTGTGAAAGGTACAATTCAGTAAAGGTACAAGTCAGTAAAAATTACTGTTAAATGCTACATTTCTTTAGTTAGTGTTTATTTTTTGCCTTCATTCTTCTGCCATGCATTTATTAATTATTAAAAGTACATTCATGATTGCAAACAACTTCAAACAAGCAGTGCAAGAATTGTATTAAGAAATTAAGATAATCTATGAGAAAACTTTGGGGAGTTTGAGTCATCCATGGGAGATGAAAAGCAGGGGTACCTGAGAGATGAATATGCAGTAAATATTTGCATGTGGTAGTCATGCCAATGCAAAGTTTTTACTGCTGCAAACCAAAAGCATCTAAGTGGTTTTGTTTTCAAGACCTAACCATTGCTGCCTTGGCAAATAAAGCTTTGTCTGAACTTGCTGGTTGTATTTCAAGAAAATGTCCTATTACACTGTTAATTGACAAAGCAAACAGGACTATAGTAATTTCCCATCATTTTTACTTCAGTTTTACTCAAAGAAATAAAGTTTTCTATTCCTAGTTATTAACTAGGAGTGCAGCAGATACTCTGGAAAAACCCTTTGTCATCCCCATGGGCAAAATTCATACAGTATTCTACAATTTCTGACAATTATTCTTTCTGTAATTATTTTTGGGTGCTTGGTTATGTTTTGTGAGAGGTGGTGAAAATCCCAGTAAATTATGATAGTTCTGAAATCACCCTTGTAAGTCTGGCTGAGAATTTCACTTCAAGCAGTATCAAAACTGTCTACATTTGGTTAAATTTTCCTTTCATCTTCTTCTAGAGGTTTTTTCCTGAGAATTGCTATGACTTTCCCCTGAAAGGATATGAAGCTTAGATCTTAGATGTGTGCGTAAAGATCTTTCAGAAATTATAGATCTCTTATGGTAGTAAGAGTTAGTTAAACGATGGAGCACTTCTTCTGGGTCACCTTACAGATTGAAATGTACTCCCAAGAACCTTTTCCTGTCTTACATTAAATAAAATACAATGCCTTTTTAGTTTAAAGACAACTGTTCAGAAAGAAATGAACACAGTAGATTCTTGTGGAGCAGAAACCAAAAAAACTTCAAAACTTCTGTTACTTTATTACCTACCCTCGTGTATAGTAACAATTTGGCTTCCTTCCTATTTTATAACAGAACCTCAGTCTCCTGATCACCCGCACTATGCAAAAGGCTTCGTTCTGCCTTCTCCAAGATTTCTCACTAGGATCTGCTAAAGAGAAACAGCATAGATAAGCACAGCGTAAAATTGTTCAGGCCCCTTCTGTCTAGGATACTCTGCCAGCAGTAAGTTCAACAATCCTCTGCATGGACACACCACCACAACTTCCCCTACTACTACACACTCACATGCAAAAGTGACGCACATGCGTGCATGCCCAGGCTATAGAAGCACCATGGTTAGGGCTGTGACACTGCCTTCTCATCATCTGGTGAACTTCAAACTGTAAAAACCCACAGCCTCCACTCAGAGAAGACGCTTAGTCCAAGAGCCAGAAAGGTCCCATTGAAGTCCTAGCACAAGAATTATGAATTCTAGCTGGCTCCAGGCTGCTCTCCCCAACATGTGTGACCACAGGCCAGCTGGACCAAGGACTACTATTCTCTCTCAAATGCATTATCAAAGGATAATTGCAACATGTTGCGATTAACCTTGAAAACAAATTACATAACCCAGAGCAGTGTTTATCGGTTTGTGGCCTCTGTGCCAATCATGGATCGTAGATATCTGGCTGCTTAAAATACACTATCCTTGGTGTATTCTTACAGATATTAAATCGGATTAAAAAGTAAAAGGAAAAACATCAAATATTTTTATAAAGCTACATGATCAGGCAAGTATTTTGCATGGATGATATGCACCCATGCTAGTGAGAAATATGTGACTGAAATAGGAACGCTGTTCGTGTGCAGTTTGGCATTTAATTGAGTGAGGTGCGAACAAATGCATTTTTTTGTTTCTGTAATAAAGTTGAGGTTCAGTTGATGATCCCCTGTTTAAATGCCAGTGTACTTAAGTCCATAGCTGCTAAATGACCAAGCAGAACACATCCAGCAAATATGCTTGTTCATTGTGAATGGATGCAACACAGCTTGATGGACCACTGAATAGACATTCCCTCAGACACTGCTCCTGGGAGACAGATGCACATGCAGACAAAGGCAGTCAACCCCTACCGTCTCCCCGCCAAAAACTGGGATATCTGGACTGAGTGTTTTCTTCTGGGAAAAAGAAAACACACTGAAGATGACTGGCATCAGTTTAGAGAATGCAACTGAGCGAAGCACTGTCTGAGCTTTTTTGTTTTAGAGAAGAAGAGATGTAGTACAAAAATGAACATGCAATTTCTCAGTCGGTACTGATTAAATAGCCTTCAGATGCAGGGAAATGTTTCTGCAGGAAACTGAAATAGATTAGTTATCTATACATTTTGATAGAAGATTTGGGTAATGCTGAATAGTAAATAATAGAGATATCACATCTTTAGATGACTGAATGCCAGAAAGTGCTGTGAGAAAGGGGATTGTATAAATAATAATGTAACTAACAGAAAAATTTAATATTTTTTCATTTGTGCATTCCTTACCACAGATATGAAGGATATCTATTTAATTTAACACACTGTTATTATAAAGTGATTGTATGTAGCCCAAGTATATAGAACTACATAGATTAAGAAATGGCCGTATTCCACAGCAGGACTTTTTAAAATTTTCACTGTTAAAAGAAATATTTTTCTATGAAAGGAAACAGTTTTCATAAAACAGTTTTGCTCATGCTTTGCATGGAACAATTCTTAACCCATATCTCTGTGTGTGTGTTGTTCAATTTTAGATGTGAAGAAACATTTTTTCATATTGGGCAACCTCAGTGATTTTCTCTGCAGTAACAGACGAACGATTGTGAAAAAATTGATTCAGAGACTCAGCCAGGCTCTCATACAAATATGGTTCATTTATACAACAGCACAGCTAACTAGAAAAGAAAAAGACGAGGGATATCTTTGCTGGAATAACATCGAAAAACAACCCATCAATCCTCCAGTCTGTTACACTGACACAACTCTTCCAAAAATCTGTGGGGTTCTGCTGGTGTAACACAGATGAAAATGTCATTCATTATTAACAAAATCTGTTTAGAAATTTACAGGTCTCAGGAGAAGAAAATTTCCTGTGGATTAGTGTTATTCTTAGCAATGAATTGTAAGATACTACCTAGTGTTGTCCACAAAGAATGAAAAACTTCCAGGAATTAATTTTTTTAAAATACAACCTCACACTTACATTAACAAATTAAAATCTCACAGAAGAACAGATCTATACAGGGCTTTCTACAGGACAGCTTGTGCAATAAGCCTGCAATGGATCATAAACACAGTATTTAGCATAAGAAAATACATTATGAAATTAGGCAATAAAAGAATGTTCTTGATTTTAAAACAGAATTAAAGAATAAATGAACAAGGTTTTCCAAACCCAAGAAAAACCATATCCAGAATACATGTCTGTATTTTATTTTTATAGTTATTTACATATTAGAGAGATTTATCTTTATTAGAAGGCAAGATGTACCAGAAGAAATAATTTGGAATATTTACAGAACACAGAGAAAATACCTAGTGGCTTGATGATTCCCATTTCTTGAATGGAGAAAGAGGTGAAGCAGAAAGAAGTTTTTGCCATACCTTTTCTAGAGACTGTAAATAAAATACTTCTACCATCTTGAAAACTGAAAATGTTCATTTCTTCTCAGCAGAATGCAAGCTATACTCATGGATGAGACAGACGATGGACTTGAACATTCAGGTAACAGGTGACATGGCAAACCTTCAGGAAGACAAATATCCAGGAGGCATCTAGCAAAAAAAAATGGAGAGCATAGTGTGTCTTTCTAATTGATTATATAGCAGGTGCATTCAATTTGTAGACTGGGGAGGTGCAGAACCAACTGTGCCTTATCAAGGTTAAATGCTTTAATTCTCGTCTCTTCTTACACACATTTCACATTTCTATGATTCCTTTTGTTTCTGTGTAGTTTTTTCAATTTATGTTCACATAAAAAAGGAAAATCAGACCTGTTTTGTCTCCTTAGTTGGATGTGGAGAATCTCAGTATATACTCTATGTTAATGCTACTGACTATGACACCAAGCTAAACAGAAAAATGGGCTAAAATGGTTACTTTGGGTTTCACTCTTAGAGAACTTCAGTGGGGAGTGCTTCTTGGAAATGACTTACTAGAGAAGTCTGAGACGTGATACTTGTCTACCCAAACCATCTCAGCATTTCAGAAGATTCGCAATGTCACCCATCTTCTCAAATACAAAATGCATGGGGCTAGTCATGAAAACTGCTGGCGTAAGATTTGCTCCTGCTCCTATTAAAGGCACTCTTTTTCTATGGATTCCAAAGAAATCATTTCAAAAACAGTATGACAAGTAAGTAGTACTATTTTATTCCACAGTATTATGGTAACTGGCAGCCTGAGTTGGGCTGTGATCTAGTGGCACTTAGTAGCCTTTCATACTCTGCAAGTATAGCTAATCCTGGAAATCATGTGAGATGAGAATACAAGGACTGAACAGGCTGTGCACTTGGCATATCTTCTGTCCTATTTTTTCACACTCTATTTCTCACTGAGAAAACAAACAAACAAGCAAACAAGAATTTTCAGTCCGTAACAAAAATGCTTGTACAAGCTTAAGGAGCGAGATAGGCTAATTATTTTGCCTTTTAGTTCAAATGTCAGCTTGTTTTCAGCTGCTATCAAACACTGTCACACCAGAAGTCCATTATATCTGTTACATGAAGAAATGTTTCAGTACATAAAGACAAGGTGCATGATTTTCTCATACTTGTCTTTGAAATCACCAAAGAACTTCACAAGATAGCTGGTTGCTTACACCCACAGCAGTTCACTCTAAAGTTCCCCCTTATCATCTTTTTTCTCATGTTTACGTATACAAATTTCAAAATCACCACATCTCTAAGAGTAAAAAATTTTTAAACCATGTTTTTTCCAAGGTCACTTTTGTTTGCTCTCCATTTTGTTAAACACATTAATCCAACGGCTAAAATGTTGCAGTGTCCTTACTGTTATACCCTCATAACACAAACAGATTCCTTTTATTCACTTTTTATGTATATCTTTACCTCTTAGGATGCCTATCTCAGGAAGCTTGCTTGCTTGTAAATACTGAATGTAAGTGTGCCGACTACCTCAACAGCAATACTATTTGCTTTGCAAAGGACTCTTTTACTCTAGTTCACGGTGAAATAATTTTCTTCCAGATTCTCCTTGCCTTCCACCTCTTAACCTCCAATTTTTTCTCCCTGTTTCCTTATGGCTACAAGAAACATAATATAAGGGCTCCTGGTTTTCACAGTCCATTATTCAGAGGCTGGTTTTGGATCAAGCCACTAAACTAACTCCTAGTTTTACTCTGTGTGGCACTGTAAATACCATTGAAAGTAATTGAATTTTTATTTAAGCAAGTATGTAGCATTTTGACTTCACTGATTATCTCTTCTGTCAACTATAGGAACTTTTGATAAGCTTGTTTTAATAAAATATATAGTTTATATTGGATTTGAAATTATTTCTAGATATGCAACTGTTTTTCAAGCTACAGACTCAATGTGGCTTTTTGTTTACCAGTGCAAGGAAATGGCATCAAGCTGAGACAATTCCATGCTAGGCTGGAGCCTACATGGCTGAGTGAGCAGTATCATGCCCTCAGCTAGGTTGCTGTGGATGAAGGGGAAAAGAGAGGGGTTTACGCCTTCTGTTCTGTCAGTGCAATTTAATAGAAAATACATGCCTCAGCCAGGGGCCAAGCAAGCAGCTAAACACGATGTTGGCCAAAGCCAAGATGACCCATTCGTTTGGCCACAGAAGAAAAGCTCTGCTGCATAGAGCAGCACTTTGAAAAAGCTGCACCATGGCACAGCTTTTGGTGGATTGCTAAACACAATAAGCAAAGGCCCTCATGTATTAGAAAACTGAGGCAAACCAAATAAATGCAAATGCAATTAATATCCATTGCCTTTCTTTATCAGTTGCCACTTTGACATTTGGCAGGTCTCAGCAACATGGAAGGGAGTCATCACTTCAAATCTTCTACTACAGACTGGAAAAGTTACTTTATTTTGTTTTTTTTCCTTACTATGCAGTTTAAAGAACATCTGATAGACAAAGATATATCTGTGAAGGAAGTTTTTTATAAGTATAACATGATTACAGGGACATTCAACAGAGAAAAGAAGCAACTATCCAATGTTTATTTATTCGTACATATGATTAGCACTGGATGCCCATTCAAAGGAGCAGCTGTTACTAGATACTGACAAACATGACTCGCATGACTATTTCGATCTGTTTTAATTTAACAATGCATATTTTGTAAGGCAGAAAAGAGTTTTCTGGTTGTTTCCATTTTTTTTAACTCGATCAATTATTTTGATCTGAAAAGGAAATCAAAATCCTCAAAGGCAATCTTACAAGAGTTCACCTGAGGCTTTTTTAGTAAAATACACATGAATTTAGAAGAGAACAGTCATTTTGAAAACTAATGCTGCATTGTTTCTTTCAGGCCAAAGGACTAGCCAAATAATTTCATTAAACTTACTTCTACAGATTTTCCCAGGTAAATTCATAAAATAAGAACATTGTGGGCTTAGTTAAGTGGTTTAACTTTAAAACAGTGGAACTAACTCTCAAAAAGAATGAAATAAATTTTGATATTTCATCCATCAATTATTAAAATGAATAAGTTATCTATTATATGTTTCCATAGCTAAGGTGTTAATTCATGTATGGTTAAAACCAGCCAACTCTGAATGCTCTGACTTGCTTAGATTCAGACTGTATGCTGCTCCAAAAGATAAGGTTTACTCCAAACATAATACGTAAACCGGCTAGAGGGGCTTTGTAAGCTAAGCTCAGTCTTTCTGAGCGAATTGTTTTCATGGGGTTTCTGTTTCCTTTGTTGAACTTATGTGGGACCATGGGGTCTTTTTATTTGGATGAAATGTTTCTGAATTCTGCAATTTGAAATATCCACAGAAAGGTTAGCTGAACAAACTTTAACATTTGACAGTAAGAAGGTAGAAACATGTCAAATAAATACTGACACAAACATAAGTGGATGACTGGGTCATAAAATTGACCTGACTATGTGTTGTATCGTTTAGAAGAGAAATACAACTTGACTATAACAGAAAACAATATAATTCAATTCCTATACATTACAGTGATCAGCTAGTTGCAGCTCTACAAATTGCATGCAGAAATGTTGCTAATAAATTGAAAGCAGTTTCATTAAATTGTAATAAGTGATTTATTTTTATTAGCAGACAAAAATTAAATGCTAAAAATAGAATTACATTAATTTGAAGTAGAGGCGACTTCATATTTCATCTTACTTAAAAATAATGAAACTTTCTTCTGATATTTGCTGCTAAAATAAGAAACAAATATGGACTAACTTACATAGGCTTTCACTACAGAAAACGAAGAGTGGCATATAAGAATTACTTGCCTTATCTGTATTTCTTATATTACTCTATACTTGCAAAATGTTTCATCATAATTTTGAAAAGTAAAAATTGAATTTTTCCAAAAGGCCTTTGTTCCTACAGAAAAAAAAGGAAGAAAAAAATTTGCTGTTTATCTCCTAGGCTCAATCCCAAATTCATTAATTTTTCAAGTATTGTGTAAAGTTTGGGATTATTGGGCTGTCTAAATACTATTAGTTACCATAAATCTAAAGAAAACTCCGTACATCTTCAGAGCATAGGGTTACCCAGTGTATCTATATTCCTTTGTGCTGTCTTTTCTTCCAAGTCTACCTTTAATCTGTAGCATACATTGGGGTTCATAAAAAAGGATCAGTCTTTTCAGAATATGGCATATAAAAGTGTCATATTCATGGTTATTCTTAACTATTTTTAAAGCTGTTTTGGGAACTGCAAGCTCCACTCTTTATGGACGTTTCAAATGCCAGTAAACGATGCAGTGCAATCACCTGCAAGTTCCTGAGTAACAGGTAGAAACAAGTTCCCGAAGCCCACTCCCACGCAGCATGTAAAGAGGTGGTGACAGCTGGTTCTGGGTGCACAGCAGTTTTATAGGATTTTCTGCTGTAACATTCACAGGTTGTGTACTGAGCCTTTTTCAAGCTTTGTTTGGAATATGCATACTGAAATTCCACTTGCTTTGGAGATGCCTTCGGGGGATCAGACTGATCCACAGTTAGGTCTTCAGCTGAGAAGAGACATGAAACTGATGAGTCTCATGAGCCAGCCGACCGCTAGTAGGTCCTTCTAAAAATCGACTGGCAAAACCAGTCTGCAATAAACCAAATGCAAAGTCTGATTTATATGGCCAAAGCATACTTAATTCCTTGATATCTTGGTATCAAACAGATATGGACAGGTCTCTTCAGCTGCTAATCAGATGTCATTTAATGCCTTTTCTTCTGCTGGTCACCAGCCCTGGGGTCCCAGGCAGCTGGGTCCACGTCACTGAGTATGTCTCCCCTGGTTTTCGTCTGTCATGTGGGACAGAAGTACAGCAGTGCCTTCATGTGCAAACGCTCTCTGAGCAATCAGAAAAAACACAGTTAAAAGGGTGGCTGCTCTGCTTGGCTGTTTCTTGAGATGAGCCTTACTCAGCTCAGCTCCTTTCCTTTCAACATCTTTCAAAGCAAGAAAGCTATCACAGAAAAGTATATAGCGGTATATAAAAAGTCCTTGGCAAAGAATGCAAACATTTTACATTTTCCTAGGAAGCAAACCTGTTACAATTATCATGATAGGCTCAGTAGTTTCTTTGACCTATATAGAAAGGTCCTTTGCAGGCTCGCAGGTCTTCCAAGTCCCATAGTTTATTTACTGATGGGTATCTGAAGCAGATATTGAAGGTCGTTCAAAGAATAGACATCAAGTCTACTATGCATTTTAAATATAGTATCTGCATGTTTCTTTGATGTAAGCAAAGAGGTCCAGTACTTGTAGCATGCTGAGTATATGTGAGGGCTATTCCACTCTTTCCTTACTGAGGAACACTTGCATTGTCCTTTTCAGGACAGCTCAGCCTGTATCATCTGCACTAAAATACTAGCCAGACGCTAACTCTGAGCAACAGAAGACAAAACAGGGGAAGGCTGAGTCAGGTGTACAGATCTGCAAAGCTGATGCATCAGTTGACCAACATAGTTAATACTTTGGCCCTAAGCTATCTTTTAAAAATCACTGCTTCTTTATCTGCTGAACATAGCACAGCCTGAACCCCTGAAGTCTGTGACTGTCCTAAGGTGACTTGGTAAACTATGGACAGCGGTCCTGGAGAATTCTTTCAATCTTTGATCTTATCTACTTGCTGCAATCCCACAACAAATGGCAGTCTTGACAAGCGTTCTTCATCTTAGATATACGGTATACAAAAATCTTGAGGGAAATCAGAAGAACAGAAATTGTTACTTTTAATTGCTGAGGCCTACTTCTGTGAGTTTTGAAAGTTTTCCTTTGTGAAAAACCCCGATTTTTGTCATTTAAATCCAAATGTTAGTCAGACAGATCACAAGAAGACCTTTTTAATCTCTAAGAATTGACACACTCACATTTCTGGATGAATAACACTCAAATTTTCACTTATTCCCATCAACAGGAACAATAAGAGAAATGTACAATGTGGGCAACAGTTCCCTGAAAACAAAATAATTCCTTTTGAGTTTTTTTTTTAAACTTTTGATCTCAAAATACAGCTTTTCTTAATATCTGAAACTTAGTTACAGATACTTGCTATTTGCAGCACTCTTCATTTAAAAAGGACAGGGAAGGAGTTGTTTTATTCAAGTACCATATAAATCAAGTATTTTGAACTACATAATTATTTCATATTCTAAGAATAACTTATAATTAATTAAATATCAGTATAATTTGAAGTGATTTCAGCTGAAGTATGTGGCCCTAATATGTAGTTCCATTTTTTAAGGTATAGCACTAAAAACATACCTAGCAGCATTATTTAGTTGTAGAGATATTGCTTTCACGAAGTCATTAGGGGTCACCGTATAATATAAAAGGAAAATATTTGATTAAACTTTCTTAGTTTTGTCAAATTCAAAGTCTCATCTTCTTTTTAGAAAACAGAAAGTAGAGAAAAAAAAATTGAAAATTAATGAGAATTATTCCAAGAATCAAATAATTGGGTTTGTTATTTTTAGGAAAACCATTTGTATTTATTGTTATAAAATTAACAATAGAGTTTATATATCTACCTTTAACACAGTAAACAAAAGATTTTAATTTTGTTTTGTGTCAAATTTGAATACAGTGTATTATACAGTAAAAATAGTCCCCAGAATATTTTTCAGTAACACTTCTGTTTCAGAATTTTAGTTTCTGCTTTACAAGAAGACTTACAGGAGCAATAGGAACAGATATTCTCCTGATCCAGAAACCAATATTTTACAGAACAGAAAAGGACTAAATTTCTGTGGGTTTAGGGGGGACAAAAGATGTCCTATGGTACTCTGCTGAGTTGTGTATCAATAATTAAATAGTCATTCAATGAAGGGGAAATGAAACTTGGAGTCAAGCAAGGTGGTCAGTGCTCAAAGTTCACATTATTGCATACTTCAGCTTTTTATGTGCCTGACAGTCACAGTTCAGTTTCTCAAACTAAATTATGTTTCCTAGGTTCCTGTATGGATCAGAATGAGGTCTCCATGAAAGGGATTTATAACTGGACAGAAACAATTAGGAAATTATAAACATAGTGCTTTACTGTAAAGCGTTACCCTGGGAGGTGGGGGAGACACATCATGTCTGTCATCCCCTATCTGAATGCTGAAGAGTTAAGTCATTTTTTAAAAAACTAAGGCATTTTCACTTCTGCCTTTCAAAACACAGCAAAGACATCTCACCTCTCATTAACAGCTGAGTCTGGGATTTAAATTCCTTTGAGGTGTATAAAACTTGTATGCTATTCTTGCTCCAGATAGAGTCCATATCTCACAATTGTGTCCCATACACCAACTCAAAGGTCCAGTTTTCATGTTTTGGAGCAAAACATTTACCATAAATGATAATATAAATAAAACTTTGCAGAACATGGAAGGACTTAATATGGAAATAGTCACTACATTTTTCAGCTCAGTCAAGAATGTAGATCTTCCTCAGCTTTCCAGGAAGCAGAATTGTAGTGAGGAGAAATATGGAAATCATGAATCATGTTAGACAGGTAAGTCCCTTAATAGATTCATCACCAAATTTTACTCTCTTTCTCATTAGGCCATTAAATTTCTCACTAATTAGAATCTGTGATAAAGGAGTCTGAGAAGGGATTTGGCCAGAGCTGACTATTTCATAAAAAATCATCAAGGAATCAGATAATTGATCTTAAAGTCTACCTCTCCACTGATGATTTAATTTTGAAATCTAAATCCAAATTTCTTTTAATAATATGCTTTATTGTGCAGCTTTTGGTTTTTTGTTTTGTTGTTTTTTTGGGTTTTTTTGTAGCAGCTATAAATGTCTTGTAATAAACACAACAGAACTGTGCATTGCAAAGAGATACAAAGAGAAAGAATCCATCAGACACAAGGTGAAAGGAATGAAATTTAAAAAAACAAAGCAAGAGCTAAAAAGGTTTATTTGTAGTTCCTCAAGTTCCTGTGACATCCTTCTATTGTAATCACACAATTCCTGTAGTGACTGAGTTGTTTGATTGATATTAGTGACTGATTTTGTCAAAGCTTTGGCAAAAGATTCAGCTCTTTCCAGGGAGATTCTTTGTGCATGCTAAGATTTTGTGATTGTGAAATGAGATTTTTACAGTTAGCATTAAGGTTTTATGGTCACTGTTGCCTCATTTTAAGGTGCAGATAAAACATTTCTACAACACTTCAGCTGCCTGCCCTTAAATTACAGAGCCACCGTGATTAGAGATACTGTATTACTGCACCTCACTGGTTGTGCATAAAGACTAGATGATGGTAATATTATTTCTAACAGCTGGTGCAGTTCTCTAATGTAGAGTACAAAATAAAGTAAGATTGCAAGTGCCAGATATGATCTATTCAGCTCAGTTAGCAAAAGCTGTGAAGGTGCTGTATCAGGGTTTCAGAAGCTGCATATACACAGTTATGCATAAGCAACTCTCTTTGCAGCTTCACTGTTACCCAGCCTAGACTAAGACTAGCTCGATTATCCCTGCATGTACTGTGTGTACATCATCACATCAAAGTATAGATGCAGTCTGTTTCTCTAAACCAGCATGACTTAGACTATAAAATAAGAAACTACATGTGTACAAGTTACGGGAACAACCTTGATTGTTAGATGCCTAATCAGGAAGCCATGATGCTACACTTTGGAAAAGATTCAGAAGCAGTTGAAAGAATTATTGTATCCAAATCTGAGTCTACAATTTCACAAAGATGTTGGTAAATTTGAAAGGAATCAGAAGGGTAAGTTGAGGTCTGCTGGGTAATATGTCCAATAAGTACTAATTGAGTTTCATTTATTTAATTTACCATAAGACATTTAGGTGCTAACTTGGTCACATTGAACCAGTGCATAAAAGGGAAGACAGTTGACGGAACTTTAGTGTACTTAAATAAAGACACAGGATAATAATGCAGGTGTAAAGGGATCAAACAGAAGGAAGCAGAAGCTTGCAAATTTAGGTTAGATATAAAATACCAACAGTTCAACATTCGCTAGCAAAGGCAATTAATCAGTGGAACAACATACACAGTAGACTACCCATCACTCTTAGATGTCAAATCAAGACTAGTTTGGTTTTTTTTCCTAGAGGACATACATCCCATACATAGATGCCATGGGCTTGATGTCCCATTCCTCCGAGCACAAAAAAGTTCCAAGGCCAAACAGAGCCACAGTCTGGCTAGGGAAAGGGATGTGCCAGAGCTTGACAAGAATGTCCACCACAGACCTAGTAGGGAGACGGCAGTCTCCCTTTTCCATGTAACACATTACTTAGGACTGTGTCAGTAAGGATCTAGAGGAAAGAAAGCAGTTTTCCAGGCCCCCTTCCTGAGCAGTATAGCCATACAATGCCTTTTACTAAGGGCAAAGTGTAAATTTTAAACAACTGATTGTACATGCTTAATACAAATGTGTGAGGAAGAGAGTGAATGCTACGTATCTTATTAGACAGGTACTGGTAGTTTAAACTGGTAGTTTATGGACAAGTTGTTGACAAGTCATCACATTTAGTGCTGCTTCCTTCTCCAGTTGTCTTTTCAGCTTTCTTGAAGTTGTCAGCGTATTGTAAATTTAAGTTTTATATCCCTGCGCTCCTGTGCTGACACAGCCTATTGCTCTCCCTTTGGTAACCACTATGCACTGCCATCTTACCACTGCTAGTGCTGATGTGTTGGGAAGCAGTACGAAAGAAAGAGAGAGAGAACAAGAGGGAGGAAGGGAAAGAAGGAGACTTTTTGCTGCCTCCTCCTTTCACTCTGCTTTTCGTATGCTCAGGCACAGAACTAAATATCATTTGCAAAAGTAGATGGCCTCTTTCAGGAGACAACTGAATAAGGCATTGGAAAATCTACAGACATTAATAACTGGTTGTTTTCAAATAGAAAAAGAGCCTCACCATTCTCTTGGAAGTATAAATGCAAGAACAAGCATTTTACATTTACTCCATAGTAAAAATGCAGCTTATTCTTTCATTCCATCAAACTTGCAGACATCTATTGGGAATTAGCAATATATGAAAACAGTGTACTTGGTTTTAAAGATTATGAACGTTCTCCTAGCTCCTGAGTAGCACTGCCTTTGCAGCCTTCACAGCTGCGAAGGCACCAGTTTTGTTTTTACAAGATTATTAACCATTTAATGAAGTTGGGCTTTAAGAAGAATATGCAATACCACAAGTGTTTTGTCAGAACATTGCGAAGGAAGTGCAAAATAACTTGTGATACCTGTGTGCAGTAGACTGACTACTCCTGTGGGAATAGCCCCAGCTGTGCAGTCGGTTGCATACAGCATAGATTACGTAGGATGTGTTTGGCATGAGCATGGGCAGTGTTGTGACAAATGAACTTCAGGAACGCAATTCATAATCCTTAGAGGAACTAGACTCAATGAGAGCACAGATGTTTAAAAGACGTATTTAAAAAGAAAAAACAAACAAATAACAACATAGCAACCTTGCTTGGCTTCAGCATACACCACACTTAAGATTCCTGTGCACTGGTGAGCACCTCTAATTAGGAAGTGTATTTTCAATTAGGTATTTGTTGTTCCAGCTGTACTAGGTGCTTACAATCACTAAAGAAACCATTAGTTTAATAAAAAGAATACACATACCTCTGCCACAATATCTGTAGAGATGATGAAGTTGATACATCTAAGGGTCTAACCGCCCTTAAAACTTGTGTGTCAATCTTTCAGATGAGGCAAAGTACCTACACTACAGTAGAAGCAGAAATATATCTGGGTACAGGAAATAATCACAACTTCTAAAATGGTACCTGTGTTTTGGGGACACAGCTATGAGGATATCAGACAGGAATCCTCAGCTGGTTTTTGACACTTAACTTTAGTCCCATAAGGATTCCTGAGCCTTTTCTTACATGACTGTTTACTGCAACAACACATCATGGAGGAGGTCCACTGAGGTGCTGGGATTCCTAATCCTGTTAAGTGCAGAGGGCAAACAGCGTGTCAGAAGCTTCATCTCCATCTAGTCTCTTAGTTAGGAAGTCACCTTCTCCTTTCCAACAGCATGCAAAATGAGCAAACTAATGAAAACTTTGTCCCCTACTCCTGGTGAAGAATAAGGAGATTTCTTTGGGTTTCATTGCCTGTCGCGCAGCTGGTGAGAGGACCCAGCCCTCAGGCTCAGTTAATTTATCACCGCCCCTTACTTTAGCTGGTATCTTCAGTTTAGCTGTATACTTAATAATGCCCATGCATGTTTGTGTACCTAGGGACTTGTCAGATATCCCATGGGTGCTGCAGTGTCTATTGAAAGACAACTGACCTGACGCAAATGTAGGCTTGTATGACTGTGATTTATGGAGAGCTAGTTATAACGGCTATGTTGTCATTACTTGCAGGAGGTAAGATTATGTTCTGACCAGCAAGAGAGCAATATAAGTCTCTCTTGGACTGAAAAAGCTAGACAGTTCTCACCCAGGTGCTTAGCTCCATTAGGACAGCCTGGTAGATACTAGCATAACTCTCTGTACACTTCGCTGAAGCACCCACAACATCTATGCTGTCAGAGGCTAAAAGGAGAGAAATGATTCCCTAAAGACCCCTTTCCACTGATTATCAAGAACCTCCAAAAAGATTTCTTAAAAGCTGGGTCAGTTCTCCAGAGGAGGTCATTCCATGGGGCTCTGCCCCCCATATTTTTATTATGCTGAAAGAGCCTTGTCAATTATGTGCAGCAAAACTCTTTCAATGAGCGTTCTGTGTCATCTGAAAGTATTTAAAGATAACTTCAGGCTTTCTGTATCTTGGCCTATTTTTCACACTAAGCCTAAATGGCAACCTTGTTGTTTCAGTCTGATATAGTTTATTTGCAGCTTGAAATGAGACGCCTATTGGCAACTAAATTTGATTTTTTAAATTCCACTTTTAAGGCAATTTAGGATGAAATTCATGAATAAGGGCTAAATTAAGAGCCAAGGACTCTAATTCTTCCTTTCACTATGAAGTTTTCTGTGACTCCTGACTCAGTAACAGTCAGTTTCCAGCTGTCCTATTTATAAACAATCTCTCTATTGACAAAACAGTCTGTCACTAGCTATTTAATGCATTGTGATGATGATCTATATGGTATTAAAAACATCACTGCTGTGCACCCCTCTGGGAAAGTGACTGTTGTGAACTATAGCACAGTCCTTGTTACACAGAGTGACTTCTCCCACGAAAGTAGTGCTGTTGCTTGAATGACAAATATCTTCCAGTCCTTTCAAATAAGGTGGACCTCCTGTGGTCATATCCTAATAAAGCAGGCATTCCTCCATTAGGAAAACTTTAGATTATTTTGACCATTCATTTTCCCATAAATTTTTAGTATATTGTGTAGTGTTTGTTCCCTTGCACAACAGGGGAAAAGATATTTTCACAGAACAGAAGAATCCCTTCTTCTACTGCAGTACTACCGAACAAGGCCAGAGCTGTTATAAAAAGGTGAATTTTTTGTAATCTCTGACATTTTCAGAAATGTCTTTCATATGACAGCTCAGTTAGTGCACCTTAGAATAGTATCTGTTTTCTGTGCAATAATATTACGTTGTTGGATGATGTTAATTAATTATCTGCAAGTATCACCATAATTTTCTCCTGTGGTACTATTGCTTCACTAGCTTGTCTTTCTGAGGGTGAGTACCTAACCTAAGCATTTAATTTTGCAAATCTTCCTGAATTTCATCGTGTTCTCAGGTCCAGGCCAAGGTTTTCACAACAAGCTTCTGAATTGCTAATATAGCTATATACTCTATTTTGAGCAGAGCTGCTTATTGGTATTCTGAATAGAATCTGAGCCTCTATGTACCCCTGGGGCATTGCCCTTGAGGTATCACCCTGCTTTGTCAGGGTGCTCTTGATAACTGACCTTTCAGTATTGCTGCTCAACAGTGTAGTGATTTTATGCTTGTGCTTTTCTACTGTCATGGAGAGAAGTATCACAATCTTGTTGGAAGTCAGGGTAGTTCACACTGCTGCACCTCATTATTCTAATCTCCACATCCCCAGCAATTATTCTGTCAAAGGAAAACATCCAATTCCCTGTCATTTTCTTGTTCTCATTAAATTATTGTCCTTTCTAATTCTTTTTCTGCTCTGAGTTGTTTTACTAAGAGTCATTTCCAGCAATTTATCTCTTAAAAATAATAGATACCTATTAGTGCAAAATATGATCCGTGCCAATCCCAGAAAGGTCTTTACATAATACTTCTGTTTTTCTGTTGACATACCAGAGGTGCACTGTCACCTACTGAAATCAAGTGTGTCTCAACGGCAGGAGTCTAATATGCACAGAGCTGCAGGTGATGAACAGTCACCTTGTCCAAGACCATGTAGGCTATGCAATGCTGACAGCTGCTGTGGAGCTCCTCCTGTTGCACTCCAAGGGAGATATTTTTGGCTGCTATGAGTATTGGGTATGAATTGGAACGTTCTAAGATATGTCAGAGTCTAAATTTATCCTTCGTTTTTTAAACAGTCTCAGACTAAATGCTGACATAGGTCTTACCCTCTAGTGTGAAAATTTAAGAATTCCATTACTATAAAAATAAATTAGACTAATACAACTACAAACATCTTTGTTACTCTACTGTTACACAATGGTCAGAGGTTAATAATTTTCTCTGTTAAATTGCTTTACTCAAACACAAGCCCTGTGATATCAAATAAAGTCTGGTAGTGAAGAAAATTTTAAGACTATTAGCAAAGATTGTAAAATAAAACTCAAGGAAAATGGAAATAACTAGTAGCTAACATAAAAAGTGGAGCTTTAGGGTATGTTGTGAAACCCAGTAAACCTGACAGATAACTTCTGTGCAACAAAAAGCATATATTAAAGAAGATATCTACGTTATCTAAAAAAAATTTAATTCATAATAACAGTAAGAACTCCAGACCTTTAAAGGTCCTTCCAACCCAAGCTATTCTATGATTCTATGATATATACAAATTAAAAACCCAAAACAAACTCCCAGTGTTGCTTGGTGAAGGCACAGCACAGCAAGACTCTAGATTCTAAAACGCATCTAAGCTGTTGCTGTTGCTTGTATTCATAGCTCAGCCATGAGGCCTTTAGAGAATCTTTCCCATAATTTTTATACACATTTGGAATATATAGTTCCCTTCTGCAGTTTAAATCCCTTGCTTATTCCTTCCAGGAAGGTTAGTAAAGCATGTCCTGTTTGCAATAGTATGTACAAAAACAGATACACAGAATTTTAGTATTGATTCATTTCTACACCACACTTCTAGTTCACTGCCACAGAACCAAATCCCCTTTTCAAGTTGTATTCGCTATACTCACTGTTTTTCACTGCTTATGCTCTAACCAGGGTATTTACACCAGATTCTGCAGCTGTCAGCAAAACTTCTATGTGTAAAGCTAGGGTCAGCTAGGGAGTTCTGATCACATGGCTTGGCACAAGCCAGAACATGAAAACTAGAGTTTGGCATTCAGGATTACAGTCTATTTCATATCAAACATAACACAATTGTAAATCAGGATCTTGCTCATGTTCATACCTATTGAACAACTAAGGGTATGCAAGATGTTGCCATGAGGCCTCCAAGAGCTGCACACTTTGAATTAAGTTAATAAATACAATAATAAATTTAATTTGAGTTATCTTCAGAATTCCTGCTCTGAATCAACTGTACGTTCTTGAAAGATACTGATGGAAAACACAATGGGAACACAGTTCTCCCCTTAAGGAATTTAACCAGAACCTGGAAGACCTGCAAGTACATTTCTATTTCCACAATCCATGCTTTTTAGCAAATGCCTAGAACGAAGTCAGTGGGGTGCGCTCCTTGCTGTACTCTGCTGCATTCACCCTAGTAAATCTCAGCAACACGTTCTGTTCCCTACAGAACCAAACCAGCAACTTTGGTCCTGGAATAGTAATTTGCTCTGTTAGCTGAGAAAACTTGTTAATCAGTTCAGAACAGCCAAGATGTGCACATACACAACTCACATCCATGCATACACACAGGAGAGCCTCAGCAGCCTGCCTGCTGTTCAGATTCTCAAGCATTTCTCCCCATTTGCTCTCACTTTGCTTGGAAGGGGTCTAGCAGCTTCAGTTAGGACCATGTACTGGGTATCTTGCAGGCAGGATCAAGGAGAAGTTTGTATGAAGAAAGTGGTTCTAGTCATTTCTTTGAAATTACACCCAATTTCATGAAGTTTTGAGCTTTCAGGGAAAACTAACCACAGTTTGCAAATGAAGTAGATGATGTCTTCCAGCAGCTGGAACTACTGAAGTTTCTGTCTCATCAAACACAAATATACACACACAGTGCATGCACAGAAGTGAGCTAAATTAAAGCTGCACAGGCATTACAAAGCTTTTAGGTATTTGACACAGCTTTTAGTGTGGCAGGGGAAATGAGCAGCACTTGTCTCTGTTCAGTAAGGCCCCAGCATGTCAGCTGGCCTAGTTACATTGTCTTCAGGGGAATTTGACTTACAGTACTGCCTTTGTCTGTTCTCTTCATTAAAAACAACACAGAAAACTCTCTGGGCAAAACAGCCTGTGATGTAAATATGAAACATCAGCTCTGTGTGGCCCAAATGCTCCTGGGAGGTCTCTGAGACTCTCAGAGACTTTCATTTTAGGAGCCAAAATTCTAAACAGATGCCTTTCTCACACATTTGCATAGATTTCCTCCTCATCACCACACTGTATTCAATAGCAATAATAGGAGCACTTGGCACAACAGGAGCTGCAAATGTACAGAAAGTCCTCACTTTCAATATAGCACACACCTGTACCAGTTTTCTCTTTTGACCTATGCCCATCTCAACCTCTTACTCTCAGCCTAAATAAATCCACCTTCTGTTACTTTGTTGAATCCTAATGCCACAGCTTTTGTCTGGGAGGCAGCTTTGTTGTAAGCACTAATGTTTTTCTCTGCTGTGAAACTACTGTCAAAAGTGGTGACCATTTTGCATAGTGCTCCTTATATGAACACAGAATCACAGAATAGTAGGGGTTGGAAGGGACCTCTGTGGGTCATCTAGTCCAACCCCCCTGCCGAAGCAGGGTCACCTACAGTAGGCTGCACAGGATCTTGTCCAGGC